>Ga0307378_10002367_pt1 | contig 29032 bp, 26 predicted proteins | sample UN1MG_FD_202238 | JGI IMG/M metagenome (GOLD analysis project Ga0307378, IMG submission 202238) | Soil microbial communities from Risofladan, Vaasa, Finland - UN-1 | ecosystem: Environmental > Terrestrial > Soil > Coastal area > Acid sulfate soil | place: Finland: Risofladan, Vaasa | collected... | reverse complement strand
GATCACGCCACAAAAGATTTATATGATACTATCGAGCGGGGCGAATATCCGAGCTGGACGCTGCAGATGCAGATTATGACACCCGAGCAGGCAAAAGACTATCGATTCGACATCTTCGATATAACGAAGGTCTGGCCCCACAGCGATTTTCCGCCGATCGAGGTCGGCCGGCTTGTCCTGAACCGCGTCCCGAAGAATTACTTTGCCGAGGTAGAGCAAGCCGCCTTTGGCCCCGGCAATCTCGTGCCGGGAATCGCCGCATCGCCGGACAAGATGCTGCAGGCCCGAATCTTCTCGTACCACGATGCGCACATTCACCGTTTGGGGCCCAACTATCACCTGATACCGGTAAACTCGCCAAAAGCCGCCCCCGAGAAAAGCTACCAGCGAGATGGATTTATGCGTGTTGACGACAACGGCGGTTCCGGCCCGAATTACTGGCCCAACAGCGCAGGAGGCCCGGCACCGGATCCTGATTCGCTTGAGCCGCCCTTCGAGGTATCCGGCCAGGCGGCCCGCCAGCCTTATGCGCACCCAAACGACGATTTCGTGCAAGCCGGCAACCTTTACCGCGACGTTATGAAGGATGAGGACCGCGATCATCTTATTGGCAACATTGCCGGCCATCTGAAAGGCGCCCGGAAGCGAATACAATTGCGACAAACCGCACTATTCTATAAAGCTGACCCGGACTATGGCTCGCGTGTGGCAAAAGAGCTGGGCCTGAACATCAAGAAGGTTGAGAAGCTGGCTGAAATGTCCCCGGAAGACAGGGCCAAAGCTACGGCACAAGACTCCTGAGCATCGATCATGTATATAAAACTCGTTTGAATATTGCATAGACACGACTGAAAGGAAAAGAATAATGGTTATGCCTTTTAACGCTGACGAAGTTTTTGAGATGGCCGAACAGATAGAAAGAAACGGAGGCAAATTCTATCGTGCCGCAGCGGAGAAGTTCCCGGCGATAAGTATGGTTTTGCTCGGCCTTGCAGCGATGGAAGATGAGCATCTGAAGACTTTTGCTAATATGCGGGCGGAGCTTTCCGGAACAGAAGTCGAAGAACTTCTCTTCGATCCAGATGAACAGGCGCAGATGTATCTGCGCGTTATGGCGGACGGCCATGTTTTTGATGTCAAGGCCGATCCTGTAGAACAGTTGGCTACCAGGAATACACCCGAAGACGTCTTGAAAATGGCGATTGGTGCTGAAAGGGACTCGATCGCTTTTTATGTCGGCCTCAAAGAGGCAGTCTCTCGCAAAGCCGGAAAAGATAAGGTTGATGAAATCATCAAGGAAGAAATGGGCCACATTGTTACTTTGACTGAGAAACTGCAGGATTTAATGTAACTAAGGCGCAACAGCCCGGAAAGGCAGCATAATGACCGTTACATTTAATGCTTTCGAAGTATTTGAAATTGCCGAGCAAATCGAACGAAACGGAACAGACTTTTACATCAGGGCGGCGGAACTTTTTGACGATCCCAACACCTGCCAAATGTTTCTCAGGCTTGCGGAATGGGAGAAGGAGCACGAACAGACTTTTGCCCGAATGAAACAGCAGCTTTCCGAACATAGCCGGCAGGCAGGCACTTCGGAACCTGACGATTTACTGCCCGATCCGAGGGTGATGGCCGGACTCGCCGTTTTCGGAATAAGATCAGATCCCGCCGAGGAGCTGCGCGGCAGGCAAGACAAAACAGATATTATCCGAAGAGTCGTGGAGATGGAAAAGGACTCGATCGTATTCTATCACGGCTTGAAGGAGTTCGTTCCTGCCGGCGCCGGCAAGGACAAAATCGATGACATAATTAAAGAAGAAATGAGGCACATTATCATCCTCGACCAGTCAATGAAACAAAATGAGTAGCCCAATCGATTCAGGAAAACACGGATGTTAGATTTGGAATCCCTATATAAATTAAACTATCCAATGTGTATTATCTGCTCGAAGAAGGCGGGCAGATTCAATGGGTGCATTATCAATACGGTATTTCAGATTGTGCCTGAGCCGCCGATGGTTGCCGTCAGCGTTAATAACGAATGTCTGACTCATGAGTACATTACAGACAGCAGGGCATTCACAGTGTCTGTTTTGGCGGAGCGCACACCGTTGGAGTTCATCGGCAAATGGGGCTTCAAATCCGGCAGAGATACGGACAAATTCGAGAAGGTAAAATGCAAGACAGGCCAAACCGGCATACCAATTGTGCTGGATAACGCGGCGAGTTTTATCGAAGCGGAAGTGGTCGAGGCGATTGAAGTCAAAACACATACGCTCTTTATCGGCAGGATCATTGCGTGTGAAACGATCGACGAGCAGAAAATACCGATGACCTATACGTATTACCGGGATGTAAAAGGCGGCAAAACGCCGAAGACTGCGGCGACTTATATAGCAAAGAAGAAACCAACAGAAACATTAAAACAAGGAGCTAACAACATGAAAAAGTACAAGTGTCTTATGTGCGGCTACATTTACGATCCGGCAGTCGGTGACCCTGAAAGTGACATTCAACCAGGTACGGCTTTTAAGGATTTACCGGATGACTGGGTTTGTCCGGATTGCGGCGTGGGTAAAGACGAATTCGAGCCAATCGAAGAATAACCGCTGCCGCATACCGGCAGTGTCCGCAGCTTGACACCGTACAATAATAAGGCGATTCTTATGAAGGAAATCAAACCTTCCGTACAAAACGGAGATGGGTTTTGCGCAGAAACCGCGGCCGGACCCAGTGCATTCGTTGTCTTCGGAGCATCCGGTGACCTGACTCACAGAAAACTGCTGGTCAGCATGTTCAAACTTTTTACCGAGAACCTGCTGAGCGACAGATTTTATCTGTTGGGTTGCGGCCGGAAAAAATTCTCGGATGAAGATTTCCGCAGCAAAACCGAAGAGTCGATACGGGAAAGCTCCGACTTTTTATCCTCGAAACAATTAGATGATTTCGTGAGCAGGATGTATTACATAGACGGCGACTACGACGATGCGAGCTTGTACGAACGTATCGCTTCGAGAGTCGCCGAGTTAAACCGAAAACACAATATCGATGGAAATCTCGTTCTTTACCTGGCAGTTCCTCCTTTCCTGTACACCACAATTGTCGAGCATCTCGGCTCTGCAGGGCTTGCCTGCACAACAGCGCCCGGCACGGAGGGACAGGTTAAGCTGGTTGTCGAAAAACCTTTTGGCAGGGACCTCGGCAGCGCGGTGGACTTAAACAATTGCATAAGCCGCTGCTTCAAGGAATCTCAGATATATCGAATCGACCATTATCTGGGCAAGGAAACCGTCCAGAATATCCTGATGCTGCGATTCGCCAATGCCATCTTCGAGCCGGTCTGGAATCGAAATTACATCGATAACGTCCAAATCACAATCGCCGAAACTGACGGAGTGCAGCACAGGGCGGGATATTACGACACGTCCGGCGCTATTCGTGACATGTTCCAGAACCACATGCTTCAGATGGTCACATTAGTAGCGATGGAACCGCCCATATCTTTCGGGGCGGACGGTGTTCGTGATGAGAAAGTCAGACTCCTGCGATCGATCCGGCAGTTCGATATTAAGAGACTGGACGAATTTTGGGTGCGAGGACAATATGGTCCCGGCTCAATACATGGCAAAGAAGTCAAAGGATATCTGGAAGAAGACGGAGTTAGCCCTGATTCAAAAACGGAAACCTTTGTCGCTGCTAAACTGTTCATTGACAACTGGAGATGGCAGGGGGTTCCCTTTTATCTTCGAACCGGCAAGAGACTGGCGGCAAAAGACACGGAGATCGCAATTACTTTCAAAAAGGTGCCCTATTCGATGTTTTCTTCAATCGGTCTTGAAGAGCTGCCGCCGAATGTCCTCGTGCTTAAAATCCAGCCGGAAGAAGGAATATCGCTGAATTTTCAGGCCAAAAGGCCCGGCTCGAAAATTTGTATGAGCACCCTCAACATGAACTTCAGTTACAAAAGCGTCTTTTTAGTTGACTTGCCCGAGGCGTACCAGAGATTGCTTCTTGATTGTATGGTTGGGGACCAGACGCTTTTTACACGACAGGATGATATCGAAATCTCCTGGCAGCTTTTGACGCCGCTGTTGCAGGCCTGCGAACAGAGTCAGACGGCACCATATATTTATCCTGCCGGCAGTGAAAGTTTCTCGGAAGCCGACAGCCTGATCGAAAACGACGGCCGGCAGTGGAGAAGACTTCTCGCAAAGTCGATGTACGACATTTATCAATGAAATCAGGAAAAACTCAAAATGACCGACCCAAACACAAAAGGCCGAACATCATATGACATCTCAATCGTCAGGCCTCAGATGCATAGCGAGGATTTCGAAATGAGAGGCCGGGCAATGGAACCGGCAAGGATAAAAGCCATCAAAAAAGGACTGCTGAAGCTGCATACACTGGAGCTTATGGCCATGACTATCTACAGGTTTCAGATTACAAGCGAAAATTGCCAGTTCAATCGCCAGTTGATAGCGGCGATGTGTAACGAGATGACTCATTACCAGGATTTTCAGGTCAAGCTCTATGAATTCGGCTTCAAACCCAGACTAACCAGGGGGGCGTTCTGGATCGTCGGTTTCGTGTTCGGTTTTTGTTCCCGGTTATTAGGCAGAAAGGCAATTCTCAAAACAGGGATCTGGGTCGAATCAAAAGCGGTTCAGCATTATGCCGAGCTTCTTGAGACCATTGACTGGGACGAAGATACGCGCAAGATAATTGAAAAAGACCAGGCTGACGAAGATGGTCATATCAGCAAGTGGAAAACGCTGCTGGAATCAGAGGTAAGCCAATAAGAAGATGGAACTTCAGAACGTATTGTTTGCATTCGGATTAACTTTATTTGCGGGCCTGTCAACCGGGTTCGGCAGCGCTTTGGCTTTTCTTGCCAGGCGTACGAACACCAGGTTTCTTTCCGTAGCCCTCGGCTTTTCCGCCGGGGTGATGATTTATGTCTCGTTTGTCGAGATATTTCCCAAGGCAAAAGACTCTCTCATAGCCGAATTCGGCCCCTACGGTGGGTATTGGGTAACCGTTCTGGCATTTTTTGCCGGAATTATTTTTATCGGCATTATCGACAAGCTGGTACCCTCGTTCGAAAATCCTCACGAAGTTCACAGGGCCGAGGAAATGGACCTCCCGGAAAAGGCGGCCAAATTCAAGAAGCTTTACCGGATGGGCTTATTCACGGCGTTGGCTATTGCCATCCACAATTTTCCTGAAGGTCTCGCGACTTTTATCAGCGCCCTGAGAGATCCGAAACTCGGCATTGCGATTGCCGTTGCCATCGCGATACATAATGTCCCCGAGGGTATTGCCGTTTCAATCCCCATATTCTATGCTACGGGCAGCAGAAAAAAGGCTTTTATCTATTCGTTTCTCTCCGGATTAGCCGAGCCGGTCGGGGCGTTGGTTGGCTACGCGATTATTTCTTCGTTCATTAACGACATCGTATTCGGCATTATCTTTGCAGCAGTGGCGGGAATTATGGTCTTTATCTCACTCGACGAGCTGCTGCCGACCGCCGGCGAATACGGTGAACATCATATGGCGGCCTACGGATTAGTCGCCGGAATGATGGTTATGGCAGTGAGTCTGCTTATGTTCGTATAAACAGCCGGATAATTTTAATCAACAATGCAAAAAGAAAAATATTTGGAAAGGAAAATCAAGTGCTGCAGGATGGCGATAATCAGTGAGTAAACGCATCGCTCAAATCAGGGTCGTTCTGGAAAAACTGTACAAAAGGTATAACCGCCGTGAATTGATAAGCCCCGATCCTCTGCAGTTTTTATACCGTTACTCCAATCCGGCCGATATTGAAATCACGGCGTTTCTGGCTTCCGCTCTGGCTTACGGCAAAGTACAGCAGATCGAAAAGAGCCTGAACAATCTGCTCGGCCGGATGGGTGACAGCCCCTCCGGGTTTGTCATAAATTTCGACAGGGACAAAAGAAGAACGCTGAAAGATTTCAAGCATCGATTCACTACCGGCGACGATATATCTGATTTATTGACGCTGTTCAGGACGGTCATAAGCCGGCACGGGAGTATAGAGCAGTATTTTGCCCGGGGCTATAATCCCGGTGACAAGAATATTATTCCGGCACTATCCAAATTCTGCAATTCTCTTTTGGACATACATGCCGCCGGACACAAGGGACCGCCTACCCGCGGGCTGAAATATCTGTTAGTAAGTCCCGATGGGGGCAGCGCGTGTAAACGGCTCAATCTTTTTCTGCGATGGATGGTGCGGGACGACGATGTCGACACGGGGCTTTGGAAATCGATTGACCAGGCCAGGCTCATCGTACCTATTGATGTGCATATGGGCAGGTTGTGCAAAATCCTGGGCCTGTATGACCGAAAAACCGCTTCCTTGTCGGCAGCAGCAGAGATAACAGAAAGTTTCGCCGAGATTGAGCCGGCCGATCCGGTCAAATACGATTTCGCATTATCCAGAATCGGCATACTGGAGAACTGTAACGGCCGGCGTCGCAAGGGCTGTGAATTCTGCGAACTGTTCGGATTTTGCAGCCGGCGATGATTTGGCCCCGGCCGTAAAACTCGCCAAGGCTTAAAACATTATTTATAGTACTCTGGTGAATTACTGGAATTCTGCTATAATTTACAAACTGTGGCGGCCAATTTCATAGCAGCGTTGTATTAGCCGCTAATGTTCTATAAACAAAGTCGATACGAATTAGAAGTATTCTGTCATAGAAGTGGAGTATTTATGCGTGAGGCTAAAGACAAGATCAAAGTGTTATTTCTTTGTACGGGAAACGCGTGCAGAAGTCAGATGGCAGAGGGCTGGGCCAGGCACCTGAAGTCTGACGTGATCGAGGCCTACTCCGGCGGGGTCTGGCCTGTCGGGGTAAGCTCAAGAGCGATACAGGTGATGGCCGAAGCGGGGGTCGATATTTCCTCACATACATCGGATCACGTTGACGATTTCCTGGAAATTGACTTTGATTATGTGATAACATTATGTGATAATGCAAGAGAGAGCTGTCCCATATTCAGCGGCAAGGCAAAACTAATTCATAATCCGTTCGAGGATCCCACATTCGTGGTGGGCAGCACAGATGAGATCATGGCGGCTTTCCGCCGGACACGGGACCTGATACGGGAATTTGTCGAAACGCTGCCGGAAAGCTTGACGAATGATGTGTGAGCGTTCAACGACCGGAGTGAATGAAAAATGAATTCGAACGAACTGGAAAAATACTCGTCCGCGATAACGCTTTCGGATATGGAGATCTTCGTATTTCCGGAATTGATGTACAGCTTGCTTCTGGCGAATATTATGAGTCCGATCATCTGGCAGTGGCGCGAGCTTGATTGCTTCGAGAAGCTTAAAGGCAAAAGCACATACAGAAAGTTGATGCGGCTTAAACAATTCATCATCGATGAGTTCGAGTTCAACCTGGATCTCGAAACATGGGGCCTGACGAGTCAATCCAGGGAGATTAAACGGTTTGAGAAATTCATCTCGCCTGACGATATTGCCAGGAGCAATGCTTTGTTTGGTTATCAGGGCGACAAATACTATTTTGATGTGGATATTCGCCGGCACTTCGGACTGGACAAATACGACAGCGATATCATCCCTTACTGGAAGACCGAAACCATCGAGGCGATGAACGCATTTCGCCTCATAGAAGGCTATAAGACGGCGGCCGGCGAATGCGTATCGCTCGCGGCCCTGTACGCGGCGGCGGCGTTTGTCGTATGTGGCATCCCCCTTGAAGACATCTACATGATACTGACGCCGCTTCACTCACAAAATTTCATCGACATACAGGATGGAATTCTGACCAATAACAGAAGACTCGTCACTAAAACGATGTGGTTCAACGGCACCGCCATTTCCAACAAGGCACAACGGGCACTGCGCAACGAAAACATTACGATAGTCGCTCACAGCAGCGGTTATATACATTGTTTGTATCAAGATGCAACTATCGATAAAAAACGCTATCAAGAATTCAGCAGGAAGCTTGATGCGTATTTATCGGCAGATCTATCGCTCGCTGTTTTTGCAAATTTTCTTCGATCGAATCATATCTATCAAAAATACTTTCAGGTCTGTCGCGAATGTCACGGACAGCCGCAATTCCTGAAGGCCGAGACTCTTTTCCATTACGAGCACGGCAGCAATTACAGAGTGGCCGACAATACTTTTGAAAAACTGCTTGCCGAGGTTTCGGATGAAGATTTTATTCCATATCAACTGCCCGGCAGAATTCGCTGCGACGAGCTCGACGATTTTATACAACAGCATAAACCCGATCTGAGAAACGTTCAGGGCATAACCGCCTTTCAAAAATTCGTTGAGCCCGCCATACCGGACGCTCAGAGCTTTATGGACGACCTGGTTGGCTTTTTACACACGGAAGCGAAGCTGCCGGGTCAGGACAAAAATTTCCTGCCCCCCGATACCATAGAAATATCCCCAAAGCATAGCAGGAAGCAGATTATCGATTACCTCCAGCGGAAACGGCAGAGTAACTCGACGGCGGATCTCGCTTTTTACGCCTATCGCGACATGGAAAGCTGTCACTGGACCCCTTTTATAAAGGCCGCGTTGGAACGCAATCCGGTCTCGATACAAATGGCCGGCTCGATGTCGGTCGAACAGGTCTACGAATGGCTTGGAAAAATGCAGAATGTCTCGATCTATGATAAAGGGCGTCTGGCACAACCCGACGAAGTAGCAAACTTCAGGACCGGCGACGGCCTGGAAAAGGCCTTTTTGCTGGCTAATGTAATTCGCGAAAGAGACCCTAAGCAGGATATGGAAATCATCGCGGACAAGAATAATGTGATCTTGAAAGGGCGAAACGAATACCGGTTCACAACCACGAAAAGTCTTAAAAAGAGGATTCGTATCGATGCTGCGGAGGAACTCCGCATCAACGAATAAAGAACTGTTTGGCTGGTGGAAAAAGAGCCGTCAATCATTCAATTCGAACCGGCAAAAAAAATGAAAATTTTTCTTTTCCGTATTGACAACGCGAATAAATAAGACTATAATTGTCGTATAAGATAATATAAGTCTTATATAATTAACTTCTAACAATGATTTTATGTAAACAGGCAGGGCTATTATGGATGTAGTTAGACGGAATACGGATTATGCTGCTCGTTTGATGGTACATCTTGCAAAGCACTATGGAAACGGGCCCATATCGACCAGGGCGGCGGCGGCTCAAGAGCAGGTCCCGTATCAATTGGCGTGCAAGCTTATGCAAAAGCTCAATAATGCAAAGCTCGTCACAAGCTGTATGGGGCCAAAGGGCGGGTTTGTATTGGCAGCAGAGCCTTCAAAAATCAGTTTGCTCGAAGTCGTTGAGGCAATTCAGGGCCCCATCAGTATGAATCGCTGTGTGCTGAACGAAGATGCCTGTTCCCGGAAGACGATTTGTACCGTGAGGGAAAAACTGATAGATATTCAGAAGAGCATGACCAAGGGGCTGGCAGCGATTACTCTCGACGAGTTGACGCGGAGGGGGCGAAGTAATGGAAACGCCGGCAAGCGAAAAAGGAGAAAGCAATGACAGAAAAAAAGGAAAAGGCACGTGTGTTGACTGAGTGCCTGGGCAAAGGTCAAAAAATTCTGGAGCTGATCGAGTACGCAAATGATTCGATTGTCAGCAAGACACTGCTCGATAAGTCAGCCGGTACAATAACGCTGTTCGCTTTTGATCAGGGACAGAAACTGAGCGAGCACACGGCACCTTACGACGCAGTTATTCAGATTCTCGACGGCAAAGCCCAGGTGAGAATAAAGGACGAAACTAACGAACTTTCACAAGGCCAGATTATCATTATGCCGGCCAATGTGCCGCATGCTGTCAACGCCGGCGAGAGATTCAAAATGCTGCTAACGATGATTCGTGCATAAGCCAAAGTAATCTATCGAAATATAGGATAAAAAAAATGCATAAATGCCCCGGACATGAACAAAGGTCATGGACGCCGGATGAATCGGATGGAGCGATTGGCCGGAGAATTGTAAATGGTTAAGTGTCCCGGACAAGATCAGAGGTTTTGGAAGCCGGAAGATATTTTTGAGGTGCAGTGTTCCGGCTGCGGTCATACTATTGAGTTTTTCAAAGATGAGCCAAAGCTGAAATGCCGCAAGTGCGGACAGATGGTCGCCAACCCGAAGATAGACCTTGGCTGTGCAGAATGGTGCCAGTACGGCGAGCAATGCCTGGGCGTCTCAACGGCAAAGCGTACGAGTTTCATGTGGGACACGCTAATATACGAGATGAAAAAAGTTTTCGGTGAAGACCAAAAGCGGATTGAGCATGCACTTGCAGTCCTGAATTATGCCGAGAAAATACAGGCACACGAGGGTGGTGACCCTATGATTGTCAGGACTGCTGCAATTTTGTACGATATCGGTATTCACGAAGCGGAACGAAAACACGGCTCATCGGCGGGCAAGTACCAGGAAATTGAAGGTCCTCCGATTGCCGAGGAAATCCTGAAACGATATGACCTCGACGCCGAAGCAATCGAACATATATGCAGGATAATCGAAAATCATCGCACCTTAAAAGATATCGATACGACCGAGTTTCGGATTGTCCTGGACGCGGACCGGCTCGTGAATATCCCCGAGGATTATCCGGATGCGAGCGAGGATAACTTACAAGAGATTATCGACAATAAATTCAAAACCCATGAAGGCTGTAGTATAGCAAAAAAGCTTTTTCTAAAAGCTGAACAGTAAAATTCTTGGAAAGTGAAAGGAGAATTATGTTTTGTTATCAATGTGAACAAACAGCGGGCGGGACAGGATGTACGAAAGTGGGTGTTTGCGGCAAAGACCAGGACATTCAAAGCTTGCAGGACACACTTATGTTCGGGCTGAAAGGCATCGCCGCTTATGCATATCATGCGAGGGAACTGGGGCAAAAAGATGAAGAAGTCGATGCTTTTATGCACGAAGCGATGTTCTCAACGTTGACGAACGTGGACTTCGATCTGAACCGCCATCTCGGGCTGGTGCTGAAAGCCGGCCAGATGAATCTTCGTGTTATGGAGATGCTCGATAAGGCGCACACATCCACTTTCGGCAATCCGACGCCCGCAACAGTTCCGGGCGGCACAAAGGCGGGGCCGGGAATCGTTGTAACCGGCCACGATTTGCTTGATCTTCATGAGCTGCTAAAACAGACCGAGGGCAAGGGAATCAATGTTTACACTCACGGAGAAATGCTGCCCGCTCACGGTTACCCGGAACTGAGGAAGTTCAAGCACCTTGCAGGCAATTACGGCACGGCTTGGCAGAACCAGAAAAAGGAATTCGACCAGTTCAGCGGAGCGATCCTGGTGACCACCAACTGCGTGATGATTCCGAAGGACAGCTACAAAGACCGACTGTTTACGTGCGGAATCGCAGGTGTTGCCGGTGTCAAACATATCCAGGGCCGAGACTTCAGCGAGGTCATAAAGAAGGCCCTGTCACAACCGCCGCTTCCTGAGAATCAGCAGGGGACCTTGAGCACCGGATTCCACTATACCGCCGTGCTGGGCCTGGCGGATAAAATAGTCGAAGCCGTAAAAACCGGCAAGATTCGGCATTTCTTCTTCATCGGCGGCTGCGACGGCGCCAAGCCCGGGCGAAACTACTTCTCCGAGCTGGCTGAAAAGGTGCCGGATGATTGCGTAATCCTGACTGCGGCTTGCGGCAAGTACCGGCTGAACGACCGCGATTACGGCGATATCGACGGGATTCCGCGCCTGGTCGATACCGGCCAATGCAATGACTGCTATTCCGCCATCAAAATCGCATCGGCACTCGCCGGGGCGTTCGATTGCAGCGTGAATGAATTACCGCTCTCGCTCGTAGTTTCGTGGTACGAACAGAAGGCCGTGGCAATACTCTTAACCTTGCTGCATCTGGGCATTAAGAACATACGTCTTGGGCCGAGCCTGCCGGCGTTTGTCAGTCCGAACGTGCTGAACATTCTCGTAGAGAAATACAACATCAAACCGGTCGGCAACGTGGATGAAGATCTTGCCGAAATGCTTAAATAGTTCAGTGTGGCAGGAAACTTTACCAAACCGGTCAATGAAGAGTCTCAAGGCGGTATTTACGAAGAATTAAGGGTATGAAAACAGCCCGTAATCCTTCGCCGGAAAGCATGTTATAGGGCCAAGGCCCTAAATGACGAATAACTTGCCATAAGTGCAGGTTCGCTGAGAAATTCCCGAAGATTAGCTAATTTTCTCGATAAATGTAAATTTTCGCGAACAAGTAGGACTTATTAAGTCGTATATAATAATAAAAGTTCTACTTGTAGCCTGGCTTTGATGATCTTTGAAGATATATCGGGCTACAGTGATTACTAAGAAAATCAAGGAGTCAAAAATGAGTAATAAAACGAAATTCCAGAAAATATCATGGATAGTAGTTGGTTTTACTGCAATTGCGGTTGTGGCTGTTTTTGCTTCTGTCAGAAAACAGTTAAACATGCCGCAAGATGCCACGGGCAAAAATCCGGAATATATTGCCAAACCCCAAAAGACATGGGACATAGCCTTCGCTTCATCATTCGGGAAGGATGCCCCGGATTTCTCGGTAGAGGATATCGATGGCAAGACGCACAAGCTGAGTGACTATAAGGGCCGAAATGTGGTGGTCGTTTTCTGGGCAACTTGGTGTCCGGCGTGCAACCTGGAGATCCCCCATCTCATCGAGCTTCGAAACATGCTCGCAGAAGACAAGCTCGCCATTCTGGCAATATCCAATGAGGAGCCTGAGCATTTGAAAAATTTCGCCGCATCAAAGGGTATAAACTATACTGTTACTTCCCTTGGCGACAGCCCTCTGCCGAAACCATTTGCAGATGTATCCTCGATACCGACGAGTTTTTTCATCGATCCTAAAGGGAAGATAAAATTCGCAGCGGTAGGCCTGGTACCACTGGCAGATGCAAAGGTAATTATGAACATTGAGCAATAGAAGGATTTCTCGCCGACCATGATTTTCATGTTGGGGTGATCCAGTGAAAGGCCAATGATAAAGACTAAAAGCTTCGCCGGGGAATAAAAAAACCGACATCGCCCAAGAAATGAAAATGAAAATGAAAAGATTAGAGAAGGAATAAAAAGACATTAGGAATAATGATACGGATATTCTGTGATGCTCATTTTATGAGGTATTTTTATATGGCCTTGCGAAACATTGTGAAAATAGATGAGGAAAAATGTAACGGCTGCGGCTTATGCGTGAATGCCTGTGCCGAAGGCGCCATAAAGATAATTGACGGCAAAGCCAGGCTTGTCAGCGAGATATACTGCGACGGCCTTGGGGCATGTCTCGGGCACTGCCCCGAGGATGCGATAACGATTGAAAAACGAGAGGCTGAGGATTTTGACGAAGAAGCTACCAATACATATCTGGCCAGGGAGAAAAATGCGCAAGTGCAGACTGATTTTGTCTGCCCCGGCATGGCTGCCAAACAACTGAGAAAAAAGGCAGTGCCGGACGACACAACTCCCGCCGGAACAGTGCCATCCCGGCTTGGCCAGTGGCCCGTGCAGTTGAAGCTGGTTTCGCCTCATGCACCATATTTTGCCGGCGCCGATTTGCTGCTGGTGGCGGACTGCGTGCCGTTCGCGATGGGTGATTTTCACAACCGGTTTTTAAAGGACCACAGTATTGCCGTAGGTTGTCCGAAACTGGACGATGTGCAGTTTTATATCGAGAAGCTGGCAGCAATCCTGCAGGCGAACAAGCTCAACAGTTTGACGGTAATTCATATGGAAGTGCCTTGCTGCTCCGGCCTGACTCACATCGCACGACAGGCTCGCCAAAAGCAACCTTGATATGGCCTTCGAAGATGTTACAATTAGTTTGCAGGGTAATGTAAGCCGAACTGAAACAATGTAGATTTAATTCAATGATCGGAAACAGCGGTTGTTCGTTGAGCAAAGGAATAGACAATGGCTGATTTCATTAAACTGATTATTACGGATTTCTGGGCGACAATAGCCGAGATGTCGCCGTACCTGCTGTTCGGCTTTTTTGTCGCCGGGCTGCTTTCCGTGCTGGTTTCGCAGCAGCTTGTGGAAAAACATCTGGGCGGCGGGGGGCTGTGGCCTCTGCTGAAGGCATCGATTTTCGGAGTTCCGCTGCCCTTGTGTTCGTGCGGCGTTATTCCGGTTTCGATGTCGCTGCACAAACACGGGGCGAGCAAAGGATCCACGATAGCATTTCTTCTTTCCACGCCTCAGACCGGCGTGGACAGTATCTTTGTAACATTGAGCCTGCTGGGCCCGGTCTTTGCCGTTTTCAGGCCGGTGGCGGCCCTCATAACCGGCCTTGTCGGCGGGGCTCTCGTTGACGTATTCGAGCAGGGCGGAGAAGCTCAGAAAAGCCCGGCGGAAAAATGTACGGACGAGTGCTGCAGCGGCGAGAAAACCGGCAGAGTCGTTAAAGGATTGAAATACGGCTTTGTCACGCTGCCTCGGGACATCGGCAAGGCGATGCTGTTGGGGCTGGTTATAGCAGCCTTTATTTCCGCTCTGGTGCCGGACGGTTACTTCGCGGAAAAACTCGGTACCGGAATTTTCGCGATGGTCGTAATGATGTTTTTAGGCATACCGGTTTATGTGTGCGCAACGGCCTCGGTGCCGGTGGCGGCGGCATTGATATTGAAAGGCCTGACGCCCGGCGCGGCCCTGGTCTTTCTCATGACAGGCCCGGCGACAAACGCCGCCTCGTTTATAACCATCTGGAAGGCTTTAGGCAGAACAACAGCGATTATCTACCTTTCTACAGTGGCGGGCTGTGCTCTTTTGGGCGGCATTCTGCTTGATTTACTTGCCGCCAGCGTAGATATTAAAATCGCCGCTCACCCGCACTGGATGTTGCCGGCGGTCGTAAAATACGCCTCAGCGGTTGTGCTTTTGGCAGTATTGGGCTACGCGTTATTCAGCAAGACAAAAACTCACCACAAATAGCTCCTGATAGATAACTCGACCCGGAAGAGAAAACGTAGAAAACTTAAAAAAAACATACCTAAAATCGCAATTATTTATACTTGATTTCTGGCTTTTTTCCTGTTGAAATAGACTCGGCTAATTAGCGGAAAGTTACGTCATTATCTATTTTGGAGATGAAATTATGAGACGAAATTACCGGGTTATTATTGCTGTTAGCTGCGTTTTTTTCCTATTTGCAGGCTGTCAGCAGCAGGCGAAAGTGGCCGAAGAGCCCGCCGCAGCAGAGGCGGTAGCGAAAAAGGGCGAGCCGAAAATCGAATTCGAGAGCCTCGTTTACGATTTCGGCAAAGTGGGGCCGGGGCAGAAACTTCTCGGCGAGTTTAAGTTCACAAATACCGGCGACGCCCCTTTGGAAATCACAAAGGTCGAAAAATGCTGCGGCATCGTGACTCAACTGGACAAGACTGAATACACGCCGGGAGAAAGCGGCGTTTTGAAGGTGACATACACTTCGAGCCGTATAGCCAGTAAGATTAACAAAAAGTTATACGTCAACAGTAATGATACAGAAAATCCAAGGGTGATGTTGACTATACAGGCCGAAACAGTACTTCGGGTCGATTACAAGCCCAAGCGTATTAAGCTCCTTCTCAAAGACGAAAACGCCGGCTGCCCTGAGATCACGCTTAGCAGTGTTGATAATAAACCTTTTTCAATCAGCAGCTTCAGTGCAACCGGTGGTTCTCTGACCGCCGAATTTGACAGCTCGGTCCGGGCCACAAAATTTGTACTCCAACCCAGGGCCGATATGGAAAAACTTCAAAAAAGAGCTATCGGGCTTATCAAAATTGGCCTGGTATATCCCGAACCTGATGCGGAATCCGAAACGGTTACAATCACTTTTCGGGCGCTTTCGCGATTTACCTTAAGGCCGTCTATGCTCATAGTGATGTACGATAAGCCGGCCGAACCGGTCAAAAAGACACTCTGGATAACCAACAACTATGGCGAGGATTTCGAGGTCGAATCGACGGCGTCCAAAGAAGGATATGTCAAGGTACTCAGCCAGGAAAAAGTTGGCAAACGATACCGGTTTTCGCTGGAAATCACGCCGCCACCCGGCCAGGACGGTAAGGGATTCAACGATACGTTCAGCATCAATCTCAAGGGCGGAGAGAAGTTAGAGGTTCCCTGCCGTGGAATCTACAAGGCCCCTAAACCCAAAGCAGGTGAGTAGGTCGAACAAAGCAAAAGGGCCACCTTCTCCTTCAGGTAGCCCTTTTGCAGAACTTAGCAAGCCAGGATGCTCAACAGCGCATCCTTGCTGCTTACGAACGGTTAGATCGGGTGGCTGCAATCGCCGTGCTGATTAACCGGGCAGCCGGATTCGTTGAAGTAGGCAAAATCATGATGCAAATCCTGAATAGCCTCTTCACCTTCATCTATGGCATCTTGTACTGCGTCGATAATATCTTGTGGTTCATTTGTCACGTAGTTGACGCAGGGACTGCAAGCATTAAGCAGGGCAGCAGTTGCATGTCTAGCCAGTGCGTTAATGCCGCCGCCATTGGCACCCAGGGCATCCAGCAGGGTCGGATTATAGTTCTTGTTCTGGCCTTTGCCTCTCAAATAATCTATGTCAATGCCAAAGGTAGCCTCGAACAAATCATTTTTACCGTAGGCGCTACACCAGGCGGAAGAGTTATGCTTATCGGCGTTGTTCTTCCAGAAGCCGGGCGTGCAGCCTTCATCCCCAAAGGTGACGTAGGTATTGGTCACCGTTACGCTGGCGGTGCCGCTCACAGTTACCACCGCCGGATCGTCACCGGAGATTACCGTCGTCCAGTCCGGTGTGTAATCGGCCTCGGTGACGTAGTAATTGCCGGGGATCAGGTCATCCAGCACCCAGGGGTTTGGCGGGTCTATAGCGCCACCGGTCAGATAGAATGTATGGGTAATACCACCCGGAAAGGACGGGCCGGTCACGGTGACATCAAAGTCCATAGTAATACCATCAGGAACGTTTTGCACGACTTTGGTCACTTGCAGCGAGCCGGTGACGTAGGTATTGGTCACCGTTACGCTGGCGGTGCTGTTAGCAGTTACCACTGCCGGGTCGTCACCAGAAATTACCGTCGTCCAGACCGGCGTGTAATCGGCCTCGGTGACATAGTAATCGCCGGGGATCAGGTCATCCAGCAGCCAGGGGTTTGGCGGGTCTATAGCGCCACCGGTCAGATAGAATGAATGGGTAATACCACCCGGATAGGACGGGCCGGTCACGGTGACATCAAAGTCCATAGTAATGCCATCGGGAACATTTTGCACGAATTTGGTCACTTCCAGCGAGCCGACCGCCTGCGCTATTGAGAAAGGAATATATGCGCCAGCTTGTGTCCCTCCCACAATATAAAGCCTGGCCCAAGCCTCGTAGTTGCCAGCAGGAAGTGTAGCTGGTACGGTCCAGTCATGTGTCCCAGGTGTACCACCATATTCAGGTTGACGGAGATGGACGGCCGCTCCTCCAACTGTGCCATTGACGTTTTGTAGGGTAACCGATATTCCAGGGAAGTCATCCGTTCCAGCAGTATCCGAATATTGGATGTATATCGGCGTCGTACCCAAAGCTTCACGAACATCAAACGTGTAGTAATTAGCTGTACCGACCCAAGCGGAGATGTCCCATGTGAAATGTAGCACACTTGCACCATCGTTCGGGACAGAATCTGGGTCCACAGTGCCAGTGGCACTAACTCCCATCGCCGGCACCGACATACACATCGCCACAATCAACATTCCTAACAACAATAATTTTGAAGTCTTCATAATACTCTCCTTAACTTTTAAATTCCTTATCTTTCTCATTTTTCGCCCCTTCGTGTGGGGCTTTGTGCTGCGGTTTGGCCACAGCATACGACTTTTTCTTATTTTAGTTTTTCTTCCTAACTCCTTTCTTTTTAGGTCAACTTTTGCAAAAACATCATCAGCTTTTATTTAAGTACACCCTTTCTCATTCGCATCTCCTTTCTGCAAACATTATGCGATACTCAAAAAGTTATTCCCTTCTATATGTATGTCCCCGGCCGTACTGACAAAGTAACGCCCGAAGCATGAATAATCGATAATTGTCCGCTTTGAAATTCCGCCTCTTACCACTGCCCTTTGCATTTTATTTATCGCTTAGAAACCGCAAAAGAGAAAGATTGGGCAATATAATCAAGCCATGATGAGCCACATTCGGGCGATTAAACCTCCAAAACAACCCAAAATTTCTTATTTATCCTAACTTGAGGCGTCTACATGTCAAGAAAAAAGTCCAGAAAATAGTCAAGAAAATTTCAGAAATTTTGGGGCCTTCTCAGAAAGGGTTCCGGCCGAAGTGATTCCTCGTGCAGCACTAAGCCAACACCCGAAAAACAATAGACCGATACCCCGGCATTGTTCCCATCCATGTTTGAACATTTGTCCGCACATACTAAATGGGTTGCTCCACAATCTCGCCAAAGGCTCAAGTCTCGCCCAATCTGATATACTCAAAAAACATCCGCCCTCCAACCGAACTGCCGGAATCACCCACTAGCTTCACTCATAATTGGTATTTTCCTTGAGTTGTCAACCACTAAAAATTCTAAAAATATACAGACCTACTCTCTCTTTCAATGAGATCGCATCTTATCGGACATGGATTAAAAAACACGTAGAATTACTTATATAAAAACTCAAATTTTAGACTAAGCCACAATTAAAAATTCCAAAAATCTGTTCTTGATCATTCCCGCCGAATGTGTTATTGTCCCGATTCAATCGTAAGTATTCGCGATAGCAGCTAATCGTAATTCAGCTAAAGTCATTGTTGTGAACACCTGCGGAGTGTGGGACGATCATCGCTAATCGAAGGACTGGAGATCAAGTGATGCTCGATGAGTGGAAGATAAAAGGACAACTCCTGCAGGAATTGGATACCCTACGCAGTCGTATTGCACACCTTGAGCAAGCCGGACTCAAGAATCAGGATGAAGAACTCAAGGGGCTCGAACTCACATTCAGAATCATCTTCGATGAAATGGCTGAGGGGATACTTTTAGCATATATGGAAAACAAACAATTCATAACAGGTAATAAGGCGATTTGTAGAATGTTAGGTCGTTCTTTAAATGAAATCACAAATATGGCAATTGTAGATGTTCATCCACAGGAAGATCTGGACTATCTGATAGAGCAGCACGAGAAGCATGCGAGGGGAGAATCGACGCTCGTTAAAAATATTCCGGTAATGAGAAAAGACGGTAGTATATTCCACGCGGATATTAGTTCGGTTCCTGTCACGTTGGCTGGGAAAAAACATCTAATGAGTATTGTCAGAGAAAGCTCAGTCCGGAAAACTGCATCGACCCCGGAATTAAATACTCCCAAAGATTCTTATACAAGTAAGCCGTTAACCGGCAGTGAAATGAGGGTGTTGCGATTGATCGTTAAGGGGATGAGTAACAAGGAAATAGCCGAATCGCTCCACCGTTCTCGAAGGACTATAGAAGGCCATCGCGCTCATCTTATGCAAAAGCTCGGCGTTGATAACTCAGTTGACCTTGTTAGAAAAGCTGTTGCGATGGGATTGATTGACCTGCCCATAGGGCAAAATAGCGCTTGATACTACCTCGTCCAGTATTCCACAAACAGGGCTAAATCTTCCATGTCGACAATTCCATCACCGAATGGGCCCGGAGCAATATCGGCAGAAAGTTGCTCCGAAGTCTGCAGCCACTGATCCATTAAGGTCATAAAATCTTCGCAATCCACCACGCCGTCGCCGTTAAAGTCAGCCGGTACCGGTGATGTCATCTCGATGCCATCGCCGGAGTCCAGATTACGGGAGTATTGCTTGAAATAGGAATTATTCCAATGCTCGTGGGTCCCCAGGCTGGCCAGACCAATGCCGTCATTGTTCGGGTCATAAAACGTCCCCGATGGTGGATTGTCGGCCAGCGCCGCCTCGTGCAGGTAGTCGTCGGCGCCGTCGTAGTGCGGATAATCATTCCACTCGGTCTGGAGAAAATCGCAGCAGACCGAATCGATAGCAACCGGGTCCTGAGAAACGAACACGCTTGAAGGCCAATCGCCGTCGAACGGCGCCATGTTCCACTTCTCGGGCCGCGAATCCCAGTTCCGCCCGGCGAAAAGACCATCGACAATATAGAGAACCGTCTTGCCGCCCAGTTCGGGATGCCCCATCAGATCCACGAGAGTGCGGTAATATCCCATGCCCCTGCGGTTTACCGGCAGGCTGCTGTGCATGTCGTAATAGTCATATCGCTGGCCCCGAAGCGTGCGGTCCGGATTCCTTAGAAGCGAGCCGTAATGGTTCTTGCCGCACACCGTTATTCCGCCGCTGTCATGGCTCTTGAGAATGGCAAAGTTAATCATATAGTCGGCCTCTGCAAACGAGCGAGGTATATAATCCTGCCTCTTGCCATTGGCGGCGGGCGTGCTCCAGTAAAACTCAACGTCGGAAAATGTCGATTGAGTTCGCCCGAGCCCGCCGTAGACGGACATATAGCAGACGTCCGGGAACAGCGGATAAACGATATTATAATAAAAATTCGGAAATATCCGGCCCGGATCGCCGATGGTAATATCCGCCTGGTCCACTCCGACCACGCTGACCAATTGGCCCAGCAGCGAGATGGTCATCTGCGGGGAGTTGTCAATCCTGTTTTTATTGTTTGACCGCTGCTCGAAAGTGCTCGTGTTCGCGTTGTAACACATCGTATTGTTTATCTTGATGGCAATCTTTTCGCCGGCAGTGTACCCAACGTCACCTTTGCCCCGGCGGAGGTTGAAATTCCGGAAAATCGCATCCCACGCCGCCGCATCCGAACCCTCACCGGCCAGGCCGCGAATCGCTCGTGAAACCATCTTGTCCACCACCGCTTGTTCCGTATGGTTGTCGTCGTACCAGTGCTCGGGCGAAGAATAGCCGTCCCAATCCGTAGCGTTCGGATCATGTATCCAAACGACCCGCCCCGGATGTACGCCCTGCGCTACTCCGAGAGGATCATTAGACGTATGTACGGCAGCCAGAGCCACCTTTTCTTCGGTCGAGCTCAAAGCCAGCCACACAGACCCGATGCTCGCGGCAATAAATACTGCACACAGCACAAAACGTGCTTGCGCTCGATAGCGTTTGGCTTTACGCAAAGCGCTCACCGATCCCGCCAGTCCCAAAAACCAGATGATAAAACCCGATGCCATAGGAAAGGCCACACGCTGGCAGGGATACGTCGCCCGCGAAGGCTTCGGTAAAACACGCACAAGGAACCATATAAACGCGACAAATCCGGCCAACGGAAAAAGCCAGATCAACCAGCGACCTTTTGGCCTGCAAGCATGAAACTTACCCGTTTTTGGACAACCTGATGAAACAGACTTTTTTCTTAATAGCAACATTTTGCCTCCTTTAGAAACGATGTCGAGTAAACGTCTGCGGCTCCTCCTGTCCTTGAAAAACTACACTCTTATCTTAGTATAATCAAAAAAGTGCACACGCGGCTAATAACTGCAATCCCGGACAAATCGGGGCGACTGGACTTGAACCAGCGACCTCTTGACCCCCAGTCAAGCGCGCTACCAAACTGCGCTACGCCCCGTAACGAACGTTAATTATATTACAAGACGGTTCGTAAAACAAATAAATTTTCAAAATTCAATATTTCAAGCCGGCATAGAATCGAACTTGTCGAACGACAACGAAATAATTTTCGGCTCCTGCTTGCAATGGGTAGGCTGCTTCGGAGTCCGTATGAAAAGAAATGGATCATTCGGGATCCCTGAGATAAAAAATCTCCACATGGTACGCCGGAATCCGAATTTGAGCCTATAAACAAACGATTTTGCCCTCCAAACAACTTCAAAAATCCGATCTTTCCATCCCGTCTGCACACAAATAGGAAAGCTAATCTGTTTGACATTATTCAAATTATATGAGAATTTTACTTGACGGACAACTTAGCGTTATGTATAATATACATCGAACTAATTGATGGTTCGTGGTTAATAGTTCATAGTTCGTTGTTCTTAGACAATAGCAAACCTCTCCTGAATTAGCCGAAGTTCTGAGCAAAGTTGAAGGGGAAGTCGAAGATTAGTATTTCGTATAGTGGATGGCAAAAGACAGAAGGGGATAAGCAAATAGTCAATAATAAATAATCCGTCGTTTCTCCGGAATGGCTATTTGAAAAAACAAAGCCAATTTACCGGAGGGCAAATTTATGCTAAGTCTTTAATAACAATGGTTTATGGAATTTTTACGATTGGAGGCAGCGAAAAAACAAAGCCAAAACAAAGCCAATCAAAGCCAATTTCAAGGCCCAAACTACCCTCAAAGGGGTAGAACAGAATTCCGAGAATAGATAACGATGGACGAGAGAGGATGGACGATGGACGCTCATCCATCATCCCTCGACAATCGTCCTTTCGTCTTCTGCCCTCTGTCTTCTGTCAATGGAGCACCTGCTAATTAAATGGATATTACTAATATTTTCAAAAAAAGCCTTGACGTAGTTAGGGCAGACTAACTATATTAGGCAAAACAAAGAAAATGCAGGAAAAACAGTAATGGCAGCAGAAAATGCTAATTTAAGTTCATCATTGGAAGACTACCTCGAAGCGATTTTCAACCTTTCCAAAGAGTCTAACGTTGCTCGCAGCAAGGACATAGCGAAATCTCTGGGCGTATCCAGGGCCTCCGTTACCGGCGCGTTGCGAGTATTGAAGGAAAAGGGTCTGGCCAATTATAAGCCGTACGATTATGTAACGCTGACCGAAGGCGGCCGGGCGACCGCGGCGGAAATCGCCAAAAAACACAAAATTCTGGAGTCTTTTTTCATAGACGTTCTGGGCATCGAGCCGAATATCGCCCAGGCAGCCGCCTGTAAGGCCGAGCACGCGCTGGGGCCGGGAATCATCGAAAAGCTATTATGTTTTATCGAATTCGTAAGCCACAGCAGCGAAAACGGCTGCGACCTGGCGGACCAATTCCAAAAATTCTGCAAAAAGCAGATGTCAAAAAGTACAGATAAGCGAGACAGCAAAAATGGAGCAGAATAAAGTAATACCTCTGTCGGCGATTAAGTCCGGTAAGACGGTGAAATTAGCCGGCGTCGAAGCCGGACGCGGTTTGAACAGCCGGCTTGCCGCAATGGGCCTTTTGCCCAACGTGGAAATAACCGTCGTAAGCAATGGCCACCCCGGGCCTTTTGTAGTCAGCGTCAAAGGCTCCAGGATAATGTTAGGCAGGGGGATGGCAGATAAAATTATGGTAAGTAGCTGAGATTATGAAAAAGATAACGGTCGCCCTGGCCGGCAATCCTAACAGCGGAAAAACCACTATATTCAACCTGTTGACGGGCGCCCGCCAGCACGTGGGCAATTATCCCGGCGTAACAGTTGAGAAGAAGGAAGGTCTGTGCAAATACGCCGGGCATGAGATTACATTCGTGGACCTGCCGGGAACATACAGCCTGACCGCTTACACCATCGAAGAGATAGTCACCCGCAATTTCATCATCGATGAGCAGCCGGACGTTGTGGTCGATATCGTGGACGCATCCAATATCGAACGAAACCTCTATCTGGCAACGCAGCTTATCGAGATGAATGTCCCGCTGATCCTGGCGTTCAATATGAGCGACGTCGCAGAGCAGAAAGGGCTGCTGTTTGATATCGAGCAGTTATCCATGCTTCTTGAAGCTCCGATTGTCCCGACCATCGGCAACAAAGGCAAAGGTAAAAAAGAGCTGCTCGAAGCGATTGTGGAAATAGCAGAAAAGGGCAGGGGCCGGCGCATTCATAACATCAGTTACGGCGAAGAAATCGAGCACGAGCTGGCAAAAATCGAAGCAATGATTACCGACAAAGAGCATCATCTGGCGGAAAAGTACGGCTCAAGATGGCCGGCGATCAAACTGCTGGAGCAGGACGAAGACATAACAAAAAAAGTACAGAGCCGGGAACTCATCGACGCCGTCAAAGCCGGCACCGAGCACCTCAAGAGCATCTTCGCCGATGAACCGGAAGTCGTCATGGCCGATCGCCGGTACGGCTTCATCTCAGGCGCCTGCCAGGAGACGATCAGAACCACGGTCGAATTGCGCCACGGATACAGTGACATGATCGATGCGGTCGTCACAAACCGAATACTGGGATTGCCGATATTCCTGATCCTGATGTACCTGGTCTTTCTACTGACATTCAAGATCGGCAAATATCCGATGGGCTGGCTGGAAATGTTCTTCGAATGGGCCGGGCGGGCGATAGCAGGTCTTTGGCCGGCCGGGAGCGAAAGCTGGCTAAGCTCTCTTTTAGTGGACGGCATCATCGGCGGAGTAGGGGGGGTAATTGTCTTCCTGCCCAATATTCTGCTTCTGTTCCTGGCCATCGCGATGCTTGAAGACAGCGGCTACATGGCCCGGGCGGCGTTTATCATGGACCGCATCATGCACAAAATCGGCCTGCACGGCAAAAGTTTCATTCCGATGCTCATCGGCTTCGGATGCTCCGTGCCGGCGATCATGGCCACGAGAATCCTCGAAAACCGGCGAAGCAGGCTGACAACAATCATGGTCATCCCGCTGATGAGCTGCGGTGCGAAGCTTACGATTTACGCGCTGGTCATCCCGGCTTTTTTCCCTGAAAACTGGCATGGGCCGATGATGTGGCTTATCTACTTCATCGGCATCGTTCTGGCAATCGTCTGCATAAAAGTCCTGCGTCTGACCTTTTTTAAGGGCGAAACCGTCCCGTTCGTGATGGAGCTGCCGCCTTATCGTATGCCCACGCTCAAATCAGTGAGTCTCCATATGTGGCACAGAGGCTGGATGTACCTGAAAAAGGCCGGCACAATTATTCTCGCCATATCGATCCTGCTTTGGCTTGCGAGCAGTTACCCGAAACCCCCCAGGGAGTCTCTGGCGGGCTTGTCAGGCGAGCAGGCCCAGCAAGCCAGGCTGGAACATTCGGTCATTGGAACATTGGGACAAGCGATAGAGCCCGTCATCAAACCGCTCGGCTTCGACTGGAAGATCGGAACCGCCCTGATAGGTGCAACCGCGGCCAAGGAAGTCTTCGTCTCACAATTAGCCATCGTATACGCAGTCGGCAGTGCGGACGAAGGAACCGCGACTCTCCGGCAACAATTACGAGCCAGCTATACGCCGTTAACCGGCTTTTGCATCATGCTGTTCTGTATGATCTACGCCCCGTGTGTGGCAACAATCGCAATGACAAAGCATGAGACAAATTCATGGCGATGGGCGATGTTCCAGTTCTTCGGCCTGACTGTGTTGGCCTATATCATAACACTTGCCGCCTACCAGATCGGCAGCCGAATGCCGGTTAACCGGGCGCACGAAACAGGGCCGTGCCCGAAAGGAAGCGGCACAGGAAACAGTTGGCGGATTAGGTCAAATGATAAACCATCTCCGTAAGGGACAACACAATCGATAGCGCGGGTCGCACTCTCAGGCTACCGCTTTTTCTTCGCCGGTCTGGGGGGGCGCACAAGGCAGCAGAAAAGCCAGACGACGAACAAGGGTATCATGATGGGAAGCAGGAAAGGAAATGTCATAGCGGCAAGTATCGAGCCGGCCAGAACAAGGCAGCCAAGGACAATCAGGGCCACGCCAAAGAAAACGAAAACCAGCAGGATCGCCGCGCAAAAGAGGATAACCACCGCCGATATCACGCCCCATGTGCCGGTGACGGAACCGAAAGGGCTGTCGATCTGGTTTCCGTTTATCACGATGGAGACCGAATCACTCGCTCCTAATAAGACCCAGCCGAGAAAGCCAACCATTAGCACGGCTAAGACTATCGCCAATTTCTTTGTCATAAACTGTTCCCTTCCCGGGCTTAATTTCATAACACTATATAATATATCGGTTCTATCGATTTCCATTAAATCTTACATCAAGCACCGAAAATGTCAATAGCGATTCAAAATGGCGAAAGATAATCGGATTTCTGGTTTGCTAATCTGGGTGAGACAGTTGTAAAATAATGTGACGGAAATTAGAGCTTCGAACAAGCAACGTGAAACCGCAGTATATAGGGTCGTGTACGGGTCAATATGGAGATTTCAAGCGGAGGTAAGATATGAAAACCAACCGCGATAAAAAAGCGAAGCCGGGCAATAGTGGCCACTATCCAGAGCAAGAACTCAAAGAATACCAGGCGAAATTCAAAGTTCTGTTCGAGAATGTCTGCAGCGGCATAGCGATCTACGAAGCGCGGAACGACGGCGAAGATTTCGTTTTCGTGGACTTCAATCCGGCGGCCGAACAGATTGATCACATAAAGAAAGAAGAACTGATCGGCAAGAGTGTCACGGAGGTCTTTCCCGGCGTCAGGCAGTTCGGCCTGTTCGACGTGTTCCGCCGGGTTTACAAGACCGGCACGCCGGAACACCTCCCCGTTTCAGTTTACAAAGATGAAAGGATCGCAGGCTGGCGGGAAAACTACGTCTATCGGTTGCCTTCGGGGCAGATTGTTGCCGTCTACGATGACGTCAGCACGCGAAAACGCACGGAATTAGTCACTCGCATGACCGACCAGTGCTTTCGCGCAATCGCGGACTATACGTACGACTGGGAGATCTGGGTCGGCCCGCCCGGCCGGGTGTTATGGACGAACCCTGCAGTACAGCGTGTCACAGGCTACAGCATCAAAGAGGTCATGGCCATGTCGGATTACCCGGGTTCGGTAGTTTACGAGCAAGACCGCGACAGGATAGAACGAGCCTTTCGCTCGGCATTAAAAGGCAGTATCGGCAATGATGTCCAATTCAGGGTTGTAAGGAAAGACGGCAAAGTCATCTGGGCGGAAATGTCCTGGCAGCCGATCTACGACGACGACGGCAATTCGCTGGGGCACCGCGAGAGCATCCGTGACATTACGGCACGCAAAGAGGCTGAACAAGAGCTTGAAAAGGTAAAGCTTAAAAAGTAAAGTGCTTTCTAATTAGTTCTGTGTAAGCAGCACGATGCCGTTGCCGGTTCCAAGATTCCGCGAATACTTTTTGTCCTTCGGATTGTTCCAGTGCTCGTGGACGCCGAGGCCTTTGAGAACCGTGCCGTCTTTTTCCGGATCGTACGTCGTCCCGGACGGCGGTTTATCGGCCAGTGCCGCCTCGTGCAGATAGTTGTCGGGATTACCGGTCACGTCCACAACCTTCGGGTTCAGGACCTGCTCATTTCGCAGAAAGTCCAGGCCCACCGAATCGATGGCCACCATATCCTGTGAGACGAGGATGCTGGAGAACCAGTCATTGTCAAAACTCGCAAACCTGATGACATTGCCCGTCTGATTTCGTGCCGGGTATAATGCGTCGATCATGTACAGCAGCGTTTTTCCGTCCAGGTGTTCGTGCCCGTTCAGATTCACCAGGCAGTTATATGAGCCCATCATATCCCTTCGGTTGCCGTATCTGTGCAGCGGGCTGGGCGTCCATCCTCGATCGTTCGGAAAATACGTTGTGCCGAAGTGGTTCTTTCCGCATAACGTCACTCCAAACAAAGTGTGTGCTCTCATCAGCGCCAGGTTAATTATGTATCTTGCCTCGGTTACGCACTTCGGCAGGTACGCGGTGCCGGCCCTGGTATGAAGCGGATTGCCCGTATCGTGTACCGCGGCGATGCGCCCGCTGCCCGCTCTGTCCGGACTGACCACGAACCTGATGTTTTGAAAGTCCGGGTCGGAATTGTTCCTTATTTTGTTGTAAATCGGGTCGCCGATAGATCGCGTGGCATCAAAAAGAGTAATCGCCGAGCCGGGCACGCCAGCCTTGTTTATAAGCTGGTCCACAAGTGAGTATACAACATGAGGGCTCGGATTGCCGATGTCCGGTGTCCATTCGGCCCGGCGGTCCTGGTTCATATTGAGCTTGACAGCGATCTTCTCCGGCTTGCGGTAGCCCACTTCGCCAAGGCCCTTGCTCTTGTTGAAGTCCTTAAAAAGCGCATCCCACGCCTGAGAATCCCTCGGCCGGCCGGTCAGTCCCTGAATGGCTTTGGAGATCATCGCATCGACCGTCTTCTGGTCGGTATTGTTGTCATCCCACCAGCTTCCCGTCGAGCCGTCCCAACCGGCGGCCTCGGGATCGCGAATCCATACGACTCGCCCGGGATGAATCCCTTTTGCTTTGCCTATCGGGCTGTTTGCCGACTCCGAGGGCGTAAACGCAGCCGCACTGGCTGGTTTATTATCAGTGACGGAGACTGCACACCATACGATGGCGACAGCCGCTGCGGCACAAATCCCCGCCAGCAAATATCGTGACTTCTGCAGCAGCCGCCTCGCTCTGCGATATACTAAAGTTGAGCCGATCAGTCCGGCAATCCAGACCGCAAAGCCGCCCGCCAGCGGCCCAGCCAGTCTTTGGCATGGGTATGTCGCACGCGAAGGCTTTGGTATCACACGAATCAGAAACCAGATCAGTGACGCCAGTCCGGCAACCGGAAGCAGCCATATCAGCCAGGGGCGCTTCCTGATCCAGGCAGATAGGCTGCTCATTTGATGGCACTTGCTGGAATCGTTGTTTGGAAAACCGTGATTTTTTGCCGACTGATTACTTCCTGAAGTTTGTTTTGTGCTTTTAAGCAACATTTGAAAACCTCCAAAATCTTCTGAACATCCATCCGGATTGCCATTTTGTCAAGACCATACTGTACTTCACAGAAACGTTAAGTGCAACGCAGTTTCTCAAGCTAAAAACTTCATTGTTTCCGCAGAATCTTATCATGAAAACAATAAAAACGTGAATCCGGCGATTTTTATTGACAGAACGGCGGCTAATCTGGTATAAATAAGTTTATTAGCATCTGTGGTTTTTTACTATCTCTGCAGACAAAAAAGTGCCGTATGTAGATTCATAATAAGCAATTCCTACTGTGCATTGAAAGACACCTGCAAAATGACTGAATTTGGCAGAGTCAAGCAGAGGTGGAGAACAAATTTTGCCAGCAAGACGATAGGTTTGCTGACAGTAAACGGGTTTCGACGT
>Ga0307378_10002366_pt1 | contig 29047 bp, 29 predicted proteins | sample UN1MG_FD_202238 | JGI IMG/M metagenome (GOLD analysis project Ga0307378, IMG submission 202238) | Soil microbial communities from Risofladan, Vaasa, Finland - UN-1 | ecosystem: Environmental > Terrestrial > Soil > Coastal area > Acid sulfate soil | place: Finland: Risofladan, Vaasa | collected... | reverse complement strand
TGGACGTCCACCCCGCTGGCCCTTACTCTGGGATACACGTTTTTCATGGCTGTCTCCTTCCTGTCTTCCGGGTCTTTGATTCACCCTAGAAGATAGGCTCTCGGAGGCAGCCTTTCATGGGATTACGTTCCTGTGATGGCAAGAGGCGAGTGACTTGTACATGTTTTCATGCCCGCGCCCGGGGCGGGCTTGGGCATGCCACCCGACGCGGCATGATGCAACGACGGCGCCGTGTGCGCGCTCCCCGTTGGGTCGCCGCTAAACGGGGCAAGCGTGGTGGACGGTGAATCCCAGACCGTGGGGGATGTCGCGGCGCGCCGGGATGCCACCCGCCGCAATGGGCACCCGACGCCCGACCGCGCTCCCCGTTGGGTCGCGGCTAAACGGCCAAGCGTGGTGGACGGTGAATCATAGACCGTGGGGGATGCCACCCACTACCCACCAGCAATAGGTTTGCAGGTCGCTGAGGTGAAGCGCCTGACCATATTGGAGGTTGAGGCGCTTCGTGCGTCGGGGGCATATCTGTCTTTGGGGGTTCCATGGGCACTGACATCCAAGAAGGACAAGCGGCCAGTGCGGATGCGGCCGGCCGGGCAAGCGACGCCGAGGCCGGCGCGACGCTTGCGGGCATTGCGGACGCGGATGCCGGCACGCCAAGCGAATGCGGCGACGAGACACTGCTGGCCATGCGGTCGGCCGAGTTGACGCCGGCTGCTTTGCCTGAAGGCCGCGCGACGTCAGCGCAAGCAGACGATGCGGGCGACGGCTCGCGGCGGGCGGTGGTACCTGAGCGGGTGACCATCGTGCCGTGGGGACGGGTAACCAGCACGGCGGGTGAGTTCGTGGTTGACGAGGAGGCGGCGCGGCTGACGCTTGAGGCGTTTGCGGCGCACGGGACCGACCTGCCGATCGATTACGAGCACCAGAGCCTGGGCGGGCGGTGGTCGTCGCCGACGGGTCAGGCGCCGGCTGCGGGCTGGATCAAGAAGCTGGAAGTCGTTGCGGGCGTGGGGATCGTGGCTTGTGTGGAGTGGACGGCGTCGTCGCGGAGGCAGGTGGCCGATCGGCAGTATCGGTATCTCTCGCCGGTGGCGATGGTTCGCAAGCGCGACCGCAGGCTGGTGGCGCTGCATTCGGTGGGGCTGACCAACAAGCCGGCGATCGTGGGGGCCGAGCCGATCGTCAACAGCCGATCGGCGCGGGCGGATACGGACAGACAAAGTGAGGAGATCGGGATGCAGGAACAGATCGAGAGTTTGCGTGCGGTCTTGCAGTTGGACGAGCAGGCCGAGTCGCCGCAGGTGCTGGCGGCGGCGGCTGAGCGGATCGAGCAGCTCGAGCAGCGGCTTGCGCGTCGCGATGCGGAAGAGTTGGTGGCCCGGGCGATGCAGGCCGGCAAGCTGACCGAAGCGCAGCGCGAATGGGCGGTCGAGCTGGCGCTGAGCGACGGCGACGCATACGAACGCTGGGAGGGGACGGCGCCGGTGGTGGTGCCGGCGGGCCGTACGCAGGGGCCGGCGGACGCGGACGCAGGCCAACCGGGGCGGTCGGCGGTGATCGCGTCGGCGCGGAGCGAATTCCGCGGACATTCGGAACTGGCGATGCTGACCGGCGAGCAGGCGTACATCAACGACGCCCTGCGGCAGCGTGGGCTGGAGCTGCTGGCCGACTAGTGCCGGACGAGGTGATCGAGAGCAAGGCGGCCGGGAAAAGGAGAACGACGCATGGCATTGGCGGCGAATCGAGAGGTGGATCGGTACGTGGACCAGGAGCTTCGCAGCTACCTGGTGGCGGCGGACGCCCATGTTTTCAAGGGCGGGTTTGTGGGTCTGGACGCCAGCGGCTACGCCCAGGCGTTGACGGCGGGCGATCCGTGTGTGGGTCTGGCGTACGAGGAGTGCGACAACACGGGCGGCAGCGACGGTGACAAGCGCATTCGCGTCTACACGCAGGGGGATTTTCTGCACGCGCTGAGCGGCGCGGCGCTGACGAACATCGGCGACGCGGTGTACGCGTCGGACGACGGGACGCTGACGTTCACGGCGACGGCCAACAGCCTTGTGGGGGTATGCGTGGATCGGCCCGAGGCCAACAAGGTGATCGTGCGGCTGAACCCGCACAGCAGCGTGCCGGCGTAGCGGGGCAAGAGCCTGACGCGGTGCGAGCAAACGAGACACTCAAGCGATAGGAGCGCGACACAATGGCGGTGATCAATACGGGGCTGTTGACCAAGGGGTTGCGGAGCGAGTTTTTCGCCCGGTTTGGGGCGACGCCGACGTCCTACGGCGAGTTGGCGACGCGGATCGTCTCGACGTCCGACAGCGAGACGTACCGCTGGCTGGGCACGGTGCCGCGGATGCGGCAGTGGGGGACGGGCCGACTGGCCAAGGGGTTGCGGAGCGAATCGTACTCGGTGGAGAACCTCAAGTATGAGGCGACGATCGAGGTGGATCGCGATGAGATCGCGGACGACCAGACCGGCCAGATTCGTGTTCGGGTGGCCGAGTTGGCACAGCACGCGGCCACGCACAAGGACTATGTGATCGCCGATCTGCTGATCAACGGGGAGACGAGCGGCTACGACGGCTACGACGGTGTGTCGTTCTTCAACGACGCGCACGTCTCGGGTGCGTCGGGCAGCCAGGATAACAAGCTCACCTTTACCGCGACGGATGCGGACTCGCCGACGGTGGAGGAGTTCCAGGGGGCATTGAAGCAGGCGATCGCGTCGATGCTGAGCTTCAAGGACGATCAGGGCGAGCCCATGCTGATCGGCGCGACGGGTTTGGTGTGCGTGGTGCCGCCGCCGATGTACTTCACGGCGCTGGAGGCGATCAACGCGTCGCTGGTTTCGAGCACATCGAACGTGCTGGAGGGCGCGGCGCGGGTTGTGACGCTTGCGTGGCTGACCGACGCGAGCAAGTGGTACCTGCTGAAGACTGACGGGGTGGTGCGGCCGTTCATCTTCCAGGATCGCGAGCCGGTGGAGTTTGGTTCGGTGGCCGAGGGCAGCGAGGAGGCGTTCCGCCGCGAGAAGTTCCTCTACGGCGTACGGGCTCGGTACCGGCTGGCGTATGGGTACTGGCAGTACGCGGTACGGACAGACTTCGAGACGGGCAGCTAGCGCGCAGCGCACGGGGCTTGCGATGAGCTACGTAACCAACGCTGACATCGAGAAGCGGGTCGGACCGGCGGCGTACGTGCAGCTGACCGACGACGAGGACACGGGCTCGGCCAACGAGGATCGCGTGGACGAGGCGCGGCTGGCAGCTGAGGGCGGGGTAAACAGCTACCTGGCCCGACCGGGCGGAATCCAACCTGCCCTGCCCGACGCGCCGGGCCCCCAGGCGCCATGTGCCGTCCGGCCGAACTGCCGCGTGAGCCAACAGAGACAATGCCAGCGCCCCGGCGCCGCCGACCTGCCCCCGGTCGTGCGGCGCCAAACGGCCGATGGGCGGGCCCATTGCCCGCCCGTCGGCCACGCCGCCTTGGCGTTGGCGAAGCCGAAGCTGACCCAATACGATGATAGAAAGTTCTTGACATGAAGGTTCGGCTGAGGTCTCATAGATAGGCGAATCCAGAAAGAGGGTTTATGTAGAGATTCCCGCAGGAAGCGTTAGACAGAATTGCGCCATCGCCTGTTATTGGCGGAGGAACCCGAGACATGACACGGCCATTAATAGAACGTCTCCAAACCGACTTTAGCGCCGCACTCGAAGACTGGGCGCCGTTCTGTCAGGCACCGTCGGGCGGGGTGTTTCTCGACGTTGATTACGAAGACACGCCGGTCAAGCTGCCCCTTCCACTCAGAGACGCTAGAAAACGACTCGTCAAATATGTTACTGATGAACGGTCGGCGGGCCGGACGGACATGCCTTTTAACGGAGCCCGGTACTACGTCCGTAGAATCGAGCGCGATCTACGTCAGTTCGGGGAACGTGTCAGGTGCAGCCTCACGTTCGGCCCGTCTGATTATCGCACTTTTCTAGTCACGAACGGCATGGACCAGCGGTGGGCCAAACGTGCCGGGGTTGGGAAGAAATGGAAAACGCCGCACCAGTGGGCTATGCAGTGGACGCAGGGCGAGGACTCCTTGTTCTTCGAGAATTCGTTTGGTGTCAACATACTCGTGAGGGCCCGCGGAGCCGGCGGGCGGCGCTACCTCTTCTTCAACCAACGAGGCGGTCAGTCCGCGATTGGAAAAGGCTATACGGTCGGCTCCGTGGACGAGGGCCTGCGACGGCGCTTCGACGACAAGCTCTTCGACGAACGTTCCGCCACAGACGCCACGCCCAACATTCTCAAAGCTGCGTACAGGGGTCTGGAGGAGGAGATGGGACTGGCGCGGTCGCGACTTGGAGGTGTGAAGCCGATCGTTCTCAGCATAGGTCGTGTCAAGAGTAATTGGCAGTCCGCAGCGCTGGTCTATTGGCCTCTGAACCTGTCAGTCGAGGATGTGAAACTGGCGGCAGCTACAGCCCAGGACCGACACTACGAGTTCCAAGAGATGCATGCCGTTCGTTTTACCCGCAAAGCTATAATGGAGTTCGTTGCGCGCCAGGAGGACCGTGCCCCGGTGGCAACTTGGGTTCTTGCCATGGCCGCTTACGCCTTGCAGGTCCCCGAGCAACCTCATGTCTTCCTGTGTCACAGCCATCGTGATAAGCGCTTCGTGCGCGCCCTGGCTGGCCGGCTCAGAGCGAACGGAATCAGGGTGTGGGTCGATGAGGCGGAGATAAACGTCGGTGACTCGTTGATCGATAAGATTGAGCAAGCGATTGACGAGGTGGACTACGTTATTGCAGTCATTTCGACCGCGTCAATTGAGTCCAGATGGGTCCAGGAGGAGCTCCATCTAGCAATGACCCGGCAGATCGAAGATCGTCGCATTGTGGTCTTACCTCTGTTGAAGGAAGACTGCAACCTGCCGGGCTTCCTGAAGGGCAAGCTCGCTGCGGATTGTACCAGGCCGCATAGACGTCCTAGGGAGTATAAGAAGTTGATTGCGAGCATCTTAGACCGACCAGGGCGTTAGCCTCGCTGGCAGTGACGTCTAGAGCATGGACAATCGCGACGCGGCAGCGATGGGGGTACTCATCATCGGAAAGTTGAGACCGGCTCGGTGGGGCGGAATTGCAGGTGCGCCAGGTGACGTGCGCCCACTGGCGTCCAACCGCCCACCTGGCAACGCTCGCGCATGTGGTGATAGGTCATCCCTGCGCCGGGCTCGCCGTCCTACCCCCGTCGTGTGGCCTCCCGTCTTGGTGTCGTCGGCCTGGCGCGGCACCTACAGCCCAGCAGGGCTAGTCGCCCGGCGCATTGATCTTGCCTTTCCATCGGCCGTCCTCATCTTTGAACAGGTCGAAGGCCACGGGCATATTGGTGAAGCGGAAGTGCCGGAAGGCCATGTTGAACCCACATAGCCAGAGTCCTGTGTGATCGGCAATGATGTCTTGCCCGTGACTGTGCAACCGGAAACTCATTGTCACCTCACTGTTGCGAGCATCGATTCTGTACCTGACGTAATACTGGCGGGATTGGTCCCTGACATGGATCTGGTTGCCCTTTACCTCGCAGTCCCAACGATCCTCGACGTTCACCATCCAGTCGTTGTCGTCGATCTTCAGCAGCGTGCGGCCGTTAACATCCTTCAACTCAACAACGAGCGCTGGCCGCCCGAACTGGCGGCTAAACCCCAGCAGCGGCTGTCCTTCAACTCGCAGCACAGTCATGCAGCCTTCGAAACGCACCATACCCTCGCCAAGGACGATGCTAAACCGCGACCAATCGTCGATCACGAACTTGTCGCGGACGCGTCGTCTTTTGGGCGGGTTCGCCTTGAGGTTGTACAACGTGGCGCGCGAGATCGCGTTGCTGTCTGCCATTCTTGCGTGGTTGTAGCACAGCGCGATCATGTCTTGCTGACGGAAGTGGTGTTCGTCGCGCCAAGGGACGATGTGATGGTAAGTCAGCAGCGGATTGCTACAGATCGGGCAGCTGTAGTAGACTTCTTGTCGCAGCTCCCTGCGAAGCGGACGGGGGGGCGTTCGGCTAACGCGAGGGCGTTCCGTCATCGTCTCTCTCGCTTCCTCACTGGCCTAGGGTGGCGACAACCTGCCGGCAGCAGGGGTGCGGCCCACCGTTGCGCCGCGCCCATGTTGACGCTCAGGTTGATTGCATGGTTGCCAACTCCCCTCTCGCGTCCATGACATCTCGAGCCTCGCTGAAGATGTCGTGCCATCGCTTGGCTTGCTTGTGGTGCTGCATATCCTTGACGATGGCTGCCGACAGAAACGCGCCGGCGAGAAGACCCAGCATGACCCGCCCAAAGAGCTGCCAGCCTGTCTGTGCTGGGTCTTCCGCGAGCAAGATAACGACAGCGACAAGGCAGATGGCAGTTGTGAAACCGTACGTTGAGAGGAATGAGTCCACGAGTCGCCTGTACCACGGCCAGTTGGGGCGCTCGTAGGTGCCGTCAGCTCTACGTACCGTGTGCTCCCAGTTGAGCCCCTGAATGGTAGGTTCTAGGCACACCTCGATGTAGCTACCTATCTTCCGGATGGCCGAACCAATGTCCAGTCGCTCCCACCATCCGAGGAGGGCAAGGTAGGCCGCGACGAACCCGAGCTCGGAGATCCCGGAGTAGACTGCCGCGCCGATCAGGACGCCGATCCCGGCCCAGATGAGGCTGAGACGTGTGTTCTGCCGAGCGAGGTACGAAAGGATTTCGTTACGCAACGCTTCGAACTCCCTTAGGGCGGCCTCTTCCCTTGTCATGGTTGCTCTGTCCTAAAAAATGATCACATGGTTTCTCTATAACAGCCTTAGCCTGCGAAGTCGCCATATAGCAGCCCAGGGCCCGAATTCCCTTGAGAGCCAGCATGCAAAAGGGATCCAAAAGGTGTCAGCATGATTTTGCGGAATTCCTCAGGGTCCATCATGACCTCAAACCAAGGGACGGGCGCGCCCCCAGGCGCCTGGTCGTCCCTTCAACTCACTCGGAAAACCTCGCAAGGGCGCACAGTATTCATGCTGACGCCTTTTGCGCTGCTGTTGTCATATAGTGCCCAACGATACAGGTCACCGGCGGGGGCGAAGCGCCAGCGGAATCCCCGTACGGTGACCTGTTGGTTCGAAGATCCACTATGCGTCCTCCAGAGCTTTCTTGATGGAGGCGAAGGTGAACGAAAGGGCCCACGCTGCTCCAACTCCGTACAGACCGTTGGGGGTCGCGTTGTCCTTCGCCGTCTTGACGGCGACCATCTTCTTCTTCAGCTCAACGGCTTTGCCGATCTCCCATGCAACCCATCGACTCTTGTGTGTTGTTCCCCCGACGATGCAGAGGAAGTACGTCGAATTGCTTATGCGGGCGGAGATGACACGCTTTATCGCCGCGGCATCATCACTATCGACTGAGACGTCGACCGATGCATCATAGAATGAGAAATCAAATTCCTTGTTCGCATCCCATGCGACTAGCAGATTCTTGTAATGCTTGTCGTTGTCGTAGTCATAACTAATAAACACCCTCTTCTTAGCCATGGTTCGGCTCCTTTTTCTGTGGCCGTATGTATTGTGACCACGCCGTATTCTCCTTGGAAATCATCGATTCGACACGCTGCACAAGCAGCGGAAACGGCGTATCTACATCGTACGGCTGCGTCTTCGTCAGAAACCGGAACTTCTCATGCTTCAGTGACTCGCATGTTGTCCTGTATTCGATCCAGTTCTCCTGAAACTGGCAGAGGCTCAGAACTGCTGCGATGACTGCAATGAGAACGCCAAACAGCCCGACGACGGTCCGACACAGAGGTTCAGTAGCGGTCATGTAGCCGGTCAGAAAGGGGATCGAAACAGCCGCGACGATCTCGACGATGCGCAGCCCCTTGTACCACTTTTGGTGACACTGGCTCTTCTTGTCGTACCAGCCTATCTGGCCATCAAGTCGCGTTTTGAGGTACTCTGCTTCGTCCATATTCACACCTCTCCGGCGCCTTCATCGTCTTGAGAGTCAACTGGGAAGTACTCCCATTGATCGACGGTCCCGGTAGTAATGTTCGCGGACTCTGCTCTGCCACTTCAGAAAGAGGTGGTGCAGCTCCTGACGTTTCTCGGGAGTCATATCTGCGGACGGCGTGCGGTGAACGAAGACGTCTGTCACCCCAGGATCAAAGATCCCACCCTTGATCCTCTCATCGCGAAAGATCAGCAAGGGCAACCCTAGAGCAAAAAGCACTCCGGCTTCCAGTTGGTTCCAGGGACTGGGGTACGAGACGCCAGTATCGACACGGTTCTGTTCCGCGGTCCCACGCTTGAAAACGCCCTTCTCGGTGTAGAACTGCTCGAAACCCAATACAACGCCGCCGGAGCAATGGGTGCCCAGTACATACACCTCGCGGAGAGGCAGGTCGGTCGGATAGTCTGACCTCCCCAACGCCCGCGGCTCTAGGGAGAGGAAATCCAACTCCTGCATCAGTACCTCGCGTGCCGCTTCCTGGTCCGGATTCAGTATCGTAGGACACGAAAGGAAAACCGGTATCTTCATCCGTCTGTTACCCTGACCTGCTCCCCAATAACTGATCCATGTGTTGTGAGACTCGTTGGCCCGGCAACGGCTGTGCCGCTTGACGTGGGGTGATATATCGCTTCTCTGTACCCTATCGGCCTATCTCCGCTACAAGTCATCCACCGGGCTGTTGACGTTTTGGCCCTCCGATTAAGGAGATGGGCCTGGATCACCGTTAGTCTTCACGTCGTGGTGCCCGACAGAGTCATACACGGTCCGGACGGTTCGCTAGGTGGGGCCATCACCCGACCTCCCCGGTAACCGATCCCGACGGATTCGATACGCCACGGCTCGCACTATAGCACAAATCCGCGAAGGCGCAAAGAAAATTCCTTGCGCCTTCGCGGATCGAAGGGGATGCAGGCCTGCCAAGTCGGTCCAGCTACGTCGGCATGTTCTACAGGACGGCCATGACCGTATTGCTCGGCTCGCCGTCGCCGGCCTTGTTGGCCGCCACCACGCGATATTCCAGCTCCTTGCCCCGGGGCTGATCGACCAGGCTGGCCTCGGTATCCATCGCCGTGGCGATGTCCTCCCAGGGCCCCTCGGGCCGCTCGCGACGCATGACCTTGTAGGCGGCCGGCCGGCCACCGTCGACGGGACTCTTCCAGTCGATATGCAGCCAGCCCTCGCCCTGCTGCGGGGCCTCCAGCAGACGGGCCTGGCCCGGCGGAGAAAGCGGAGCGGCGGACTTGCGGCCGGCCCAGCCTATCAGCCGGAGCTTGGCGTCGTCGAAGTCGACCGTGTTCTCGGCGTAGCGAAGGTCGCTTTTCATCGCATCGGTCAACGTGTCGAGGGTGTCGTCCTTGTCGTCGGTGGCCTGCTCGGCGGCGGCCTGGGCTGCGATGGCCGCGTTCTTGGCCGTGGTGTAGGCGGTAATCGCCGCCGTCAAATCCAGTGGGGCCACCGGCGGGGCCGGATAGATGGCCACGCTAGCGGTTAGCCCCGTAGCCATGGCCTCGGCCAGGGCCACGATCTCGGCCTCGGTGTTGGGAAATCGTGCCATTGTCGTAAACTCCTTATATAGAGCGAGTTAACTGCACCTATCCCGCCTGCGCGGGCCTGTCGGAACGTCCGTTTTGCGGCAAAACTGTCCTCTTCTGTCACAAAGCAAGCTTCATCCGCCTCAAACGAAGCTTCATCTGTCACAAACCAAGCTTCATTCGCCTCAAACGAACCTTCATCTATCGCGGATTAAGCGTCACCAGACTCCAATCACGCTTCCTGTGTCACCAACCAAGCTTCGTCCCGCACATATCAGGCGCCCTCCGTCGCAGAGCGGGCGTGGTTGGAGGTCTACAACGTCACCGAAACGGTATTGCTCGCCGGCCCGGCGCCCGACCGGTTGACGGCCATGACCCGATACTCGACCCCGACGGCCTGCGGCTGATCGGCGAGCGTCGCCTCGGTATCGATGGCCGTGGCCACGTCGTGCCATGTGTCAGCATCATCGCCGGGCTGGCGCCGCTGGACGGTATAGGCGTTGGGCCTGCCGCCGTCGGCGGGTGCCTTCCAGTCCAGCGAAAGTCGGCCGCGGTGCCGGCTGGCGGCCTCCAGCACGCGCGGCTGGCCCGGAGGCTCCAGCGGTGCGCGGTCACGGCGTCCCGACCAGCCGATCAGCTTCAGCTTGGCGTCGTCGAAGTCGACGGTGTTCTCGGCGTAGCGAAGGTCGGCCTTGACCGCCTCGACGAGTTGCCCGAGGGCCTCGTCCTTGGCGGCGGCAGCCTGCCGGGCGGCGGCGTCGGCCGCAGTTGCACCGGCCCGCCGGACGAGGTAGCTGAGGGTCCTCATTCGGAGCGGTCCGGGACGCACCGGCGGGGCGGGATAGACGTCAAAATGGGCGCCCAGCCCGTCGATCATCCGCTGAACGAGGGCGGCGATATCAGCCTCTCTGGTCGGAAAGCTCGCCATGCCGACAGCGCCCGGACACACCCCGCCCCGATCAGCCCCGAGGCGATCAGATAACCCCACATAATCGGCCGCACGCACAAATTGCGGCGTTGCCGAGGCGTATATCGGCAAGGAACATGCCGGCCTTGCGAAATCTTAATACGCGGTCTGGCGTGGATATGACGCAGGCAGGGCTCTGCGAAGATTACGTGGCCGTGTTGGCCGAGCACGGGCGGCGCTTGCGACATCCAGCAGGGGTCATTCCGAATCATCAGGCGGTACGGACGTGCCTGCGCCAGCAATCGGTTTGCTGCTGCTGCCCGCAATCCGCACCAGACTGCGAGTCAGGTCGGCTAGCTCATTGGTCACTTGCCAGCCATACGTCAGGGCGTCGATCCGCTTGTCATACACAAACTTGCGCGGGTCCTTGGCATTGGGGTTGTCCGGTATAAGGCAGCTGGCCGCCCATATTCCCGGCTCTGGCTGCGTCATCAAGCTGCGTGGCACAGCGTCTAATGGTGTGCAATGCTGGATGCAGTTTCTGTACTGCCTGAGCTTATCGGGGAAGTTGTCGTCGCTTACAGTGAGCCGTTTTCCGAGGTGGGGCGGCAAATCGCATGCCTTCACGGTTTCGTTGAGAGTGTCCGGTGCCTTTCCCTTGCCTGGACCGAACAACCGCCACAAGGGATCGCGCATCATCTCGTATGTTCTACGAGCCGATGTCAGCAAGGACTCGAGTTCGTAATATGCACTCTGTATAGCCGGGTGATTACGGCCAACGTAGTCCGTGTCCGATTCGTGGGGCATGTCGCGCGCGGTGCTTACGATGCTGACGTAGGCCTCCGCCAACTGTCGGCAGTGATAGGCGAGGGCACCCAAGACGAAGTCGAGGGCGCTTATGGAAAAGAACATACCGACAGGGTCGTGTCGGCGTACGTCACGAAACAGATCGCTCACTCCCAAAACAAGGTCTCGGGGAGCGCCGGTGCGTAACAGGTAGGTGCGACCTAAGCACGCTTCCCATCTCCTTGCCGCCGCGACCGGGCGGACGCCATACCTGGCGGCGAGCGCATTAGGGTCAACCTGTTTCTGGTGCCCGGTGTCGGTGGTGATCACCCATTGGCCGGTAGTGTCTCGGCGAAGCTCGATTCCGTGCTCGAAGATCATGCGGGCCAGGTCGGGCGCGTCGACGGTCATCTCGCTCTCCTGTCGTGAACATAGTAACTACCATGTATTTCGGCGTTGTCCAGTCTCAGCCCGACGGCGGGTGGGTGCGTGGAGCTGCGCTGGCGGTATGGCCCTGAGGGACAGGAGGTAGAACCGTCGGCATTCGAGGTGTTCGGGGACGACGGCGGCACGATGGATTGGCAGACGCCGGTTGCGGAGGTGGCGTACCGTCGTGGCCGGGTGGATTACCTATGGACGAGTGCAGCGTTTGCGCACGGGTCGCGCTTACGGTTTGGGGCCGAAGACGGGGTTGTCGCCGAGCTGGGAGTCGCTCAAGGCGATCGACGGCATCGACAAGAGTAGCAGTGCCCCGAGCATCACCGAGATCGGGGGCGGCTGGTACAAGTTCAGTCTGAGTTACGGCACGGCACCATGGGATGTCAACGAACTGGTGGGCGTGATCGATGCCGACGGTTCGCTGCTCGACGCCCAGCGGTACATTCCGGTGTGTATCTCATTGCGGGATATGGCGTTTGCTTTTCTGGCGAACAAGCGGCAGCAAACGATTGCCAGCGGGATGATCGAGATTATGGACGACGATGGCTCGACGGTGATGGTGACTTATACCCCGAGTCAGGACAGCGGCAGGGAGGTACTCACGCCCGGAGCGCCGAGCTAAATGATGGTTGGAGATCTGGTGACGAAGTGGCTGGCCGTTTGGGAACCGCTGTCGTTGGGGCAATTCGGCGACAGTCGGGCTAATGGGCTGGGGCTGACCTGCGGGCAGTTTTGGTTACGGACCACGGGTGGGTATAATCTGTACCGCTGGACAGGCGACAGGTATCCGGTTGACGTCTCGGGTGGGATTGTGGGGGCGGTGCGATCAGGGGCAAGCGCCATCACGAACTTTCCATTCATCACACACGTGGCAAGCACACGGTACTGGTATTTGATTCGAGCAGTCGGAGCCGGCGGCGTGGAAGAGGCGAACGAATCGCAGGTTGTGCGGGTGGAGTTAGACGCGGCCGGTGAGCTACTGGGACCGGAGCCGAACGCGCCGGAGAGTGTTCGTGCGCGTCCGATGGCGGCCGGGTGCGTGGAACTGCGCTGGCGGTACAGTCCGGCGAGCCAGGAGGCGGAACCGTCGATATTTGAGGTATTCGGGGACGGCGGTGGCACGATGGATTGGCAGACGCCGGTTGGGGAGGTGGCGTACCGTCGTGGCCGGGTGGATTACCTATGGACGAGTGCAGCGTTTGCGGACGGGGCGCGCTTGCGGTTTGGGGTCCGGGCCAAGTCGGCCATGGGCGTTTCGGAGCGCAATGAGAGAGTCGTTGTGGTGGAAGCGGATGCAATGGGTCCGGCTCCACTTACGGTGTTCGTGGCGGAGCCTGGTGAGGAGCAACGGTAGGGGCGAAGCATGCCGATACGCAGCAGGAAGCAGTTGCAGTTGGATCAGGCTGAGGTTTTGGCGGGGTATCGCAGGGCGCGATCCGAGGCGTCGGACGAGTTGGGGCAGATGCCGGTGTCGGGTGGGTCAGCGGCGGCGGGCGCCTGGGGGCGCGTGAGTGAGGTGGTCACATCGGACGCCAACTACGGTCCGCATCTGTCGGTGCAGCCTCAGGCGTTTTCGGGCCTGCCGAGGGTGGCGTCGGACGCATCGGTGGCGACGGTACGGTGCTATCCCACGCCGAATCGGGTGGTGGGCGACTACGCGGTGGATGAGTACGTGAAGATCATCCCTGCCCGTGGGGCGTTGATCGCGGACAAGTCGGCGTAAGGCAAGCGTGTTGCGCGGCGGCCGATCATTGCCGCATGCGACGGCATTCACACGCACATCAGACATTCACAATAATTAATTACTCAAACTGAGCGGTTTGGGTGATGATCGGCCTTGGCGCAATAGAAAAGGCCCTTTTGCGGCCGATGAGTGTGTTGAACAAGATCACCTTCATCGAGCACGAGGGCCTTGTCATGATGATCGACCGTTGTCCGCGTTTTGTCCAACGATTCTTGGGTTCCCGCACGGCTGGCTTCTCGAAGCCTCAACGTTGCCATCTCTGGCGGATCGTTCTGGCGATGGCGGTCGGTACGTGCGAGGCAAAGCTGAGCCATCTGGCCGCGATGATCCTCGGCGGCCGACACCGGACGCGACTGGGCGGCTTTCTGCGGGAGGCGGACTGGGACGCGCCGGGCGTACTTCGCGAACAGGTGCTGGCCACGCTGCGGTGGATGCGGCCACGCCGCGGCGAGACGATCGAGCTGCTCATCGACGACACCCGCGTGGCCAAGCGAGCCCGACGGATGGCGGCGTTGCAGAAGATCTGGGATCACAGCCATCAGCGGTTCGTGCGGGGGCATATCTGGGTGGTGGCGGCCATCCGTTTCCGCGGCGTGGTCTTGCCGTGGCGGATCGAACTCTGGAAACCGCGACGGGCTGCCAGACGGGGGGAGTACCGCAAGACGACGGACATCGCCGCGGAGATCATCGCTACGTTCGAACTGCCTTGGAGACTGAAGGTACGCGTGCTCTTCGACGCGTTCTACCTGTGCCCGCAGGTGGCCAAGACCTGCCAAGACCAAGGGTTCTTTTGGTTCAGCGTCGCCGCCCGGAATCGCTCGTTTCGACGCGATGGGGGACGGCAAGCCAAGCTCGGCGCGCTGGCCCCCGGCTGGCTTCGACACGGGGCGCGTTGCGTCCGTATGCCTCGGGCGCGCGGTTACGCGAAGATGCGGATCGCCTCGGTGGATGGGCATCTGTCTCGTATCGGCCGAGTGCGTCTGGTGGCCGGCAAGCGCCCGAGAGACCCGTGGCGGAATCTGGTGATCTTCGCGACGAACGCCAGGATGGATGCGCGTCAGATCGTGACGGTGTACGAGCGGCGTTGGGATATCGAGGTGATGTTCAAGGAACTGCGGTCCGACCTGGGCCTGGGCGATTACCAGATGCTGGACGAGCGTGCCATCGTCCGCCACGTGCATCTGTGCGGGGACCCCAATCGCCATCCGGTGCGATTGGGGACCCCTGCTCTGGCCCATCTGCTGCTGACCCGCCATGCCATGGAAGGCGTGGGCGCACAAGCCAGGAAGGCCAATCAAGAGGTCGCACTGCCGCCGATGAGCATCCGTCGGGAATCCCTGCGCACGGCGATCCGTCGCGATCAGATCAGGCGGCTTGTTGGTGGACGACGTCATCGGACATTACGCCGAAAGCTGGAACCGTACTTGCTGGCGGCATAAAAACCGCTCAGTTTGAGTAAATAGGTCATGGCGCGCCCGCCCGACACGCCCACGTTCGTCGATCTGTCGATATCGTCCGGCCCAGGCAACATGGCTGGTTGCAGACGCTAGAATGGGTGGCTGGCGTGGTGACCACGCTGTCGGAACAGTAAAAGATGGGCCAATGCTGTCTCTGCCATCGCCAGTCGGATCACATAAGCGGGGCTCTCGGCCTTTGCACCGCATGCATTCTGGCCGACACGCCAGCCGCCCGACGTCAGGCCGCACAAGCCCACGCACGCTGTCGTGCGCGCTATAACCTTCCGCCACAGCCGCCCCGAGCAAAGGACGGCATTCGTTGCGATCGCTGCGTCAACGCCTGCCGGATCGGTCCCAACCAGGTCGGCTACTGCGGCGTGCGGTCGAACAGGCAGGGGCGACTGGCGGGCGGCGACGCCGAATCCGCCGCGGTTCAGTGGTACTACGATCCGCTACCGACCAACTGCGTGGCCGACTGGGTCTGCCCGGCGTCGGGGCCGGCTGGGTACCCAACCTTCACCGACATCACCGGGCCCGAGCGCGGATTCGTCAATCTCGCGGTGTTTTACGAAGCCTGCTCGTTCGACTGCCTCTTCTGCCAGAATTGGCATTTCAGAACCCACAGCATCGACGGGCCACGGCACAGCACCGCCGAGTTGGCCGGCGCCGTCACGCCGCACACACGATGCATCTGCTTCTTCGGCGGCGACCCGTCCTGCCAGATAGAACACGCGCTGGCCGCGGCCCGGTCGGCACGGCAGAAGCGAGCCAAGGACATTCTCCGCATCTGCTGGGAGACCAACGGATCTGTGTCGCGCGGCGCGCTGACCGAAGCGGCTGAACTCTCGCTCGAAAGCGGCGGCTGCATCAAGTTCGACCTGAAGGCCTGGGACGATTCCGTTCATCGAGCGTTGTGCGGCGTATCGAACCGTAGAACATTGGACAACTTCGAGTATCTGGCTGCCTGGATCGACCGCCGACCGGATCCGCCCTTCCTGATCGCTTCGACATTGCTGGTGCCCGGCTACGTCGACGAAACGCAGGTAGGCCGAATCGCAGAGTTTGTCGCCGGGCTCAACCCGACGATTCCGTACGCTCTGCTGGCCTTTCACCCGGCCTTTCAGATGCAGGACCTGGCGACGACCTCGCGATCCCAGGCCGCCGACTGCCTGGCCGCCGCCCAATCCGCCGGCCTCACACGGGTGCGAGTCGGCAACGTCCACCTGCTCGCCTGACGACTGAGATGGTCTCGCGACTCTAACAGAAGAACTCTGCTGATATGCGGACATCGTGCTTGCGGCAAGAGATCATCGCTTGACGGCCACCCAAACCTGCTCACCGCCATAGCAGAACGCCCCGCGCTCGAAGTCGCTGTACAGGGCGTCCACGCTGAAAGCGCACAGCTCCAGAAGGTGCTGCATCTCGTATCGAAAGACGTAGCGCAGTGTCAGCGGCACGTACTGCCTCGCCACAACCGTGCCTTGCTCATCCAACTGATCGAAGACGTTGTACTGCTCGATCACCTGCCGCAGCGGGTCGCAGCTATTGGCATACCAACCGACCACGCGTCGATGGGTTTGCGGATGGGTGAACTCTGTGAACTTCCTCAACTCCGAGCCGCCGCCTATGCCTTGCTGCAACAGATCCAGCCTCGGATCGAAGACATTGAAAATCAACCGTCCTCCGTCGCTCAGATGCTCCCGGACACAACCCAGTGCCGCTCGCTGATCGTCCGTCGTTAACAGGTGCAGAAACGCCCTGTACGGGATCATGATCAGGCCGAACCGCCGGCCCAGCGAAAAGTCGCGCATGTCGCCTTGGAGAAGTTCTATGCGGCCCTGCACCTCGCTGCTGAGTTTGGCCACCCTCTCTTTGGCCACGGCAAGCATGGACGGCGAGCGATCGACGCCGACCAACTCCACCCCAGCCTCGGCGACGGGAATCAGGATGCGTCCCGTCCCGCAGCCCAGCTCCAAAACAGGCGGCCTGCTGCGTTTGGCCTCGTCCACGTAGAACGCCACGTCGCCGCTGACCCCCGTGGCGTAGCAGTCGTAGATAGCCGCGTCGATTCGATCGTATTCATCCATCCTGCCATTCCCCGGCGCGTTGGCCGCTGCAATGGCCCCAGGGCCTCGCCGGATATTCTGAGTCTTTTGTGTGGCGACTGCAACCCGCGAACCGCCTGACCGGCGCCCCTGTGCGACGCGGCACAATCCGACTACAACGAGCCTAACAGACCCCGTGGCCGTGGCCCACCGGATGGAAAACACCCCACCAAGGCAATACGCTACATCCTGCCCCGACGATCGGATATGATGTTCTCTGGAACGTCCGGGCGTGGGGCCTTCAGACGTTCGGCCGATGCACTGCGGTGACACCACATGGCCAGCGGACAGCTAGAGGTAAAGCGAATCCCTCTGCGGTTCACCTCCGACGCCCGTCGCGTCATCACACGCCTGTTTCTTCCCGGCGAGCCGCCACGCCTTCGGGAGATCATCGACCTCGTGCTGCAACTTGACGAGCCGGAGGTCAAGCGGCTGCTCGGCGAGGTGGACGAGTTCTTCGCCGGGCGCCATCGTGACCTCGCGTCGACGTTCAGAGGCCACTACCAACGCGTTGCCGAGTACCTGCCCGAAGGCGCCACCCTCAGCAACGACCGGCAATTGCTCATCGGCGCCTACTTCACCAACGAGTACTCCTTCGAGTCTGCCGCGTTATTCAACCCCTCGATCGTGCCCCACCCCTACCAAGATGGCGTGCCGCCCGGTTCGGTCCGGTTTCTTATGAGCCTGCGGGCCACCGGCGAGGGGCACGTCTCCAGTATCGTCTTCCGGTGCGGCGTCATCGACGCCGCCGGCCATATCACCGTGGCCCCCGTCAGCCCCTATGCCCGAAGCCTCAAACCGGCAGAAGACCAAGTCAACGAGAAACAATCCTTCTTCGAGAAACTCATCGAGATGGGCGCATATAACGACACGGTGGGCGACATCCTGGACATGCTGCCCGACCGATTCACCGACGACCTAGTCGATCGTGTCCTCGACGAACTGGCCCAGCGCGACCCCCAGCCCCCGTTGTTTGACGAGTCGGCCGAAAGCCTCAGGTGGCTGGCCCGGTCGGACTATCTGCTGCGACTGCCCGAGAATACCTGTCCCTCCGAGATCGTGATCTTCCCGGCTACCGAGGACGAAAGCCGCGGCATGGAGGACATGCGCCTCGTCCGCTTCGTCGACGACGACGGCACGGCGACCTACTACGGGCTCTACACCGCGTTCAATGGTTTCCGTGTCCTGCCGATGTTGATGACCACGACCGAGTTTCGTCCCGTCGAGGTCACGCCGCTTCACGGACGTTGCGTTCAGAACAAAGGCCTCGCCCTGTTCCCGCGCAGGCTCAACGGCTGGTACGCCATGATCTCACGCTTCGACGGACGCAACCTGTTCCTGATGCGATCGAAGAACATCCGCTTCTGGAACGAGGCGGATCGAATCTGCGGGCCGGTGTTCCCCTGGCAGTACGTCCAGATCGGTAACTGCGGCTCACCCATCGAAACGCCTAAGGGGTGGTTGCTCATCACCCACGGTGTCGGACCCATGCGCAAGTACTGCATCGGCGCCGTCTTGCTCCATCTGAACGATCCGGTACGCGTAATTGGGCAGCTCAGAGAACCCCTCATCACTCCTACCCCGGGTGAACGTGACGGCTACGTACCCAACGTCGTCTACTCCTGCGGCAGCATGATCCACCGCGACCAGCTCATCATCCCCTACGCCATGTCCGACAGTGCCACCAGCTTTGCCACCGTTCGCGTCGCCGAGTTGCTCGACCATCTCACCAACCAGGCGCCGTCATAGCAGAAGCCGACGTCAGCAGCGCGAAGGCTGTCGCGTAATGCTGCCCGTAGGCGCAGGCAGCCGGCCTCCGTCCCGAAGTGCTACCGTAAGTGTTCGAAAGAAGTGGCCCGCCTCCGACGGAAGGCTGACATCCTGATCCCAGTCGCGAGTCTAGACGCCTTCAGCCCGGTCGAACAGAAACTCCAGGCCAATTGCATAGCCCGCCGAGACCCTCGTGGCGTGAATCACCCGGGCCGGTACCCAGCAACGCGTCGTGCGTCCGTCCGCCAGACGCAGCCAGACCGATACGTTCTTTTGCAGGGCCTGCGGCGACCGAATCGCCACCCCGTGGTCACTCAGATTGGTGCCCTGGACATAGAAGTACGACCGGCCCGATGCCCGCCTCGGCTCGTCCACGCCGATCTGGAAAAACGGCCGCCAGTCGGTCCGAAGCGTCCGTCGCCTGATACCATGCGCGTCGGTGCCTCCCGATTGCCGCGCCGTCGCCAGCCAGGACATAACTTGGCGTCGCATCTTTGTTTCGTCAGCATGCGTTAGTGCCATGAACGTGTGCACCTATCCAGAACGTGAACCCAGTACACCTGTACCCAATGCCGCAGCAGCCCGTCCATCTCCAGCCCCCGATTCCATCCCTCCCGACCGCTCGTAGAAATAGGGCCCATATACTCCCCAATACCTCCCAGACTTCGGCGTGCTGCATTGCCGGGAATTTGGCGTCAACAGACTCGCTGCCCCATTCTTGCGGCGTGTCAATCAAACATTAGGCACGATCCGACCGGCAGGTCAAGCCGTCTTCGCCGCTTTCGCGCAAGACCGGCCGCAACGACGCACATCGCTCAAACACCCCACTGATTCTGGGACCCTCCTGGCTGGCTTGCAAGTCGAATACGCTCCGGTATTGTCTACCTGTCCTGACCAACGGCAGCGTTCGTGCGCATTTGCAGGACCAATCCATATGAAGACCCACACGTCGCCTGGCGGGCAAACCCCGTCCGTTAGCTCCAGATATGTTATGACGAAGCATCTCGACCTCTACGCGGCACGTAGGTCCGGTCATTCATCGTAGACGCCGCCGCGTTCGCGCCATCAACTGTGAGCGGTGCACACGTCAGGCCGGCCCGGACAACGGGGCGATAAAACACGTGATCTCGCGCAGTAACTAGCCGTATCGCTGCGGCTACCCCCCGACGGCGCGAAGCAGGCCTTCGGCGATGCAGTCTCGCGCACGAAAAAAGTACGGTCCGCTCTTGCCTTCGCATCTCGCCACGCCTATGGATTAGACAAAGCGGCTCGCCGGGGGCGCACCGTAATCTTCAGTAAGCCTGCCAACTGCCGTTTTTCTCGCCAAGCCGGCCAACCCCACAACGCTCACGTAGTTCGGGTGACAGTTGTCATCCCGCCTGTTGATTCGGAGAATCGCCAAATCTGACAACACGGCAAACATAATTGAAGGGAGAGAGGCTATGAAAACTCTGTGGACGAATACAAAGAAGTTCTTCAAAAGCGAAGACGGACCTACGGCGACCGAGTACGGGGTCATGCTCGCCCTGATCATCGTGGCCTGCTTGGGCACCCTGGCCATATTGGGCGGCCACCTCAACGACTCGTTCACCAGCACGTCCGACGCTCTGGAAGTCGCCCAGTAGCACCCGACAGACGCAGATGGGCCAAGTTAGCCCGAAGGGGCGCTCGCCGGTGGGTGGCGTGCTGGCTGAGCGTCGTCGGAAGACCTGAGCGGGTCTGCTACTTCGTCGGAACCCACCATCGTGTACTCGTCGAGTAACGGCCTCGATTGGGCAGAGTCTGCTCGTTTCAGATCGCGCGGTAAGCGACGGGGCCGGCATCATGCGGGCCCCAATTTATTACCTCGACACCGCCACTGTCCCGCCTACGGCTTGGCCGGTGTGCGGTGACCGATGTTGCTCTTGACCACACTGTAGTCGGCCGTGGTCACACGACCCGAGCCGTTCAACCCCTCCTGGAGAACCGCCTCGCCAAACCGCGCCGGCCGAACCGCACGAGACTGCCCACGCCGCCACCGAAACTGCCAGCGTCCGCGCCAGGCCGCGCCTGGCCCACACTTGCGTTGCCATGATCGTCCCCTGCCTTTCAAGACCCCGCTGCTTGGTCAAACGACCGGTCTGCCGCGGCCACGGCAGGCCATCCTGATGACCCCCGACGTCTCGTGCTCGTTCTCCGGCGTCGCGGGCCAGGTAGTAACCCCTACGCGTCCGGTGCGGCCATTCATTCTGCCCCGCCGAAAGCATCGACGCAGCGTCGGGCAGAGGCCAAGTTGCCGGGCCGAACAGCCGATATACCAGTCCAATGCCATCGCCGGTGGCGATAGAGGTACGCAGTGATACGTTCCTTGCAGAAGGCCATTTGTGTACGAGGCAAACTCGACACCGCAGACGTCGTTCAGATCCTCGACCAGTTGGATCACGATAGCAAACCTCATGATCGACTGTACCGGCTGTTGCGATCTCGGCGCAGGCACGAGCGTTATCGGTACCGAGTGCGAGGTATATGCGTTGCGCTGTTTCACGGTGGCAAGGAGGCCACGCTCATTGTCTCCGGCAGGAACTTAAGCGCCGGTGGCGTCGCCTTCCTGCATACGGATGCCATCGAGATCAGCACACCTTGCCAGGTTCGCTTGGTCGACCGAGACGGGCAGGACCAGCATATCACCGGGGCTATAAGCCGCTGCCGCCATGTCAAGGCTGAGGTCTACGAGATCGGCGTCCAGTTCGACGAGACCATCGATCCGCGATTCTTCGTCGATCAGACAGTCCGTCCCGCTGAGTGAAAACCCGATCCGCCGTGCCGTCGACCTCTCTCAGTCTCACCAGGCACGAAGCCACCAACAACGCGACGGCTCGATCGGAACGCCCACCCGCAGGTAAGCAATGGATTCGTTACGTGCCCACGATTCGCCGACCGCGCCAAGGGCCGGCAGGGCCCCGTACGCTCCAGACGTGGCAGCGACCGGCACGTGCGAGGACAAGTGGCCACCGCGCCCTGCCCCATCACGCTTTGTCGCGGCGATCTCTCAGTTTGCGTGCCGGATTACCCGCCATCACGCTGTGAGGCGCAACGTCGGTCACCACAACGCTGCCCATGCCGATCAGACTACCTCGCCCGACGCGCAGGTTCTGCCGGATCATGCATCCCTGACCCAGATAGGAATCGGACTCAATGTACACGCTTCCAGCCAGAATCACCCCGCTGCATAAGACGACCCGGTCCTCCAGCGTGTCATCATGGTTGACGACGCTGCCGCTTAGCGCAAAGATTCTGTCCCCCAACACCGCACTGAGGCCAACAAAGCAGTTCGGGTATAGAACACAGCCCGCGCCGATGCCTGCCGTCCGCGAGACAAAGCACGACGGATCGATGAGCGTGGCCAGCCTTTCGCGAGGCACGTCAACGGAGGCAGGGAACTCGTTGTCGGGAATGAACCACGCGCCGGGGTATTCGGCGATGCAGTCCACACAACCCAGCACCGAATGGCGGTTGAACACCTTGCCGACGTGGCGCGCCCCTCCAGGACCGGCGATGTACCCGAGCAGCCGCCCAATCGGCTTGATACCATTTACGCGCTCCACAATCTCGGTCATCTCGCGCGCATGCACGCCCGTTCCCAAGATGATCAAATCCTTCATCGAGTATCCCTCTGTGAGCAGGCAGACGCCCATCGACGGTTATGCCGCTTGTCCCGCGCGGTTCCGGCAAGCCCCTTGCGTCAGGTCGACGGGTGCACCCGAAAACGCCTCACAACGTCTTCGTCCACAGTCACGCCCAGGCCGGGAGCGTCGGGCACCCGGACAAAGCCGTCGATCATGCCGATGGGACTGGCGCACAACTCGCGCAAGACTGCCGACGACGACACGTTGTACTCCAGATACAGCGAATTCATCAGATAGGCGTTCAGGTGCAACGAAGCAGACTTGAGCAGATCGGTAAGCCAGGCGTGCGGCGCACACTCGATCTGCAATTGCGTGGCCAAATCCGCCACCTGCTTGGCGACGGTCAGCCCCCCACACCGGCTCAAGTCCGGCTGGAGGACATCGAGCTTTCCCTCAATGGCCGCGCGGCTGAACTGGCGAATCCCCGACAGTTGCTCGCCGGCCGCCATTCGCAGTGTCGTCGACGCCTCCGCCACGGCGGCATAACCCTCAAGGTTCTCCGGATGCAGGAAATCCTCCAGCCAGATAACCTCCAACTCCTCCAGGTGGCGCACAAGACGAATCCACTCTTTCACAGGACGTGGTTTGAACGGATTGTCGTGGCCAACGCCGAACCAGCCACCGTCGACCATCAGATCAATATCGGGGCCCGCCTCCTGACGGGCCGCCTTGACGAGCGATACATCGAGCGCCAGATCATATCCGAACACACCCCAGCCGAATTTGATCGCTCGAAAGCCCTTCTCGACGTAACCGGCCACCGCCCCCTTCATGTCGTCTGCCGTCGGCCGAAACAGTGTCGACGCATAGGCCTTGACCCTATCACGGTACTTCGCGCCCAGCAGCGCCCAGACCGGCTGGCCGAACGCCTTGCCCGCAATATCCCACAGCGCGATGTCAACCGCGGAGATGACATGCATGCCGGCGCCCGCGCGGCCGTAGTAAGCCAGGTAGCGATACATCTTCTGCCACAGTCGTTCGCGCTCAAGGGGGTCCTCGCCGATCAGAGCCGCACGGATCGATTCGAAACCCACCTGCCCGCCCGAAGGTGCCTCCACGATCGCCCTGGCCACATGAGGCTGAGTCTCCACATCCGCCCAGCCGACGATTCCCTCGTCGGTGGCCACGCGGAGAAGACAGACGAACCGCACGCCGTGCGATTCGCCCGCTTCGGACGGATCGGCATAGTCCTTTCCCGTATCGAGGATGATGGCTTCCACGTCCGTGATCTTCATCGTGTGCGTGGGTCTCCAAACGTCAGGGCAACCTTCATTGCATCGGCGTGTCCGCTGCTTGCCAGATCAAAGGCCTCGCGGTAGGCCTCAACAGCAAACTCGTGAGTGACCAATTCCGCCAGACCCAGCTTGCTGTCCGTGAGCAAACGGACGGCTTCGTCCAATCGGTCTTCGTCGTTGCATGCGCCGACGATTTCCAGCTCTCGCACGTGCACAGCCAGAAGGTCGATCGGCGTTGGGGATGGAACCGCCGAAAACAGTACAAGCCTGCCTTTGGGCCGCAACAGGGCCAGGCCCATCCGGACGGCTTCGGCCGAGCCCACAGCTAAGATCACGGCACCGTAACCCGCACCGGATGCGCATTCGCGCAACCGTTCGGTCGGATCGGCAAGCTGCGTCGTGTTCACCCCGACGGCGCCCCGCGCGAACGACAGACGGAAGTCATGATGCCCCGCGATCACCGTGTGTTTCTGGCCGCCCACGACGGCAAGCCGGGCAATGATCACGCCAAACGGCCCGTCGCCCAGGATCAGCAGAGGATCGTCCTTCGCCACTCGCGCCTGATATAAAGCCTGCAAGCATACACAAACCGGCTCGGCCAGGCAGGCAACTGGAAGGGACGCTTCAGGCGGCAGCACTCGCGCCCGGTCTTTGCGCACCACATAATACTCGGCGAACGTCCCCGGCATGTTCAGGCCGAAGTGCCCCATCGAGCTGCACAGGTGACCCATGCCTCGCGAGCAGTTCAGACACTCACCGCACGGATGGACCGGATGCGTGGCAACCCGGTCGCCCGGCTTGAATCCCGCCGCGTCGCTGCCGACCTCAGCCACCGTGCCTGCACCTTCATGACCCATGATCGTCGGAAGCGGGATGCCGAAGGGATTGGAGCGGATGTCGTTCAGATCGGACGTGCAGATGCTCGCGGCGCCGGTGCGGATCAACAGCTCGTCAGCGCGAATCGTGGGTGCGTCGGTCTCCACGAGTTGAAGCCGGCCGACAGACTGTAACTGAAGCGCTTTCATGGTTGGATCCCTAGAAGGGCCAGCGCGTCCCGGTCCAGAATCTGCTCGATCAGCTCGGCCGAGACACGGGGCAACGAACTGTCGCCGATGATCTGGTTGACGTTCCTCAGACCTTCTATCGATTCGTCGGCCATGGCAAACGGGTAGTCCGTGCCGAACAGCAGTTTGTGCGTTACTTTATACTCCTGTGCGAGAATCATCATGTTGTAGAATTGCCACGGGCGATAGTGCAGCGCCGCGATGTCCGCGTAAACGTGCGGGTGCTTTCGGATAACGGCGAGGCACTCGTCGTAAAACGGGTGCCCCAGATGGGCCAGCACCATCCGCAACTCCGGATACTCTATGGCCATCTCGTCCCAAAGCCACGGACGGCTGAACCCAAGCGGCGCCTCGCGGTTGAACGTCGTCCCGGTATGGAACAGGATCGGAATGCTGTGATCCTGGCAGTACTCATAGACGGGCCGGCAGCGATCGTCTCGTGGATCGAAACCCGCGTAGATCGGTCCAAGCTTCAGCCCCACCAAACCCAGATCCTCGACGGCATGGACTAGCTCATCCATGTGACCGTCCTGCGTCGGATCGCAGGCGGCAAAGCCCACCATCTTCCCCGGCGCGCCGGCCACGAATTCGGCCACGTGCTCATCCGGCACCCAGTAGCCGGTGCGACGAGCCTTCATGCCGAACACAACGACGCGATCGAATCTGGCCATATCGTCCATGAATGCGTCGAACCTGACGGTCAGATCCAGCGCATATCCGCGCGAGAGGTCCGCTTCCCTGACGGTGGCCGCCTGAAGGTGCAGTGTCTGGTCCCATGTATGCGTGTGGATGTTCTGCATGGTCAACGTATCGCTAAGGTAACACGGAACGGGCCTTCACGGCGCCGCGGGCCTGCATCGCCACAAGGGCTTCCGCGTGAGCGCAGCCTACCTGCTGTCCGCGGAACCGGCTCATGATCGCGCAGTACTGTCCCAAACCCGTTCCCACGGCCGCTTTCATGGCCTCCTCTTGCGACGCGTGCGAGCGCAGCAACGCGGCCTTCTGGTCCTCAACGTCGCTGATATCGACGTAGTGCGTGGGCACAAAGGCGAAGGGGCCGTGCGGCTCGACCATGAACACGGCCGGATGCTCGGCCAGCGGCGGCGACTCCGTCGGCAAAACGGGCAGACACGACTGCATCGCGCAGTGTCGCACCAGCATGCAGACCGTAACATGATCCTGATTGTAGTCCTCGTTGAAATGGGTGAAGACCAAATCCGTTCGACGGCTGCGGATCGCCTCAATCAGCATCATCCGCAGCTCGGCCGTGTCATAAAGGAATTCGTCCGGCTGCGCCAAGCTCTTGTATGTTGCGCCGACGGCCGATGCAAGGCTGTTCATCTCCTCATGTCGGATGCGGGCGGCCTCAGCCTGTGCGATGCCAGGATCCTGGACGAACCCCTTCGAGCCGTCGGTCAGCGTGACGAAGTGTAACTGATCGCCCCGCGCCAGGCACTTGAGCATCGTACCAAGACAGCCCATCTCGTCATCCTGGTGAGCCATGATGGAAACCACGTTCATATCGCTGTTCCCGCCACGTCGCGCCCCACCCAGATCAGGCAGATCCACCCGCCAACCATCGAACCGATTGCCGGCGATTGTCAGCAAACCTGGCATCTAATCATGCCCGCGCCAAGCGGTCGCCGCAAGTCCCGACACCGTTCATCGCCGGTGTGCCCCCGCCGATTTGTGGCATACGCGGCGCAGGACGGCGCGTTCCTGTCCGATCAGACCGGTGGCGCCTTCAGCCGAAGCAAAGATAATGGGCGCCTTGGCGAACAGGCAATCCCTCGCTGTTGACACCCACAAGCTGCGCTTCAAGACGGCGTACGCCGAATGAAACGGTCGAGGCCGTCGGGGGCGGGTCGCACCCGACGGCCTCGGCTTCGATACTTCGTTTGGACAGAGCCCAACCCGCAGACCCACCGAATCGACTACCTGCCCGTCCTGAAGTGCCACACCACGCCGGTGGTCGTCCCGTCGGCGTTCACCTCGTCGATCCGCCAGTAGTAATTCGTGTACCTGCTCAGGTGCCCGCGATCAAACGTCGTGCCCGTCTGGTTGCCCTGGAACTGCGACGCACCCGGGTTCGGGTTCCTGCCGAAGTACACGTCGTGGCTGGTGGCGCCGGCACCGGCCGTCCACGAAAGGGCCACCTTGCGGCTCACCCTCGTCGGATCGCCGGCGGCAGTCCTCTGGCATGGCAAAAGGCCGGGCGGGGCGCCGTATGGTGCCCCGCCCGGCCGCCGTGGTTGCTGTTGCTATGGCGTGCCTATGATCTCCACGTCATCCACGTAGCCGTACTCGCGAGTGCTGCTGGCGTTCAGGCGGTACCTGAATCGGAAGTTGGCGTTGTTGTTGGCTCCGCTCGGACACGTGAAGTCCTCGTGGTAAAAGGAGGTGCTCCGCGTGCTGCCCAGGAGGTACCAGCTTTGGCCGCCGTCATTCGACCACTCGCAATACAGATATTCGCCGGAATCCAGACCCTGAGTCCTACGCCAGAACGTCACGTGGATGTCGGTATAGCCGACGGTGCTGAGGGCCTTCGTGATCGAAGAGGTGCCGCGGAGCCTCGCGCCGTAGATGCCGTTGTAATCCGCGGAAGTGCTCACGTCGGCGCTTCCGCTGGTCGTCCAGCCGCCGGCCGCGAAACTGCCGCTCTCGAAGTCGTCGAAGAACAGCGTCTCCGGCACGCCCGCGGTGTCGTTGTCGAGAATCGTATAGGTGTGGACCGTGTTGGCGCCCAGCGTGGCGCCCGTCGGATTGCTCAGCGTCACCTCAATGGTCTCATCCGATTCGACCAGGCCGTCGTCCACGATGCTGATGTCGATCGTCTCGCTCACGTCGTAGGGGTCGAACGTTAGTGTGCCGGCCGCCAGGGTGTAGTCCACTCCGCCGCCGGTGGCCGTGCCGCCGGTCACCGCGTAGTCCACGTACACCGTGCTGACCGAGGGCTCACTCAGCGACACGCTCAGGTTGACCGGCGTGACCGACTCGTCACCACTGGAACTGGTCAGATCGAACTCGACCATCGGCAACGCCGACGGAGCCGATACCGATACATCAGTGATCACTGCCGTGCACAGCACGCCGTCGCTGTGGCTGGTCACGGGCAGGCCCACGTAGGTGTCGGCCGACATGGTGAACGCCACCGAGCCAACCTCTACCCAACTACTGCCGTCGCTCGCCTTATATCCTGTGAAGGTGTTGCCGCTACGAACGATCCGCACCCAGTAAGGCGCTGTAATACCGTCACCGGGCACCGTACTAGTGCTACTACCGCCAGTCGTGGTCCGACGCTGGAACGTCGTGCCATTGCCAGGTGTGACGGCCATCATCGCGTTGATCGAATCACCGTTGAGCGTCTCGCGGATCATCACACCGGCCTTGGCCCAGACATTGGTATTCTCGATGCTCTCGACGCGAGCAACGACCTCTACGTCGCCATTGAACGGCTGGTAGACATAGTGGAAGTTGTCTGAGTTATTCCAGATGTCGTCGCCGTTGCCTTCGATCGTGAAGACGCCCGCCGCGTAACCGGCGTTACCCGCGGTGGGAGCGCCCACATCCTGGTTGTCCCAAGGTGCCGGCAGCCCAGCGTCGTTGTCCTGGATGGTGTAGGTGTGGATCGTGTTGGCGCCCAGCGTGGCATTGCTCGGATTGCTCAGCGTTACCTCGATGGTCTCATCCGACTCATCCAGCGCGTCGTCGGCCACCGTGATCACCACGTCCTGCTGTGTGACACCGACGTTAAACGTCAGCGGTGAGGCTGCGATCGTGTAGTCGTCCGGGTCAACAGCCGTACCACCCGTGACGGCGAAGTCGACCGTTACCGCCTCGTCGTAGGCCGCCGACAACGAGACGCTCAGGTTCACCGCCGCTACCGACTCATCGCCGCTGGAGGCCGTCAGATCGAAGTCCACCGTCGGATACGCGTCGTTGTCGTTGATCGTGTAGGTGTGAACCGTATTAGCACCCAGCGTGGCGTTGACCGGATTGCTCAACGTCACCTGGATCGTCTCATCCGATTCGACCAGACCGTCGTCGACCACCGTGATCGCGACGTCCTGCTGTGTGACACCGACGTTGAACGTCAGCGGTGAGGCCGCAATCGTGTAGTCATTCGGATTGACGGCCGTACCACCCGTCACCGCAAAGTCCACCGTCACCGCCTGACTGTATGACGCACTGAGCGAGACGCTCAGGTTCACCGTCGTCACCGACTCGGCCCCGCTGCTGCCGGTCACGTCAAACTGCACCACCGGCTGCGGCGGCGCCTGGCCCGTCTCGTCGGCCCCGATGTCCGGCGTGCTGCTCCGTACGTCGC
>Ga0307378_10002364_pt1 | contig 29068 bp, 22 predicted proteins | sample UN1MG_FD_202238 | JGI IMG/M metagenome (GOLD analysis project Ga0307378, IMG submission 202238) | Soil microbial communities from Risofladan, Vaasa, Finland - UN-1 | ecosystem: Environmental > Terrestrial > Soil > Coastal area > Acid sulfate soil | place: Finland: Risofladan, Vaasa | collected... | reverse complement strand
GCCGAAGGAGGGGCCGAAGGTGGGCAGGGCCTCGCCGCCCCACCACATCCCCCGCGCATTTTCCAGCGCCTGGTCCAGGACCGCGCCGAACGGGCGGAAGACCTTGTCATGATAGGATGGCGCCGGCACGCCCGGCGCGCCGGGCCTGGGGCAACTCACCAGGACCACCGGGCGGTCCAGGATCTCGCCGTCGAGATACGCTTCCCAGCGGCGGACGGCGTCGGCGAAGTCGGCCTTGAGTTCCAGATGGCGGCCGGCGGGCGCCTGCGGCAAGGGTTTCGTTGGTTCGCCCATTCCATTATCCTCACGTTTTTCGCGGTTGCTCCAAAGGCGCCCTTGGGCACGTGTCATGCCGAGCAGAGTATATAAGGATGACCGCCCAAGCGGCGCACCAAATCGGTTGGCAGGCCGGCCGATGGCTTGCAGCCGCACCCCGGCGCGCACATGCTCGACCAATAGAGCGAATGCAGGATGCATCCGGAGCCGTTGAACGCCAGAGCCCGCTCCCAGTGCTGCACGAGGGCCATGTCGCCCGCGACGTAGATGGCGTGATGCTTGTCCTGGTGCAGCGCACCGTGCGGCGGCGCGGAGCGATGATCTCGAGCCGGGCAGTTTCGGTTCACGAGGCCCCCTAGGAGAGCCACAAGGAGCGGCGGCCCCATCGGCATCCCTCTTGCCCCTCAGTCCCTCAGTCCCTCAATTACTTCCCAAAATGCATTGACGCCGGGGCCGGAAAAGCGTATATTTGTAGCCAAAGAAGGGGATAGCGACAGACATGGCCAAATGGAAAAAGAAAGCCGCCGACCGCAAATCCACGGGCAAAAAGGGCGCCAAAGCGGCCGCCAAAAAGCCCACGAAAACCCGAAAAGCCGCCCGAAAATCGGCGCCCAAAAGGGCAGCCAAGACGGCCAAGCGCCGAGCAGCGGCGCCGGACGCCGCCAAGGGTGGATACCGCGCCGACGCCATCAAGGTCATGAAGGGCCTCGAGGCCATCCGCAAGCGGCCCGACATGTACATCGGCGACCGCCAGCAGCGGGGACTCCATCACCTCGTCAACGAGGTCGTCGATAACGCCATCGACGAGGCCATGGCCGGCTACTGCACCAAGGTCGCCGTTACCGTCCACGCCGACGGCAGCCTCAGCGTCCAGGACGACGGGCGCGGCATTCCGGTAGACCTCCATAAGGACGAGAAGAAGCCCGGCGTCGAGGTGGCCCTGTCGATGCTCCACGCGGGCGGCAAGTTCGACCACGATAGTTACAAGGTCTCGGGCGGTCTTCACGGCGTCGGCGTCAGTTGCGTCAACGCGCTGTCGGAATGGCTCGAGGCGGAGGTCCGCCGCGACGGCCACGCCTGGCGCATGGCGTTCGCGCGCGGCAAAAAGACCCAGGACCTGAAGCGCGTCGGCAAGGCGGCCAAGACCGGCACCATCATCTCCTTCAAGCCCGACCGCGAAATCTTCGAGGACCCGACCTTCCGCTTCGAAATTCTCGAGGGCCGCATGCGCGAACTCGCCTACCTGAACGAGGGGCTTGAGATCCACCTCCTCGACGAGCGCGACGGACGCGAGGCCGCGTTCCAATACAGGGAAGGCATCCGCGCCTTCGTCAAGCACCTGAACCAGGACAAGGCTACCGTCCACCGCGACGTCATCTACTTTCGCCGCGCCGACCCCGAAAGCGGTGCCGAGGTCGAGGCCGCCATCCAGTACAACGACGGCTACACCGAGAACATCCTCTGCTTCGCCAACAACATCAACACGATTGAAGGCGGCACGCACCTGTCGGGATTCAAGTCGGCCGTCACGCGGACACTCAACTACTACGCCAAGAAACAGAACCTGCTGAAGGGCGATTCGACGCCCGGCGGCGACGACCTCCGCGAAGGCATGACTGCCGTCCTCTCCGTCCGCGTCCGCGACCCGCGTTTTGAGGGGCAGACGAAGACGAAACTTTCCAACACCGAGGTGGGCACGCTCGTCGAGACCGTCACCAACGAGATGCTCGGCCAGTACCTGGAGGAGCACCCGCCGACGGCAAAGAAGATCATCCAGAAGGCCGTCCAGGCGATGAGCGCCCGCGAGGCCGCCCGAAAGGCCCGCGATCTGGTCCGGCGAAAGGGGGCCCTGGCCTCCGGCAACCTGCCGGGAAAACTCGCCGATTGCTCCGAGCGCGACCCGAGCGTCTCGGAACTGTTCCTCGTCGAGGGCGACTCCGCCGGCGGGTCCGCCAAACAGGGACGCGACCGCCGCACCCAGGCGATTCTTCCCCTGGGCGGCAAGATCCTGAACGTCGAAAAGGCCCGCATCGACAAAATGCTCGCTCACGAGGAAATCGCCACCATCATCTCCGCCCTCGGCACCGGCATCGGCACCGACGAGTTCAACATCTCCCGCGCCCGCTATCATAAAGTGGTCATCATGACTGACGCGGATGTGGACGGCTCGCACATCCGCACCCTCCTGTTGACGTTCTTCTACCGGTTCATGAAACCGCTCATCGAGCATGGCTACCTTTACGTCGCCCAGCCGCCCCTGTATCGCGTGCGCCGGCGCGGACGCGAGCAGTATGTCCAGAGCGACCGCGAGATGAAAATGACGCTGCTTCGCCTCGGCGTGGATGGGACGACCCTTCGCGTCAACCCGCCGCCCGAGAGCCGCAGGAAAAAACCGACCGAAATCAACGGCGCCAAACTCGAAGAACTCGCCACGACCCTCACCGACGTCGAGGACCTGATCCGCTCGCTCGAGCGGCGCGGCATCTCTTGGGACGAGTTCCTCGCCCAGCGGGCCAAGAGCGGCGACTTCCCGACCTGGGCCGTCCGATTCCAGGAGGGCCTGCGCCTGTTCCATTCCGAAGCCGAGGCCAATCGTGCCATCGCCGTCACCTTCAAAAAACCCACGAAGAAGCGCGCCAAGGCCGAAAAAGACGAAACGAGCGCCGAAGGGCCCAAACCGCCCGAGCCCGAGGAACTCTTCGGCGCCAAAGAACTCAATAAACTGGCCCGAAAACTGCGCACGCGCGGCCTCGACGTCGCCGACTGGTACGTCGAGGTCGAGGAATCCATCGGCGGCGAAAGGCTCTACACGAAGTTCACCGTCGTCTCCGACGGCGAGACCGTGGACGCCCCCGGCGTTTCGGACATCCTGCCGGCCGTGCGGCGGCTGGGCCGGAAGGGAATGGACATCCAACGCTTCAAGGGTCTCGGCGAAATGAACGCCGACCAGTTGTGGGACACCACGATGGACCCCGCCCGCCGGACGCTCAAGCAGGTCCTGGTGGAAGATGTGGCCGAGGCCGAACACCTCTTCAGTGTCCTGATGGGCAGCGTCGTCGAACCTCGCCGCGCTTTTATCGAACGCCACGCCCTCGAAGTCCGCAACCTGGACGTGTGACGCGCCCACGAAACCACCTGTAGGCCGGTATGTAGTACGGATGCGCGCGCGGCGTCACCCCGCGGCCCAATTCTCGAATTCCAGGGGCAATTCCTCGTCAACTATTTTCCGGATGCGGGCCATCTTGTCGTCAGTGACCAGCACCAAGTTGTGCTCAACGGCTTGGGCGGCGATCCAGAGGTCATTCTCGTCGATACCGAGTTTTTCTGCCGTTGTCGGGTCAACAAGTTGCTCCGCCCTAACCTTCTTGCTCTTGTGGTTCGGAGCGTATTTGTCAAACAGGCGGGCGCGCAGCGACCCGTAGTAAAGGCGTGCTGTCGAGGTAGTCACGTCGAGGACGCGCGGAAGTTTGTCGGCAATCCAGCGCCGGTATTCGTCGTGGTCCAAATGCGCCGCCCCACCGGGTATGTGCAGCCCGTACTCGATCTCACCCAAAGTAATGGCCGAAATGGCGAGGGGCGTGTCGGCCGCAAGGTTCTTTACAGCGGCAAGGACTTGGCTGTGTTTTGGTTTCGTTTCATCGTACCAGACGCTGACGATGCCGGTGTCGAGGAGATAACCGCGCACTCGCATTACTCCCTGAAGGCCTCGACGGCCGCATCGAGTGCCCGCCTGAGCCCAGGGGACTTGATAGGTTCGTAACGCTTGAGCAGTTCCCCCGCCGTGGACCGCCGATATTCATCAGACAGGTATTCATGGAGGGAGAAACACGGCTCATAGTCCTCCGGGAAATAGCGGTCAAATCGGCAGGGCACCCCTTCGCGCTGGCACCCGCTGAATAGGTCGAGAAGTTGCCGTTCGTACCGAGGAGGCAACTGATACAAACGCAAGACCTCGGCATCCATCCGCAAGAGGAGATTGCGGAGCAGGGCTTCGTCCGTCCGGCTGGCCAGGCCTTCCGAAGGCGGCCGGACAGTATCAAGGTAGGCGCGGGCCGCTTGCACCACAGGGCCCACATTGCCTTCCGTGGCACGAGGGAAGGGAATTCCCCTCACAACCCCAACGGTCACGGTACGCTTCATGGATCGTTCATATACGTAAGCGTTGGCCAAGGGGGAATTTAAGAGAGCCCAGAAGAACTCCAGAGGCAGTGGTTCCACGTGCGGCCGGATAGTAATAAACCTGCTAGTGACAGCGTGGCCCTCCCAGTCGAGGAGAGCCTTGAGGCACCACGGACCTCCGGGGCCAGCAGGGCCGTAGTTCAGCACAACTTGTGGCACCCCAGGGGGACGGCCGGTTACGTAACGGTCAACCACCTCTGCGTCGAGAGACAGGAAAACCTCGCGCGGCATGCCATGAATCGGAATGGAGGGATCCCACCCTTCAAATCCCTTTACGGAACCCCCGAACGGCCTGTCGGAAACCGTGGTTGCTCCTGTGGGCAGGCTACTCTTGCCCTTGCAGAAAAGGCCTTGGCCAATTGCGGCAGTAGTGCCAAGGGCCGGTAAGGGCGCGCACCAATCCCACAGGCGATCCAAGGGGAAGACCCGAAGGTCGAAGGTGGGCGACTTAAGCAAGCGTCTCTGCTCAATCTGCATTCGCGTTGCTACGCGATAGGAGGACTTGAATTCCTGGGCTTCCTTTTTGTGAACTCGGCCGTAGTTCAATACTCCGTAAGTACGGCTCTTCTCAGCCCTGCGGCGCCCAAGAAGAATTGCCGACTCGTGGCTGGAAAAGGTGAACACGTTGTCCGGGAACAAGCAGATTCCCCGCAAGTCAAACTCGCGTGCGATCAATCTCCTGACCTCAGGGGCGTTGCCGCGATTAGTGTGAAGGAGTTGCTGCGGAACGACCACGGCGAAAACCGCGCCAGGCTTCAGGCAGACCAGTGTGCGCGCGAGCATTTCGGCAGCTTTGTTAGACTGCCGGAGATTGCCGTACCGTTTCCGTTCTGCCTTCGTGAAGCTCTCAAAGGGCGGATTGGCAAGGAGGACCATTGATTTTGACGCGCCGCGTGGCAGGGCATTACCATCGAACATGTCGCCGACTTGAACATCCCATCCGTTCGGGTTGGGGATGTCCGCCAGGGTTAGCGAAAGGCGGGCAATTTCGACGGCAAAGGAGTCACTGTCAAGACCGTGTAACCGCCGCTTGAAGTAATCATGTCGCGCCGGTGCGTCCGATATGCTGGCAGGCAGCATTTCCCGCAACAGGCGCATGGCGGACACAAGAAAGGCCGCATGCCCGCAGGCAGGCTCAAAGACGTGACGATCGGCGAGAGGTATTTCCTCAATCCAGTGCACCAGTTGCCATACCATGTAGTCAACAAGATAGGAGGGCGTGCTGTGTGTGCCCAGCGCCGAACGTGTCTCCCTTGAAATCAGCGTGCTCTCGTAAACGTAGGACAACGACTCGGTTGTGACATGGCCCAAGTGTGCGAAGTCCTCGATGTCCCGCGCGATGGTCGCCAACGCCTCCCGGCGATGGCTATCCGGCACCGGGATGGCCTCTGCGCCGTAATGCTTGGCCAGGCGCCTGTACACTTCCTCTACGCCGCCCAGGTCCAGGCTCGTGAATCTTGGCACCTCCTTGTCGCGCAAGATCTTGGCCGCGACCAACCAGAACACTGACTTGAGGAGCCAATGGCCCTCTTCTGGGGACACTAGGCTCAGGTGAAGGTCCTGGCGCAGCCTGCGAACGCCGCGCTCGATCAGTTGGCTGAGACTCCTGCCGATCTCGCTCTCGACCAACGGCATCAGGCCAATGTCGACAAACGCGAGTTGGTATTGGTTCTCGAACAGGGCAAGGGTTTTGGCGCGGTACACGGCTTCAGGGGCGAAATCCCGCTTGTGCGCCGCGAAGAAATTCGGGATCTTCGAAGCTGGCACGTCCTCGTGCAAACGCGGCCCCTCCCGCGATTGCTGCCACAATTGCAGGCCCGCATGGTGACAAAGCAGTACAATGGGAGCACCCATTGGCCGGCAAGAGAGTACGGCCTGCTCTGGGATTTCACCGTTGGTTTGAGTTACGGCGATACAAGCGTAGCGGGCATCGGCGGGTTCGTGTGCAAATCCGGCGAGGGGGACCTGCTGGCGTTGGCCAAAACGGAAGTCGCGGCGCAGGAGGTCACCCTCGTAGCCGCACCCCCGAAGGTGCGGCTCAACCACGTCAGGGCTCAGTGTCCGATGTCTAGGAATGGCCGCTCGGCCCCTCGCAAAAAGACCACGCCAGTGTGAGCGCGTCCCGTCGCCCGCACCCATAATCGGGTCTGGGTGGGGATTCAGTCAAGAGATTTTGCTTGCGAGCCGCGCAGCGGTCCTGCTTCGCCAATTTCGAGGAACGAAACGGTAGCTGCAAACCTGGCCTCCCTAATCTTCGGCCTGCCCGGCTACAAGGCGTCCAGGGGTTTCCGGGGGTAGCGGGAGTAGCGGCAGCGGCGGTGCTGCAGGTGGTTGACCCCGTGGGCGCGCGGCGGTAGGATGGCTGGCGGCACGGAGCGAAAGCGGGCCGCAAACTATGGAATACGTCCTCTACGGCATCATCATCCTGCTGCTTCTGGGCATCGGGGCTCTGCTCCTAAAGATGTTCATGCGCCAGCGCGCGGGCGGGGCCGAAGCGGACCTTCGCGCGGAACTGGACGGCGAGCGGCAGGTGCGCGTGGCCGCCGAGACGCGGCTTGAGGCCGAGCGCGAGAAACTGGCCGACCAGAAGCGTCTGCTTGACGAGGCGGAGGCAAAACTCAAGGACGCGTTCAAGGCCCTGTCGGCCGATGCCCTCAAAGAGTCGCGCGAGCAGTTCCTCGGCCAGGCCGACGAGCGGCTGCGGCCCATCCGGGACCTGCTGGATGAGTATCAGAAGCGGCTGGGCGAAATCGAAAAGGCCCGAAACCAGGCCTATGGGGGCCTCACGGAGCGAGTGGCCGCGCTTAACAAGGAGACGGCGGCACTGGCGACGGCCCTGCGCAATCCGGCGGCGCGGGGGCGCTGGGGTGAGTTGCAGTTACGCCGTGTTCTGGAGATGGCCGGCATGTTGGAGCACTGTGACTTTCATGAACAGGAGACGCGCGAAACCGAGGAAGGGCGGTTGCGCCCCGACGTGATCGTAAATCTGCCGAACAACCGCACCATTGTCGTCGATTCCAAGGCGCCGATTGACGCCTATGTGGACGCCGTCGATGCGCCCGACGAAGCCACACGCCAGGAGGCCCTCGCGCGCCACGCCCGCGCCGTCCGCGACCACATGCGCGCCCTGGGCCAGAAGGCATACTGGAGCCAGTTCGACAACACGCCGGACTTCGTCATCATGTTCCTGCCGGGCGAATCATTCTATCGGGCCGCCATCGAACAGGACTGGTCTCTGATCGAGAAGGGCTGGGAGCAAAAAGTGCTCCTCGCCTCGCCAACGGTGCTGTTTGCCTTATGCAGAGCAGTCTATTGTGGTTGGCAGGAAAAGGCGTTGGCCGAGAACGCGCGCAAGATCGGCGAGGCCGGACAGGAATTCTACGACCGCATCTGCGTCTTTTCCGACCACTTCGCCAGAGTCGGCAAGGGGTTGCGAAGCGCGACGGATGCGTATAACAAGGCGGTCGGCTCGTATGAAACTCGCCTGCTGGCCGCCGCACGACGGTTGGCTGAACTCGGCGCCTCGACCGGGCGGGAACTGGCCGACGTTGAGCCCGTCGACCAGCAGCCGCGATCCCTCCCCGCCGGCGACGCGCAAACCGACGCGCCGGCGACGGACGAGTAGCCTTGTCGAGCCGCGAGCGCAAGCGAGCAGTCAAAGCCGGAATAAAGGAAATCGTGAGATGAAACAGGAATTTCTTGCGCAGGACCCGTGGCGGGTCTTTCGGATCATGGCCGAGTTCGTGGACGGGTTCGAGATGATGGCCCGGGTTCCGCCGGGCATCAGCGTCTTCGGCTCCAGCCGCGCAGAGCACGACCATCCCTACTACCAGAAGGCAATCCAGGTCGGCCGCCTGATCGCCGAGGCCGGCTTCTCTTGTCTGACCGGCGGCGGGCCGGGCATCATGGAAGCGGCGAACAAGGGCGCCAAAGAAGCCGGCGGCGAAAGCGTGGGCCTCAACATCGTGCTCCCGTTTGAACAAGTTGCCAACCCGTTCCTCACGAAGGTCATCAATTTTAGGTATTTCTTCGTCCGCAAGGTCGTGTTCTCGAAGTACGCCGTCGGTTTCATCTTTTTCCCCGGTGGCTTTGGCACGATGGACGAGTTCTACGACACCGTCACCCTCATTCAGACCGAGAAGATCTACCGCCTGCCGGTCGTCCTCTTCGGGAGCGATTTCTGGTCGGGGCAACTCGAGTGGCTTCGGGAGACGGCGCTGGAGCGTTTCGGCCACATTTCGCCGGAGGACCTCGACCTCTTCTTCGTCACGGATGACCCCGCGGAGGCCGTCCGGCACATCTCCGCAAACCTCGCGATCCGCGACCGCGAACCCGTGGCCGGTCATCAGAAATGGGATACCCCGGAAGGCAAGGTCATGCCTTAGGGCGGTGAAACACAAGAGGGTAAAGGAGCAGACGGTGTTGTTCGAGCCGCGTGTGGCAGCACGCGGGTATCATAACCGCTGCGTGAAACGTGACCTCGCGCGAACTCATCAAGAAAGTCATCCATTTTGATGGCGCCCCGCGGATCGGTTTTCATCTTCCGACCCCCTGGCCGTCGGACATTGTCGGCGTGGGCATCGGCCCGAATCCGGCGTTTGAAGAACGGCGCTGGACGGAGGGGCGGACCGAATACTGGACCGACGAGTGGGGCTGCACCTGGCGGCGCCTCGGGGGCATCTCCAAGGGCGAAGTCGTCAAGGGCGCCGTCACGGATTGGTCACAACTCGACGCCTACGAGCCGCCCGACCTCGGCAACCCGGCCCGCTACGAAGAGGCCCGCCACGCCTTTGCGGATGCGAAGGGGAAGTACCGCATCGGCCACCTGCCAGGCTGCGCGTTCAACATCAGCCGCAAAATCCGGCGCCTCGACTGTTTTCTCATGGACTGCCTTCTGGAGCCCGACCGGGTGCGGGCGCTGAACGATTTGGTGATGGACCAGATAGAGGCGGCGGTGCGCCGACACGCCGAGGCGGGTGCCGACGCCATCGGGCTCGGCGAGGACTGGGGCACCCAGGACCGGCTGCTGATGGCCCCCAAGACGTTTCGTGCCCTCTTTCTACCTCATTTCGAGCGGCTGTGCGGCGTCGCGGCCGAGGCGGGCCTGGACGTGTGGATGCATTCGTGCGGCAAGATGACGGCCATCATCGACGACCTCATCGGTGTCGGCGTCAAGGTGCTCCAGTTCGATCAGCCTGCCCTCCACGGCATTGACGCCCTGAACGAGGCGTTCGGCGGGCGGGTGACTTTCGAGTGCTCGGTGGATATTCAGTCCGCTTCCGAGGGGCTCCAGTCACGCGATGCCGAGACAATCCTCGCCGCGGCCAAACACATGATGAAAACGCTGGGCGGGCACGGTGGCGGCTTCATCGCCTGCCGCTACCCGGACGAAAAGGCCATCGGCCTCGAAGCCAAGTGGCAGAACATCGCCTGCGACGCCTTTGTCGAGTTTGCTGGGGCCGGCGTTTCGGATTGACCCGCCTCCCCACGTCCGGGAACATGGAACTCCTTGCGGCGGCGGAGGTGTGAGCGAGCGGCCTGCCCCAGGCGTTCGGCGCGCACACACATTGCGCAACGCCGATATGTTGGCGGGCGCTTTTGGGTGGAATTTGGGCCGATTCGGGCGATTTTGGAGGGCGAACCGGGCCTGGCGCTAGTGCCAAGGGGGTTTGAGGGCCGAAATGTTAAGATGGGCAAGGCGGAATTGGGCGCTTTTTTCGACTTTTTTTGAGTTTTTGGGCGGAATTGGCCCCGAATTGGCGCTTTTTGACCCCCGTTTTGTCCCCTACGCATGCCGATGCGGTGATGCGTCCGCGGGCGGTTTTGGCCACTGGTTTCGGGCGTATGCTCAAAATGAGCGCGGCCCGCCCAAGAGGCCGGCGGGTAAAAATGCCGAGGGCGGGCGCGGCGGAAGGCCGCGGCGACCTGGCGCATCCGGCGACGCCGTTCGCGCCGGGCTCTCGTGACGTTGTCCTGTCCTACGTCGGCCGGGTCCTGCGCCCCTTGCGAGAAAGGCGGGTACACGCATGAAAACCCTCATCCTCTCCGGCAGCCGCAACCCCACGGGTCAGACGGCCCAGGCGGCGGGTGCGTTCCTTCAGGGCGTCCTCGCAGCGGGCGCCCAGGGCGAGATCGTCTTCCTCCCGCCCCTTCACGTCGAGCGGTGCCGCCAGTGCAACGAGCAAGGCTGGGGGGAATGCTTGACGGACGGGCGGTGTGTGATTGAGGACGATTTCGCCGGCCTGGTGGAGACGATGCGGGCGGCCGACGCCGTCTGCTTCGCGACGCCCGTTTACTTCGGCGACCTGGCGGAGAGCCTGAAGGCGTTTCTCGACCGCCTGCGTCGCATCTGCCGGCACGAAAACGGCAAGCGCGGCATCGTCGGGAAACGGGCCCTGGGCGTCTGCGTGGCCGGCGGGGGAGGGGGGGGCTCCTATAACTGCTGCGTGTGCCTGGAGCGGACGCTCGGCCACATCGGCATGGAGACCGTTGACCTGGTTCCTGTCCGCCGCCAGAACCTTGAGGTGAAAAAGGACGTCCTGCGCGTGACCGGCCGCCGATTCGCGGCCGACGCCTGAACGCCCGGGCCTTGGGCCGGCGTGCCACGGCCGGTTATGGGTGTCCCCGGAACTCATCAGCCCGAATACTTGATCACTCCGCGAGGAGGTTCATGTCCACATCGAATCCCGCGCTCTTGAGAGCATGGGCAACCTTGCTCTTCCATCCTCCCGCTTCGTCCATCTCTTCGCAGAAGACGCCGTGCAAGTCGGAAAGCTCAGAGAAGATCTCAAGGCTGCCCTTGCGTAGCGCACACACTCTTTCTCTTCCAAGAACAGCCATTAGGTATCCAAGTTCAAATACAACGTTCTGTCTCGCCCTGGGCTTGAAACACGACAGCTTGCCTGCCTCACTCTCAACCGCCTCTACTTTCTCCGCAGCTGCGCCCATATCGTCAGGTGTTAGTAATACAACAGCGAAATCGACCCTGGACGCACTTCGTTCTATGATTTCAACCAAGGTGAGTGTGCCCCTCCCTTGCTCTGCAATTACAAGAGTGCTAAGGTTGAGGTTCTCAAGGAAACGGGCCACCTCTGCTTTCGCTCCCAAGTCCTTGCCGTGGACAACAAAAACCTTGGGCGGCTGCCGCATGATATGACCTTGCAGTTTTTGAATTGGAGCACTGGTTCCCTCTCCCAATTCCTCCAGCAGTCTGCTTAGCTTCTTCAGAGCTTGCTCAGTCTGGGTGACCACAAGCTTGCCGTTTAGAAACTGGACGCTTGCTGGCCCGCCCTCGTCAGCCCAGGCAGCAATACTTGGGTCCGACATATTGTTTACCGTGCATTTCACCAAATTGATCAGTTCAAGGACAGCTTCTTGCCGCTCCCCATCGCTGCCACCAACGCTCGCCACTATCTCCGCCACATCAAAAGTCTGGACCGCAAGTGCCTGTTGGAGCTTCTCTATTGTTGCAACAAAAACATAGTTTTCCTCGACTTTATAGCCAAGGTCAGAGCCGAGCACCAAGCCGAGTACCGTGCCAACAGGAACGGCTTTGACCTTCAGGTCCAGGACCATTGTCGTTAAGTCAACTCCGAGCATCGCGATTTCGGGGTCAATGACAATATTCAGCCCTGGTACGACCTCCGCCAGAAAAGCCAAGACGTTGTCGAGGCTTGTATGCTCGAAATCCAAGTCGACCAGGGCTTTTAGCGCTTCGTCAATAGACTCAACCTGGCTCACCTTGTCACCCCTTGCGTGCCAAAGTTACTTCAACAAGCCTAATTCCGTGGACACAAGACCTAATTCGGTCTTGGCCCGGGCTTAGGCCCGTGCCAGCCGTTTCATCCCGATAGGCTAATGCGAGCGCACGCGCCGGTCAAGGCCAATCAAGTATCGTGCCCTTCGAACTCGCTGTCTTTAGGCTCCTTAGTCCTCATTTCCGCTACCCGCTCTTTTATGTACCTGTGCCACTCTGCGATCTCTTCTGCCACGTCGGTAGGTTTAGCCCCGACCTCGGCGAGTTCACGATGGAGTTCGGGTCCGCGGCTCAATAGGTATTCGTACTCGACGATGGTCCAGATTACGTCCTCGAGGGTTTTGTCCGTGGATTCGAGCAAGGTTTCATAGTGGGCGAGTTCCTCTGATGTCGAGGAGGGACTGAGAGGAGCATTTACGCGGGACAGGATGAGGGAATTGAGAATGTCATTCTCGTCTGCGTAAGGGAACTTGGCCTTGAGGCGCTTATAGACGGTGATCTGGGTGTCAATAACGCCTTTCGGTCCCAGTGAAGGAAAGAGCTTGATCAGCAACCCCCAGAAAAGGCGCTTGAGCATTCTCAGAAATCTCATCTCTCACCTAACGATGCGGGTCATCTGCTTACAAGGCCGCCAGACCTTGGAAATCAGGTGCACCCACTGCTTAAACGACTCACTGTTTCAACAATCTCGTGACGCCATTGCAGAATGAGAGAAACAAGCGCCGCGAACGACGCGAGCCAGTAGCCGAAGGCTGACTTGCGATTGGAGTCTCTGGAAACAGCATTTTGTTTTGTTAAGTACAAGTTAAAGTCGCTTGTGAACTGCCTAATTGGTTGATCCACGTCCGCGCCAAATATTTGGACAGTTCCATGGACCATGCCTCCACGCTCTAGAACTGCGAAAGGCGGAATGGATCTTTTCGATTTTCTCCAGTGTGACCGACCAAGCAGGAAAAATAAGATTGCGAAGACCAACCAGATTCCAGAGATGCCTATCTGCATTGCTTCCTTCGTCCTCGTCCGTTTAACTACTGATTATCTAGCTTCCATATAAGTCCCGGCCCGGCCGTTGCATCCCGATAGGCTAATCCGACCGGACGCGCCGGTCTATTCGCTGAGTTTGACGGCTGTGCCGTAAGCCAAAAGTTCGGCGGCACTGCCCACGACGCTCGTTGTCATATAGCGCACATTGATGATGGCGTCCGCTCCCATCTCGGCCGCCTGGGCGGTCATCCGGTCGGTGGCTGTTGCCCGGGCCTTTCCCATCATCTCTGTGTATTCCGTCAATTCGCCGCCGAGGATTAACCTGACCAGGGCGGACAGGTCTTTGCCGAGCCAGATGGCAAATACCGTATGGCCCTGGACGAGACCGAGAACCTCCGTAATCAGGCGGCCGGGCAGTTCTGCGGAGTTCAGCAGCAGAACCGCGCGCTCGGGCTCGGCAGGCAGCGGCCCCGCTCCAGATGTCTTATTCCTCCTTTGTTCGAGGGCCACGGTCGCGAGGACCACAAGGATGCCGCCCACAAGGCAGAAAACGGCTATCCTGAGCCACCAGGGCACGACCGGATCGTCGGCGACGACCACATACCATGGTATCCCGGCGAATATTGCCGTGAAGAGCCCCAGCACGAAGGCCAACGAGCCAATCTGTCGAACGGTTTTCATGGCTTCTCCTTAGACCAGGGAAATCGAAAAGGCTCAGCCAACGGTTGGCGCATCCGCTGCGGCGCGGAAGCGCCGGCAGCTGCAAGGGCGGCATTATTCAAGTCCGCGGCGCCCTGAAAGACGCCAAGGCGAGACCCCCGTTCGGCTACGCTACGCTCCGCTCCGGGCCGGTGACTCCTTCCCGCTATCCCACCCCTTGCTTGGGAACAAGTCTAGTTGTTCACCCTGGACCGGTACAGCGCGGATTCCTTATGAACAGGCCGCGCCGATAAAAACACCATATCGCAAGGCCAACTGTGGCTGCAACACCAATGAGGAACAGGATAGTCCATAACCGCTGCGCTTCCTCTGGGATGATGGGGCGTACCCAGATCAGCTGCAAGGGTGCTAACACAAGCCCCGCACCAATGCTTGCGACCAACAGCCAAAAGCCATACGCACGCATCCGAAAAAGCCCCCTTGAAAGAACTGCCATATACGCGGCAGCGGCCAAATGGTATGCGATAGCCAATGACGTGCTCTCGGTACAGATCACGCCAAGCACAAACCCGCCTTTATCAAGATTCCAAGTTTTGTAAGCGTTCGCCAGGCCACCGAGGGTCGCAAGGATAGCCAGGCCTGCGACGAATCGCACATCCAGGGGCAGCCTGGCAGGACGATTCGCTTGCTGGTCACGCTCCGGCATGATGTCCCTCCGCTTCACATTTGCCCCGCGCAATACTTCTTTGCCGTCTCCGGGAACGGCTTCCCGGTCAATTTCGCGAGTCTTTTGCGGAGCGTGGCGACCTTCCGCGCGGCCGCCGGGGCGCTATCATTTTCTTTCGTATCGAGGCAGGTGTCCCCAGTGGAGTTTCTGACTCAGCGTCGCAAAGGCCGTCCGTCCGGGATTGTCCACGAGGAGGAACGCCGCATCCGACCGCCGAATCCGCACGCGGTCGCCGCGCGCCAGGCGCACCACTTCCTGGCCGTCCACGACGCAGACCGCCTCGGCCTGAAGCCCGGACGGTTCGAGGACCACCTCCGAGTCGGGCCGAAGGACCAGCGGCCGGTGCGTCAGCGAATGCGGGCAGATCGGCACCAGGACCATCGCCTCCAAGCCCGGCGCCAGAATGGGCCCGTGCGCCGACAGGCAGTAGGCGGTCGAGCCGGTCGGCGTCGCGACCAGGACACCGTCCGCGTAGTAGGTCGTCACGGCCTCGCCGTCGATCGTTGCCGCGATGCCGACCATGCGATGGGCCTTGCCTCCCGCGACCAGCACGTCGTTCAGGAAGAGGTATTCGCGTCCCTCGCCGCCCTTGGCGTTTTCGCATCGGGCGCTGAGCATCATGCGGCGCGACGGCCGCAACTGCCCGGCGGCCAGCGCATCGAACTGGTCGCGAAACTCTTCGTCCGTGAACCCCGCCAGGTATCCGAGTTTGCCCAGGTTGATTCCGACGACGGGCACTTCGCGCCCCGCGAGCATCCGGGCGGCCCGCAGAATCGATCCGTCGCCTCCGAGCACGACGACGAGGTCGGCGTCCGTCTGAAGCGGTTCGTCGCTCAGTTCCAGCCATCTGGTTTCGGCGCGGGTTTCGAGCCACGGCCGCAGCGCGTCGCAGCAGTCGGCCGCGCCGGGCTTCTCGGCATTGACGAGAATCAGGATTCGCTTCACCGGAGGCCCTCCCATCTGGTGCATCAGCCTTCTTGCGCGAGTGTGCGGACGCGCTCGACGATTCGCCCGGCCGTAAGCCCCGCTGCCTCGAGTTGCACTGCGCGCGTATCATGGGCGACGAACGCATCCGGGACCGCCGCGAGGTGAATCTTTTTTGCGTCCAGGCCCAGCGCCTCAGCCGCTTCGAGTGCGGCCGATCCGAACCCGCCCGGCGCGGTGTGGTCCTCGAGCGTGAGGACCCACGGCTGCGCGTCGAGAAGCGACGCCACGCACTCGGAGTCGATCGGTTTGGCGAATCGGGCGCTGACGACCGTCACGCGGGTTCCGTCGCCGGCCAGCCGGTCCGCCGCTTCCACCGCCACCTTCGCCACCGCGCCGTAGGCGAGGATCGCCCCGTCGTCGCCTTCGCGCAAGATGGCGGCCCGGCCCACCTCGACCTCCTGCTCGGAGAGCGATTCGGCCGGCGTGCGGTCTCGCGGGTACCGGATGGCCCACGGCCCTTCGGCGGCGAGCGCCAGCCGCAACATCCCTGCAAGTTCCGCCCGGTCGGCCGGCGCTGCGAGCGTAAAGGCCGGCAGGTGCCGAAAATACGCCACGTCGTACAGGCCGTGATGCGTCGGCCCGTCTTCCCCGACCAGCCCGGCCCGGTCCACCAGGAACACCACCGGCAGACCCTGAAGGGCGACCTCGTGGAACAGTTGGTCGTAGGCCCGCTGGAGAAACGTCGAGTAGATGCCGACCACCGGTCGCAGGCCTCCTCGCGCAAGGCCCGCCGCCAACGCCACGGCGTGCTGCTCACAGATGCCGACGTCGAAAAAGCGGTCGGCGAACCGGTGCGCGAAACGGACGAGCCCTGTGCCCTCGGGCATCGCCGCCGTGATGGCGACGATTCGCTCGTCCCGGCTCGCCCGTTCGATTAACTCGTCCATTGCGGCGTCGGTCCATGTGGTGGTTTCGGCAGCCTCGGGCTGAACCACGACTTCACCGTTCTGTTCGGTGAACGGTTTGGCGCTGTGCCACGCCTCCGGTTTCTCGGCCGCCGGCGCAAAGCCGTACCCTTTCTGCGTGTGGATGTGGAGGAGGCGCGGCCCTTCGAGCCCCTTCATCTCTTCGATTGCTTCCAGAAGCGCGTCGATGTTGTGCCCGTCCACCGGTCCGAAACAGCGGAAGCCGAAGTGTTCGAGGGCGTGGTCCGGCACCATCGCGTCCTTCATCGCGTCCTTGAACCGGTGGATGGCCTGCGAGATCGGCCCGCCCAACGGTATCCGGTCCAGCATCTCGCGTACTTCCTGCTTCAGGTTGTCGTAAGCGGGCGTTGTCCGCACGGCCGTCAGGTATCGCGCCAGCGCCCCGACCGTCGGGCTGATCGCCATCTGGTTGTCGTTCAGGATCACCAGGAGGTTCGCCTCGATGTCGCCGGCGTGGTTTAGGCCCTCCAGCGCCAGGCCCGTCGCCATGGCGCCGTCGCCGATGACCGCCACCGTCTGGACGTCCGAACCGGCCCGCTGCTCGGCCAGTGCAAGACCCAGGGCCGTCGAAATGCTCGTTCCCGCGTGCCCTGTCTGGAACAGGTCGTAGGGGCTCTCGGCCGGGTTCGGGAACCCGCTCACGCCGCCGGCGGTCCGCAACCCGGCGAATCCGGCGAGCCGGCCGGTCAGAATCTTGTGCGCGTAACACTGGTGCCCGACGTCCAGGACAAGATGGTCGCGCGAGAAGTCGAAGGTCCGGTGCAGCGCGATGGTCAGGTCCACGACTCCGAGGTTGCTGGCCAGGTGCCCGCCGCGCGCCGCCACCGTCTCGGTGACGACGGCGCGGATTTCCTGGCCGAGCCGCCGCAGTTCCGCCGAGCTCAAGCCGTGCAAGTCCCTCGGCGAACGGATGTTATTCAGCAATCGGTCCGACATATTTACAACTCCTCCAGCCTCAACACGTCGTGAACCGCAAAGAACGCAGAGGCCGCGAAGAAAAGCGGTTTTCTTGAGCAGCAACTTCCTTCGTGCTCGGCGTTTACCCGCCGCGCTTGCCCGCCGTGGCGGGGCGGGCGGCCTTTGCGGTTAATCGGCGGCAGTCAAAACGTCCGCTCCACAACGAACCGTGCGATGTCGCGGAGCCAGTCGGCCTCGTGACCGAACGCCGCAAGCGCCGCCACGGCGCGGTCGGCTTCGGCTCTGGCCCGCCTCCTAGCCGCCTCCGGTCCGAAAAGCCGCACATAGGTCAGTTTTCCCGCCGCCTCGTCCTTCCCGGCGGTCTTGCCGAGCGTCTCGGTCGAACTTTGGGCGTCGAGGATGTCGTCGGCGACCTGAAACGCCAGACCCAAGTGCAATCCGTACCCGGCGAGGCTCCGTTCCAGGTGTTCACTCGCCCCGGCGGCGATGGCGCCCATCACGGCGGCCGCCTGAATCAGCCGCGCGGTCTTACGGTAATGGATCGCCTCAAGGACCTGCTCGTCCTTGGATTGGTTGCGCTCGGCCGCGAGGTCCGCCGACTGGCCGCCGACCATCCCTGTCGCGCCCGCCGCAAGCGCCAGCGTCGCGACGAGGCGCTGCGCCGTCGCGTGGTCCGGCACCCTTGCCGCCAGGTGCGCGAACGCCTCGGTCAGAAGCGCGTCGCCCGCCAGAACCGCCGTCGCCTTGTCGAACGCCTTGTGGCACGACGGTTTTCCGTGGCGGAGGTCATCGTTGTCCATGGCCGGCAGGTCGTCGTGGATGAGCGAGTACGTGTGAACCATTTCGACGGCACAGGCGGCCGGCGTGGCCGCGTCGGTCGTGCCTCCGCACGCTTCGCATGCCAGGAGGACGAGAATCGGCCGCAACTTCTTCCCCCCGCCGAGGGCCATGTACCGCATCGCTTCGTAGAGGTCGCGGCTGACTTCGTCCGGGCACTCGAGCGCCTCGTCGAGCGCGCGGGTGACCTGGTCGCGCCGCTCACGGAGGACGTTCTGGATGGTTTGTGGCGAAGTCGGCCCGTTCATCGCCTGGTCCTCGTAGAGTGCCTCCTAACAAGCACTTGACCGGCTTGTTCCTTCAGGGGCGGTTTTGCATCCTATCACCGCTCCGTTGGCCTGACAAGGTAAAACGATGTCTGGCGGGTGCGGCAAGTTTTTCCGGCGCGCCGGTAGTGGAGACAGCCGAGGCGATCAATGCCGCGCGTGACGGCGGGCAAGGATGACGCGGGGGTGCGGGGTGCCCGCCACGGCGGGTAAAGTCCCACCCCGCACCCGGAAGGCTTGAGCACGCCCCCCGGAATGCACTCGATGCCAGAATCTTCGGTCACGCCTTGCCGCGCGGGCAGGGATTTAAGGTCTTGCAATAAGAGGTAGCGTGACCTATAGTGCGAGTCTTTGCGGGCCGGCATCGGGTCGGCCGCGCCGCCTCCCCTTGTCAGATGGGGTCTTCGACAGGCGGGTTTTGGGAACGCGGCGGCAAGTGTCCCCGGCGTTCGGGGGCGGAAACCGTCTTGCCGTCGCCCGGATAGGGAGGTTTTCGGGTTCATGCAAAAGAGTCAGGTTCATCGCGAATACGGTTTGAACGACGCCGACATTGAGCAGGAAGTGGCGTCGGTCTTTGGGGACACCCAGCAGGTGGAAACTCTGGAGCGCCTGTATGAGGATTCGGTTAAACAATTCGAGGTGGGCAGTGTGGTCAGGGGCCGGGTAGTCCGGTCTGTGGGCAACGACGCCGTGATCGACATCGGCTTCAAGAGCGAAGGGACGGTCCCTCTGAGCGAATGGGGCTCGGCGCCGCCTGAACTGAGCGACGAGGTGGACGTCCTGTTGGAGGCGGTGGAGGACGAGAGCGGCCTGGTATTGCTGTCGAAGCGGAAGGCGGACCGGATCAAGGGGTGGGAAAAGGTCCTCAGCGAGAACGCCGAGGGCGACGTCGTCACCGGCCGCGTCAGCCGCAAGATCAAAGGCGGCCTGCTGGTGGATATCGGCGTGCCGGTGTTCCTGCCGGCGAGCCAGGTGGACATCCGCCGACCGGCCGACGTTTCGGCGTATATCGGGCGGGAGATTTCCTGCAAGATCCTGAAGATCGACGCGGACCGGCGGAACATCGTGGTGTCGCGTCGGCGCCTCATCGAAGAGGAGCGCGAGGAGTCGAAGCAGGAACTCCTCGCCACGCTGCACGTCGGGCAGGTCCGAGAAGGCGTGGTCAAGAACCTTGCGACGTTCGGCGCGTTCGTGGATCTGGGCGGAATCGACGGCCTGCTCCATATCACGGACCTGGCATGGGGACGCGTGGCCCACCCCGGCGAGGCCGTTTCAATCGACGAGAAGGTCCGGGTGAAAATTCTGTCGATCGACCGTGCAAAGGAAAAGGTGGCGCTGGGCCTGAAACAATTGGTCGCGTCGCCGTGGCACGACATTGAGGTCCGATATCCGATCGGGTCAAAGGCAAGCGGCGAGGTGGTCAATGTCATGCCCTATGGCGCCTTCGTGAAACTGGAGGAGGGTATCGAAGGGCTCGTGCACGTCAGCGAAATGTCCTGGACGAAACGCATCAATCATCCCTCCGAGGTCGTGAGCGTCGGCGACGAGGTCGAGGTGGTGGCGCTGGCCATCGACAAAGCGAAGCAGGAAATCAGCCTCGGCATGAAACAGACGGAGGTCAACCCCTGGATACTGGTCAAGGAGAAGTATCCGCCGGGGACGACCGTCGAAGGGGTGGTCCAGAACCTGGCCAACTACGGCGCGTTTATCGAGATCGAAGAGGGCATCGACGGCCTGCTTCACCTGAGCGACATGTCGTGGACGCAGAAAGTGAACCACCCGTCGGAGGTGCTCCAGAAGGGCCAGACGGTCAAGTGCGTGGTGCTGAGCGTGGACCAGGACAAAAGGCGCGTGGCGCTGGGCTTCAAACAACTGGAGGAGGACCCGTGGGAGCGCCGGATTCCGGAGGCCTACGTGGCGGGCGAGATCGTGCGGGGCAAGGTGACGAAGGTGACGAACTTCGGCGTGTTCGTGGAACTGGAGCCGGGGCTGGAGGGGCTGCTGCACGTTTCGGAACTGGCGGATCAGAAGGTGGAGAATCCGGAAGACATCGTCAAGCCGGGCGATGAGATCGAGGTCAAGGTGCTCCGCGTGGACGCCGACGACCGCAAGATCGGCCTGAGCCTGAAGCGCGTCCAGTGGGCGGCCGAAGAAGAGGTCCAGGAGGCCGAGGGCGATCGGGAGGCGCCGCGTCTGGGCGGCATCCAGCACGCGGAGGAAGACGCCGACCAGGGCGAAGAGGGCGAAGAGGGCGAAGGCAAGGCTCTGTTCGGCACTCCGCTGCCGGCGTCGAAATCGGCTTCGGAGGCCGAGGAACCTGCTGAAGAGAAACCTGCCGAAGATGAACCGCCCGGTGAGGCCGAGCCGGCCGAGGCGGAGGCCGAACAGGACGCGGGTGAGGCTCCGGAAGCCGACGAGTCACACGATACGCCACCCGAAACGGAGCCGGAAGACGACGCCGCCACATCATGAGAGTAGGGACACGGCATGCCGTGTCTACGACTCAGGGTTGCCGTGGCCGGCTCTACTCCTTTTGACGGGATTCTTTGAGACGAGAACGATTCCCGGTCAGGCGGCCTCCCATTCTCGGCGGAGGAATTTGAGCGTCGGGCCGAGTTGGGACTTCACCTCATTCCATTGGCATTCGAGGCTGATGCGTCCGCCGTAGCCGATCTCCTTGAGTTTGGCGAAAAACGGCCGATAGTTGACCTCCCCCGGGCCGGGCGGCCCGCGCGTTTCCGGGTCGGCCATGTGGCCGTGGACGAGGAGGTCGGCCGCCTCATTCAAGTGCTCCAGCGGCTCGTTTTCCTGAGCCATGTGGTAGAAATCGCACAGGATTGCGATTCCCGGTGTTCCTGCCCGTGCGATGAGTTCCAACCCCTCCGCCACGCTGTTCAAGATGTTGGTCTCAGCGCGTCGGAGCGGTTCCATGGCCACCGTGATTCCCTCGGCCTGGGCCAACGGCCCGATGAGCCACATCGCCTCCACGAGTTGCTCTTCGCCGCTTTCACGCGGCCATCCGGGCGGCACGTTGCGCGCGCCGCCCGCCCCGAAGGCGATGACCGAAGCCCCCATACAGCGTGCTCGGCGGAAGGCTCGTCCCGCGTAGGTCTCGAGGCGCTCCAGGTCCGCCTCGGGTCCTGTGACTTTCAGGTCGGACGGCAGGAAGACGTTCAGCGCGCAGACGGGCAGCGGCAGCGCGGCAGGGTCAACCGGCGGGTTCCAGGATTCATCCAGCGGCCGCAGCAGGCTCTGGACGCCGGCCTCGATGTAATCCGCCCCGGCCTGTTCGGCCAAGTTGACCTGCTCGATGCCGATGCAAACACCGAATCTTACCATAGCAGCCTCCTAAAAATAGGCTGACCATAATAAGGAGGCCGTTGAGGGGGTCAAGCCCTTTGCCCGCCAGGTGGGGGTCCGGCCGGAGGGCCGGACTTGCATGGGGCCGGTCCGCCGCCTATACTTCCTTGCGTTCGACGGGCGCTTAGCTCAGCTGGCAAGAGCGCCTCCCTTACAAGGAGGAGGTCAGAGGTTCGAGTCCTCTAGCGCCCACCAGATTTGTATTTCCCTCTTTGAGTTGATTCGCATCCCTTCGCACGGCATCGCAAACCGCGTGTTCCGGCTTCTTCCCCCTTTCCTTGTGGCGAGGCGATCCGGCCGGGACTCCGCTCCGGGCTCCGCCCTCCGCTCCCTCCCAGCCACCTCCCTCGCCATCCTACCACTCGTTCGGGAAGCCTAGTTGAACACCTTTTAACCCCGACGGAGGACTTCTTCGGGATTTCCGGGGACACCCATAACCGGGCGTGTCAAGGGCATCCCGACCCCGGAAGTCGTTTCCCTGATTACCCGCCGTTCCTCTTGTCGTCCAGGCTACTATCGTGACGCGTGCCTTTCGGGCACCCCCTCGCATTGCGTCCGCCCCCATGAATTCCATTGATGCCCTGGCGCGCAGCGTCTATAGTCTCCCCCGCCGAAACGGTCCGAACCTGGCCAACTCCGCGCGGAGGCGCACAGGGCAACCGCGAACGCGCCCCCACGCTGGACTATTCAGAGGGCCGTCCGTAGAATCCGACGACAGGCAGGGACCAGTGTATCTCGCTCTCTCTGCGGCCTAAAAAGCATACCTTGCCGTCGTGCCGTACTTTGCAGCGCCCGGGGGACGATGTAAGAACAGCAGGGCTGAACACTCTCGCAAATCTCGGACCTTTAACGTCAAGATCGCCCTTGGAGCCGACCGGTGAAAGGATTTGAAAGATGCTGAAAACGGCGGCGAACTGCGGATCGGTCTGCGCGTGGTGGGTGCTGCTGGTGGCGGCGGGCTGTGCTTTCGGGCCCCAGAGAGTATCCCCGCCGGCCTCCGCGCCAGTCGGACGTTCTGAGACGCCGCCAGCCAGAGAGGCCGGAACCGACCGCGATCTTCCCGAATTGTCCGAGGACGCAGGCCTCCGGGACTACCTCGTCTACGCGGCGCTGAACAACCCCGGGCTGGAGGCGTCGTTCCATCGCTGGAAGGCCGCGCTGGAGCGTGTGCCTCAGGCCCGGGCCCTGCCGGACCCGCGATTTACCTATCGGTATTTCATCCGGGAGGTAGAAACCCGGGTCGGCCCGCAGCGGCAGTCGTTCGGCATCGCGCAGGCGTTTCCGTGGTTCGGCAAACTGGACCTGCGGGGCGATGTGGTAATGGAGGCGGCGAACGCCGCCCAACAGCGCTACGAGGCGGAGAAACTCAAACTCTTCTACCGAGTCAAGGACGCCTACTACGAATACCATTACCTCAGCCGCGCCATTGCCGTGGTCCGCGAGAACCGCGACCTGGTCAAGTACCTGGAAGGGGTGGCCCGCGCGCGGTACAAGGCGGCGGCGGCCGGCCATCCCGATGTCATCCGCGCTCAGGTCGAATTGGGGAAATTGGACGATCGGTTGCGAACGGTCCAGGAACTGCGCGGTCCGATCACGGCCCGCCTGAACGCCGCGCTCGGCCGGCCCCCGGAAGGTCCTCTTCCGTGGCCGACGTCGGCCCCGCACGAACCGATCGACGCACCGGACGAGCAGATTCTGGCGTGGCTCCGCGAGGCCAGCCCGGAACTGAAGGCCCTGGAACATGAGATCGCCGGGCGACGCAACACGATCGACCTGGCGAAAAAGGACTACTTCCCCGACGTTACATTCGGCATCGACTTTATTGAGACGGACGACGCACGGATTCGGGGGACCCGCGACAGCGGCAAAGACCCGGTGGTCGGCATGGTCTCGGTCAACATTCCGATCTGGTTCGAAAAGTATGCCGCCGGCGTGCGCGAGGCCGAGGGCCGGTACTGGGCCGCTCTGAAGGCCAAGATGGACCGCGAGAACACCCTCGGCGCCGAGGCCAAGATGGTCCTGTACCGGTTCCACGACGCCGAACGCAAGATCGACCTCTACCGCGATACCCTCCTGCCGAAGGCCAAGGAAGCGCTGAAAGTCACCCAGACAGCCTTTCAGGCCGACAGGGCAACATTCACGGACCTCATTGACGCGGAGCGGATCATGCTGGAGTTCGAACTGTCCTACGAACGGGCCCTGGCCAGTCACGCGCAGCGCCTTGCCGAATTGGAAATGCTCGTCGGTCGCGAAATCCCTCGCGCGACCACCGAACCGGTCGCGGAAAACAAAAACACGAAAACCGAGGGGAAACCGCCGAAAGGAGACGAATGATGAACGCCATCAAACCAATGGTCGTACTTCTCGCCTTAACGCTTGCCGCGAGCATGTTCATAGCGGGCTGCGAGAAGGCAGAGCCGCCGGCCGCTGAGCCCTCTCCCGGCGGACAGACCCAGATCGCTCAGAAAACCTGCCCAGTGATGGGCGGGGCGATCGATCCGAACATCTATGTCGACCACGAGGGCCGGCGGGTCTACTTCTGCTGCCCGGCCTGTCTCGACAAGTTCAAGAAGGACCCCGAGAAGTACTTGAAGAAGTTGGACGAGCAGTTGCAGGCGCCGGCCAAGGAACCGGACGCCCCACCCTCCTGGTAAGGGTGCGAGGGCCACGAGCACAAGTAGTGCCTGCCGGGCGGCCGAGGACCGACGACCGAAACGCCGGCGCCTCGCCGATAGGGACCCGCGCGCACCGTGCCGCCTCCGGCGCGATGCCAACCGGTTCAGGGGAAACACGCGATGGATGAACCCAAGAAGCGAAGCACGAAAATCTTTCTGGCGGTGCCGATCGTGGGCGGGCTGCTCGTAGCGCTTCTGATCGCCTTCGCCGGCGGCTACCTCGTCCGATGGGGATGCGCGCCTGTGCCGACGGGGACCCAGCAGGCTGCCACGCCGCAAGAGGAGCAAGCCGAGGAAGGCCCGACTGTCTGGACGTGCTCGATGCATCCACAGATCCGCCAGCCGAAGCCGGGGCTCTGCCCCATCTGCGGCATGAAACTGATTCCGGTCACCCAGGAGGCAGGGGCGCGTCAACTCATCACCACCGAGGCCGCGAAGAAGTTGATGGAGGTCGAGACCGCGCCGGTCGAACGGCGGTTCGTGACGGCCACGGTCCGCATGGTCGGCAAGGTCGAATACGATGAGACACGCGTCGCCTACATCAGCGCCTGGGTGCCGGGGCGCCTGGACCGTCTCTTCGTCGATTACACCGGCGTGCCGGTCAAAAAGGGCGACCACCTGGTGTACCTCTACAGCCCGGAACTGCTGATCGCCCAGGAGGAACTGCTTCAGGCGCTCGAGGCGGTCAAGAACCTCCGCGAAAGCGATGTCAGCATCGTCCGCGAAGCCGCCGAGGCGACCGTTCACGCCGTCCGCGAAAAACTCCGCCTCTGGGGCCTGACGCCCGAACAGATCGCGCAGATTGAAAAGCGCGGCAAAGCCTCCGATCACGTGACCATCTACGCCCCCATCGGCGGCATCGTCGTCCACAAGAACGCTCTGGAAGGCATGTACGTCAACACCGGAACGCGCATCTACACCATTGCCGACCTCACGCAGGTCTGGGTCAAACTCGACGCCTATGAATCGGACCTCATGTGGCTGCGCTACGGCCAAAAGATCGAGTTTACGACGGTCGCCCATCCCGGCGAGACGTTCACCGGCACGATCTCTTTTCTCGACCCGATCCTCGATGAAAAGACCCGAACGGTCAAAGTCCGCGTCAACGCCCCGAACCCGGACGGCAAACTCAAACCGGGAATGTTCATCAAGGCGGTGGTCCGGGCCAACTTGGCCGCGGGCGGGCGGGTGATGGACCCCGACCTGGCCGGCAAATGGATCTGCCCGATGCATCCCGACGTCATCAAAGGGGCCGGCGGCGCATGCGATATCTGCGAAATGCCCCTCGTTCGCACCGAATCGCTCGGCTACGTCAGTGTTGATCCCACCAAGGCCGACAAGCCGCTCGTCATTCCCGTCACGGCGGCGCTCGTGACCGGCACCCGCGCCGTCGTATACGTCGAGGTCCCGGACGCTGAGAAACCAACCTATGAAGGCCGAGAAATTGTCCTCGGGCCGCGGGCCGGCGACTTCTACCTGGTCCGAAGCGGCCTCGCGGAGGGCGAGCGCGTCGTCACAAAGGGCAACTTCAAGATCGATAGCGCCCTTCAGATCCAGGCCAAGCCGAGCATGATGAACCCGGAGGGCGGCGGGCCGGCCCCCGTCCACCAGCACGGCCCCGCGGCGACCACCGGAGACCACGCCCATGACTAGCGCCGCGCCCGAGCCGCCGGCCGAACCGACGCCTGAACAGCGGTCGCTCCTCGGCCGAATGCTCGGCTTCTTCCTGAGGAACAAACTCGTCGTGTTCCTGGGGGTGGTGTTTGTCGCGGCGGCGGGCGTGATGATGGCGCCGTTCGACTGGGACCTCGGGGACCTGCCGCGAAGCCCGGTTCCGACGGACGCGATTCCCGACATCGGCGAAAACCAGCAGATCGTCTTCACCGAATGGATGGGCCGATCGCCACAGGACGTCGAGGACCAGATTACCTACCCTCTGACTGTCTCGCTCCTGGGCATCCCGGGCGTCAAGACCATTCGTTCGTATTCCTTCTTCGGATTCTCCTCCATTTACGTCATCTTCAAGGAGGATGTTGAGTTCTACTGGTCGCGGAGCCGGGTGCTTGAGAAACTCAACAGCCTCCCGGCCGGGACGCTGCCGCCGGGGGTCCAGCCCGCACTGGGGCCGGACGCGACCGCCCTGGGCCAGATCTTCTGGTACACGCTCGAAGGGCGCGACCCTGACGGTCGCCCCGCAGGCGGGTGGGACCTCGAGGAACTTCGCACCATCCAGGACTGGTACGTGCGGTATGCGCTCCTTTCGGCCGACGGGGTCGCCGAGGTCGCCTCGGTCGGCGGCTTCGTCCGCGAGTACCAGGTGGACGTGGATCCGGACGCGATGCGGGCGTACGGCGTCACGCTGGCCGAGGTCTTCCGCGCGGTCCAGGCATCCAACATTGACGTGGGCGCCCGGACGATCGAAGTCAATCGCGTCGAGTATTTCATTCGCAGCACCGGCTTCATCAAAGGCGTCGAGGACATCGAGAACAGCGTCATCAAGGTCCGCGAGAACGTGCCGGTGCTCGTGAAACACGTGGCAACCGTGACGTTCGGGCCGGCCCTCAGACGCGGGGCGCTCGACTCTGGCGGCGCCGAGGCGGTCGGCGGTGTGGTCGTCGCCCGCTACGGGGCCAACCCGCTGGCGATCATCAAAAACGTCAAGAAGAAGATCGCCGAAATCGCCCCCGGACTTCGCGCCAAAGTCTTCATCGATTTCTCCACGGTCACGCCGGACGAGGTCCGCGCCTTTGCCGAACGCCACGGCTTCCAGGCCCACGTCGGCACCCACTTAAACCACCAAGCGTGGGTCGACGCCCTCGGTGACATGCCGCGCCGCCACTGGCCCTCCTGGGCCACCGTCAGCAAAGTGACGATCGTGCCCTTCTACGACCGGACGGGGCTCATCTACGAGACGCTCGGCACGCTGAACGACGCCCTCGCCCAGGAAATCCTGATTACGCTGATCGTCGTCGTCCTGATGGTGATGCACTTAAGGAGCAGCGTGCTGATCGGCGGCATGCTGCCGCTGGCGGTGCTCCTGTGTTTCGTCGCGATGCGGCTGTTCGGCGTGGATGCGAACATCGTCGCGCTTTCAGGCATCGCCATTGCGATCGGCACCATCGTGGACATGGGCATCGTCATCTGCGAGAACATCCTTCGTCACCTGGACGAAGCGCCGCCCGAGGCAGACCGGCTCCAGGTCGTCCACCGGGCCGTCAGCGAGGTGGGAAGCGCCGTCCTCACCGCCGTCCTGACCACCGTCATTTCGTTTCTGCCGGTCTTCTTCATGATCGGGGCGGAGGGCAAACTTTTCAGGCCGCTCGCGTTTACGAAAACCTTTGCGCTGATTGCGTCGATCCTGATTGCGCTGATGGTCATTCCGCCGTTCGCTCACAGCCTTTTCGGCCTGAAGATTTCCGGCCGAAGGATGCGCTGGATCATCGGGGGCGCCATGGTCCTGGCCGGGCTGATTGTCGGCCCGCTTTTGAAATGGTGGGTCGGCGTCGTGATTTTCCTCCCGGGGGCCTACCTCCTTCTGAAGGATCGTATTCCCGATCGCATTGCCAAGTACGCGCCCTGGGCCGCGAACGTCCTAATCGTTCTCGTCGTCGGCGTCATCTTGAGCGTGTACTGGGAACCGCTCGGCCCCGAGCGCGGCCTGGTGCGCAACGTCATCTTCGTCGGCGGCCTGGTGGCGGCGCTCCTCGGATTCTTCCGCCTCTTCCAATACGTCTATCCGTGGGTTCTGCGGTTCTGCCTGGCCCACAAGGTGCCGTTCCTGATCCTGACGGGGGTGATCATCGTCTTCGGCGTGACGAGTTGGATGAGCCTCGGCAAGGAATTCATGCCGCCGCTTGATGAGGGCTCGTTCCTTTTCATGCCGACCACGATGGTTCACGCTTCGATCGGCGAGGCGATGGACGTCCTCTCGAAACAGGACATGGCTCTGGCGGCGGTTCCGGAAATTGATCGCGTGGTCGGCAAGATCGGGCGGGTCGAATCGCCCCTTGACCCCGCGCCCATCTCCATGATCGAAACGGTCATCAACTATAAGCCCGAGTACGTCACCGACGCCGCCGGCCGGCGCGTCAAGTTCAAGTACGACGCGGCTTCGGGCGCGTTCGCCCGGGACAGCAGCGGCCACCTGATTCCCGATCCGCACGGTCTGCCTTACCGCCAGTGGCGCGAGCACATCAAGACGCCCGACGACATCTGGCGGGAAATCGTCCGAGTCACCAAAATTCCAGGGACCACCTCGGCGCCGAAGTTGCAGCCGATCACGGCGCGCATCGTCATGCTCCAGAGCGGCATGCGGGCGCCGATGGGTGTCAAGGTCAAAGGCCCCGACCTCGAAACGATCGAGCGCGTCGGCGTTCAAATCGAACGGCTCCTCAAGCAGGTGCCGAGCGTCGAGCCCGCGACGGTCTTCGCCGACCGCATCGTCGGCAAGCCGTATTTGGAGATCGTCCCCGACCGAAAGGCCCTGGCGCGCTACGGCGTGCCGATCCGCGCGTTTC
>Ga0307378_10002361_pt1 | contig 29114 bp, 41 predicted proteins | sample UN1MG_FD_202238 | JGI IMG/M metagenome (GOLD analysis project Ga0307378, IMG submission 202238) | Soil microbial communities from Risofladan, Vaasa, Finland - UN-1 | ecosystem: Environmental > Terrestrial > Soil > Coastal area > Acid sulfate soil | place: Finland: Risofladan, Vaasa | collected... | reverse complement strand
GTGCCGCTTGTCGTCCCCCACCGAGAGGCCCGTGTAGGGCGTGGCGTGCGTCGCCAGCAGGGCGGCCAGCGCGTCATGGTCAAACGTGACGGAAGCCCGCAGCTTCGCCTCGTTGGCCGTCGGCAGAAAACTGACGCCCAGGTTCCGGGGCCCGGCGGCGGTTGCCGGCCGCTTCCCCGTGCGGTAGCTCCAGGCGATGTCGCCCACCTGGTAGACGCTCGTCGCGTCCGGGGCGGTGGTGAAGTTCACGGCCGGCGTCAGCGTGTTGCCGGTGGCCGTCTTAACGACCCGCACCTGCCCGGCGCCGGTGCCCTCCAGGATGGCCACGGGCGCCCCGGACAGCTCCGCCTCAAAGGTCCGCGTGGTGTCCACCAGCGAGGAGACGGAACCGCCGGTCGCCGTGCCGCGGATGTGGTACTGCACCGCGTAGCGGCTGGTCGTGTCCGGCGTCACGTCCCAGGCGGCCACGCCGAGCTGCGTGGCCGACGGGCGGCTGGTGACCGTGCTGGTCTGCCCGGCGCCGGTGCCGTCGACGATCGTCACCGTCCCGCCGATCATGTCCAGCGAGAACCCGGCCGTCGTGTCGGAGAGGGTGGTGGATGTGGCGGCAGTCACCGCTCCCTGGTACGATACGCCGTCGCTGTGCCCCTCGTCCAACAGCAGGATCCGGTCGTACTGCCCGGCGGCGAAGGCCCGCGTCTGGCCCAGCAGCGTGGCCGGGCAGCACTGGCCGAACGCCTCAGGGTAGGTCACCGTCCACCACTTCCCGCTCCCTTGGTGGAAGCACAGGGCGGTCTTGGGTCTGGTTCCGCCCTGGCCCGCCAGCGTCACCCAGAACCGGACGATCCCCCGTGTGGCGTCGGCGTCGACGTGCCACCAGCGGGCCTTCCCCCAGTCCACGCGGCTGTCGCGGAAGAAGTCGAGAGTCGGCAGCGCGAACCCGTCGTCGGATTGCTCGTCCGGCGTGATCCGCCAGGGGCCCTTGGCGTCCAACAGGTAATGCGTCCCATGGAGGCTGGTGTGGCACGCCTGTGACAGGCAGCCCCGGTAGAACCGCAGGCGGGGGACCGCGTCGATCTGCGGCTGGGACACGTAGGTGATCTTGTAGACGTGGCGGTCCTTCAAGGCCCAGAGGACCGATCCCCCTGGAATCGCTCCAGTGAGAAAGTCGTGGTCATCCTTGAGGTTCTCCTGGATGGTCAGCGTGTTCTGGCTGGTCGGCACGCTCTCCGGCTCGTCCGGCTCGCTGAAGTAGGCCCGGTTGTTCTGGTCCAGCCCGGGGTGGACCATGTACGCCTTGCCGGAAGCGGTGACTCCGCCATAATTGGCCGAGAGCGTGAGGGTTTGCGCCTCGACGTTCACGCTGTCGATTAGGTAGTGCTTGTCGCCGCCGCGGAGGTAGAAGTACCGGCCCGCCATGACCGAGGTGAAGTGCGTCCCGGTTCCCGTTACGGTCGGGCTGCCGTTGGTGACAGCGACCGTCCCCTCGTCGTACACCGCGTCGACCAGATACCAGGTCCGGTCCTGAAACTGGACGGCCACCCGCTTGTAGTCGGGCGGCATCCCGAACCGCCGGGCGTAGAGTAGGTTCTGGCTGAGGATCGGTAGGGCCTCGCAGGTGGTCCGCAGCGTGGCGTCCGAGGAGTTATCGCTGTCGTAGGTGGCGTTGCCCGAGCCGGGGTTGGCAACCGTGGCCACCAGGTAGAGGACCTTCGCCTGGTCGCCCGTGGAGCGAAAGAGCTGGATCTTGGTGCAGCGGGCCTGGGGCGAGTAGGGGACCGTCCAGTCGAATCCGTCGTTGGTCTGGGCGGCCACGGTGGTGAGCGGGCTCAGGTCGCTATAGGCGGTGATCTCGCCCGAGTCGTCGACGTAGCGGAACCCGCAGTAGTACGTGGCCGACAAGGCGGCCCCGGCCGCGGGGTCGCGCACCACGGTCGGGCCGGCAGCCGGGGCATCCATGCCGAGCTGCTTGGCCGTGCCGTAGCCGTTGGTGATTGAGCCCCGGTCCAGGCCGTTACAGCGGATGATCTGTCCCTGGCGGGTCTGGCACCAGCAGGGCCGCCAGTAGACGGACAGGCCGGTCTCAATGTTGGGGCGCTGGTAGCCGATCATACCGGGCACCTCCCAGCCGTCACGTTGCCGTCCTCGTCCAGGGCCAACAGCAGCAGCCCCTCGGGCCGGTTGAAGGCGGCGATCGTCAGCAGGTCTTTTAATGTCGTAATGTCGGCCACCTCCCCACCGCCGCGGGCGGTGACGTTCTCGAACCAGACCTCGCGCATCCCCTTGCGTACGTCGAGCTGCCCGGGAATGACAAGTTCAGCGTTGTCCTGCTCGACGGCCGCCTCGGGAGGCAGGTCGGTGGGATCGGCGTTGGAGAAGAGGCCCTTCCAGTCCATTACAGCGCCACCAATCTCGCCCAGGTCGGGATCTTAAAGGCCACCCATCCGGCGGGCGTGGCGGGGCCCTCGACCATACCCTCGTCCCGCTCCTCCGCCTGCCACCGGGCCCTGTCGTAAAGGCCCTCTATCCGCTTCAGCTCGTGGGGGTCGAGCAATTGCGCAAGTTCCAGCCGGCAGCAGGCGGTGAAGAACGATTGCAGGTACTTCGGCACGTCCAGCGGGTCGGAGATGTAGAAGCCGCGGCCCGTGAAGGTGCTACTGACGGCCGAGTGAACGGTCAGGTGCGTGGTGTCCGTCACGGCCGTGATGATCTTCTCCTCGTCCGGCTCGCTGAGCAGCAGGTCGGGCTCGCTGCCGTCCTCGCCGATCCGTAAGACCGTGCCGATCATCTTGGCGTTAAAGCTGGTGCCCGTGCCGACGATGGCCGTCAAGCCGCTGGTTCCCGCCACCGTGGCTACGGAGCCGCTCCGCTCGGCGTCGGCGTAGCCGGTGTAGCGGAGCCGGCGCGGGGCGCAGTCGGCCAGGAATTGGAGGGTCTGGGCCGCGCCGGGCAGGCCGTAGAAGCGGAACTCAAGCTGTCCGTAGGAGTCGTCATCCCCCAGCAGCGTCCACTGGAAGCCGTAGCTCTGCGTCGTGAGGAGGGAGCGGACCTGGTGCAGCCACCTGTCCGGGTGGACGTACCCGCCGCCCCAGATGCCGCGCTCGTCGTGCAGCTCGAATATCTTTTGGACGTCCCCGTCCACCGGGTAGCCCATCTTGTAGAGCGAGAAGGTCCCGGCCGCCACGTCGGCGCCCGGGTTGCGGTCCGCGGCGAGCTGGACGACGGTCGCGCTCTTCCACTCGGCGATGGGGTAGAGGACGGTGGCGGTCCCTGCGTCGAGCACGACCTCATATTCCCGCACGTTGTCGGGCCAGGTCTCGCTCGCCCCCGGCGTGAGCGTGAGCTGGCGCTCGCAGGTGCCCCCGCCCGCGTGGTCATAGGCGACCGTGGCCCCGCTCTCGCCGGTCCAGGGGGCGACCAGGTCGATCTGGCGGATCTTGCGGTAGTATTTCCAGGGCCGGGCCAGGCCCATCTCGCGGAGCCCGTCCCGCACGGCCCGGCGCAGCCGGCGCTCGCCCGCCTCAAGCTGGAGTGTGTCGCACCAGTCCCGCAGGTCGTCCAGGGCGTCGCGGTAGGTGCGGAGTTCGGGTGCTACGCTCATGGTCGGTCGAAGCCTCCAGTGGACTCCTGCGCGGGGCGGGTGAAGGCCACCTGCGACTCGGCCCCGGGCCGGTGGTAGCCCGCCGAGTCCTCAGCGAACCGCGGGTAGTCGGGGTAGGAGTACGCGATGGCCGTACCCCCGGCAAAGCCAAGATTCATCAGCCAGAGGAGCATCACGCCACCTCGATGTAGTTGCCGCAGACCAGCACGTACTGGGCGGCCGACAGGACAATGTCCATGGCCTCGTCCGCATCGGCCACCTCGAACCAGCCCCCGGGGTTCCACCCAAGCTGGACGCCTGGAATCTGATTGCCGTCTGCATCCACGCTCACCGGGATGGGCCCGTCGGCGGTCCCAAAGCAGTCCGTCCCGGTCGTGCCGCTCTCGAAGTAGACATTCGTTGGCGTCGCCGATAGGCCGATAATGACCATCGACAGGACGCGGATTTTCTTCGTCCCCGTCGGTGCGGGGATGACGGCCGTCCCGGACGTGTTCGTGACGGCGTGGAAGCGTTTGACCGTACACTTCGTGGCCCCGTCGTAGACATAGCCGGACTGGGCCGCGGCTCCGACAAAGCCCATTTCGGCCGTACCGGCCGGCAGGGCCTCGCCGAACTTGATGTCGCCGATATAGGTCTCGTCGGTGACGTTGCTGGCCGGCACCACCGAGAGCGATGCGGCCATGGCCTGCTGGCCGAGGTTGGCGGCTGGCAGCGTGACGATGTCCACGTTGCCGATGTTGTTGTCGCCGGCCGGCAGGGCGTTAGTGATCGCCGTAACCGCCGAGACCGTCGTGAGGACTCCGCTGGAAATAACCACGGCCCCGGTGTTACAGGCGGTGACCTTTCCGTCGATACTGGCCAGGCTGGCATTGCCCGTGTCCTGCTTAGCCGAGGTAGAGGCTCCGGCGGGAAGGGGCAGCGCCGCGGCGGAGATCGGTTGAGTGGCCTGCCAGAAGGTTCCCGTGACGGCGATGGAGGTGCCGAGCTTAGCCAGCACGGCCGCATCAGTGACCGGCAGCGGGGCGTCGGACATGACGACATTGAGCGTGCCATCCCCGGTGGAAAATGCCTGGAGGACGACCTGGGCGACCTTGCTATCCACCACGTCATGGAGGATAGCCCCCCCGCCGCTGCCCGCGTTCAGTTCAAGGCCCGAAAATGTTGGTTGTGCCATTGTCTATCTAATCCCTCATACTGCGCAGCCCACGACACCCCCGCCGATGATCGCCGCCTTACGCCCCGCGAATCCCGCCACCGCCGCCGGGAACGGCCGCGACCGCAGCGTGCCCATGCACCAAGGCTCGGCGTATAGCTGCTGGATTTCGGAGGAGAGGAGGGAGCGGGACCAAATCGGCACATTCCCAATTCTGCCGTTTGCGTCATACTCTATGCCGGTGGCAAACGCGGCTGCACCGATTGTGGTGTTGTCAAGCCCCGTGGGTGTCGTCCACTCCGCTAACCTGTTGCTCGCACCATTGCAGTAGACGCTAACTCCAGTGCCATCAAACACGGCAGCCGCAAAGGCGGCCTTGCCGATTGTCAAACTGCCCACTTCGATCAGTTTGTTTACTGCCCCATTTCGTATCTGAGCACGGACATTGGCATCATGCCAACACAGCCAAAAAAATGATTGCGCGTTCGTGTCGCCAATCGCTGCGATGGTATGATAACCAGTGACGGAATCCGGCACAAAGAAGCCGGCGATCGTAAGCGGGGCCGTTGAAACCACAGCAGTAGGCCCCCATACATGCTGATCTGCGCCGCCACCCGCAAAATCCAGCGCCCTCCCAAACTCCCCCACCGTCCACGTCGGGCCGTTGGTCAGCGTGCCGTCGCAGTTGTTGCCCGACTGATCGACTGCTACGTTGCCCCCGTCCTCGTTCATCGGCCAATACCCGACGAGCCCATCCCGGAGGTTGCGAGCACGGCAGTTGCGACCGCGCGCACGCTTGACCTTCATGGTGTCCGACCATGATGGTCTTCGCTTCGACGGCAGATACAGCACTCCCATCACCACTCCCAGACGTTGGACCGCATGACCTCATCATCCACGACGTTCGGATCGCACGGCATTGTCCCGACAGGATCAAGCCCGGCAGCCGCGGCAGACCCGTAGCCGGTGGCATCGGTCGGCAGTTCCCCGGTCGCGTCACCGCCGGAGAGGAACAACGTGAATCCGCCGTTCCCGGCAACAATCGCCGCGCCTTCGTCGTGCGTGACCTCAAGCTGTATCTGGGCGCCAAGGTAGAGGTTAGCGGTGTTGTTAATCTCCACGTCACCAATGAGTTCTGCGCCGTTGACGATCGAAGACCCGGCGATAAACCCCAGGTCGTCGTCGGCAAGCTGCGTATAGGTGATCTTGCCCGTGGCCGGGTCGATGATCCAACAGGTCTGCTTGACGTTGATCCGCCCATCGTTGTTGAACGTGATCGTCTGACCGGAATTGTTGGCCAGCACAAAACGGTAGAATTGTGGCAGCATGTTTACTTCCTCGCGGTCTGAACGTGCCCCTCGTTGACCACGCCGAGCCCCAGTTCGGCTGCGCGGCTGATCGCCTCCAGCCGGATTGCATTCAGAGCGACGATCGTGCCTGAACCCTCCCCGAACAGCCAATTCACGAAAGCGACGTTGGCCGCCCCGAACGGGTCTATGGTGTCCTTGCCACACCACGACACCCACAGTATCCGCTTGTGGTCGGTCAGGGTGGCGAACTCATTAGCCACCGTGGCCGTGAACGCCTCGTCGCCGCTGATGCTCGGGCGGTTGCGCTTGCAGTACTTGGTGTTGAGGTCGACCACAACCTCCGCGTCCGTCATGCCGGTGTACCCGCGTGTCAACGGGTCGTCGGTCAGTTCTGTCTTTAGCACTGCATAATCCATCGCTTCCCCTCCTCCCGGCCGTGCCGGGCTACCCCCAAAACCACTCCCAAAACCCCTTGATTATCAACGGGATCGCCGCGGCCCCTACCAGGCAAAAGCCCTTGACCTGGCGCCGGCGGGTCCTTTCCAGGGCGTCCACGCGGGACTTTGTCGCGTCGTGGTCCCGTAGGATGCCGACCGATTGCCCGTTGCCGTCGCGCCCGAACAGCGTGACCCGCGTGCGCTCGATCTCCGCCTTACAGGCGCGGACCTCCACCCCGAGGGCCGCCGTGCTCGCGGCGCCCTCCGCGAGACTCTCGATCACGCAATCCAGGCGTTCGTGGACGCCGGTGATGTCGCCGAGGGTCGCAGGCCGGTCGTCACTCATGCCCCCCTCCGCTTCTTTTTGTGCCAGTGCGGGGTGTGCTTCTCGCGCACCTCCGCCTCCAGTTCAGTCCTTCTGCTCGCCTGGCTCGGGTCGTCCAGGATCTTCTGCGTGACGTGCTGGTCCACGATGTCCTGGGCCAGCGGCACGCTCGGGGCCTGGCGGGGCGTGGCCCGGTGGGTCACCATCCCGTCGCAGGACCAGTTCTCCTCGATGCACCGCCGCTTCACGTCCCCGCGCCCGTTCACCCACGCCTTCGGGTCGCCGGGGAAGCGGGCCAGGCTGCCCTTGTAGACCTTGCCGGTGACGCTCACGCCAGCCGCCTCCGCTATGGCCCGGTAGCGGTTTCCCGTCTTTTCGTCGCCGACGAACTGGTTGCCGCTGCACTCGCCGCTGAGGAACTCGCGGTCGGTAACGCTCCTAGGCGCTTGCCGCGTGGCGAGCATCTCGGCGATATTGTGCGACTCGCCGGCCGCGCGCATCTGCTCGTACCGTGCCTGGACGGCCGGGTTGTCGCTGATGATCTGGAGGTCTACCGTGTTGGTCATGGCTACGCCGCCTTCTTCTTCGTCGTGCTCTTCTTACCGCCGCCCTGTCCCGGCTGCGGCTGCGGCAGGGGCTTCTGGGGCTGCACCAGGTAGCGTTCCGTATCCCCGCCGTGGGCCTTGGCCCAGTCGGAGAGCAGGTTGTTCACGGCCGAGTAGTCGCCGAAGAGCCGGGCCTGCTCGATCAGGATGGGGAGCATCACGTTTAGCGCACCTTGCATAAACTCCCGCTCGGCCGCCGTGTTCGGCTTGGTCGTCGATCCCGCCTCCACCCGGTACTCCAGCTCGCGGGTGATCGTCTCGACGTCGGCGTCCATGACGTTCCGCCAGGCCGCCGCACCGTAGGGGCCCAACAGCGGCGCCACGTCCCGCTGGCCGACGTGCCAGCGGCAGGTCATGGCCTGCGAGCGCCCGACCAGGCTCAGGGAGTCTTCCACGCAGGAGAGCATGTCGTCGGGCCGGATGCTCATGTTGGCCTGCTTGCCGCGCGACTCCTCGGCGGAGCGGTCCTGGCTCGGCGACTCGCCGTACAGGCGCGGTGCGAGGCCGAGCCGCTGCTCGACGTTGTAGCTCATCGCCTGCATCACCCGGAAAATGTCCCCGTTCATCTCCGGGTGCTGGAGGAACGACACCACGTCCTGGATCGTCTTGCCGTGGTGGCGCTCGATCTCCAGGAGCGTCATGTCCCCGCCGTGGAGGATCTTGTTTTTCATCTCCTCGCCGACCGCCTTTATGACGGCGAGGAAGTCGCGGCAGGTCGTGCGGATCTTGGCGGCCAGGTGCGACATGCCCCATGAGAGAAACTTCAGCTCGCCCAGGGCGGGCTCCAGCGGGCTGGTCGGGTAGAGATCACCGGGCAGCCAGTGGAAGGCTAGCGTGTCGCATGGCCACCGCCCGTCCAGGTGCAGGGGGATTGGCCACTGGGCGCGTAAGAACAGCGCGTCCTGGTCGGCCGTGTCCAACATGGCCGAGTGCAGATTGAGCGGGAAGGGGACGTTGTTGGCGATCAGGATGCGGCAGAAGGGGCCGAACCCGTCCATCAGTTGGCGCGTGGCGGCCGGGAGCTTGATGTCGCGGAGATGATGTCCGAACCCGATCTTGGAGTAAATCTCCCAATACTCCTGCACGTCGTAGGTCTTCCCGCGGTTCCTCTGCCCCTTGGCGTTTTTGCGACGGCGGTTCTCCCCCTGGGCCTCGGCCGATTCGATCGTCCCGGGCAGGAGCCCCTGCGGGAGACCGTTCTCGGATTCCAGCAGCCAGGTCGGCCGGTAGAGACGGCGGGCGATCCACATGGCCCCCCTTAGGCCATCCTCGCTGTCCGGGTCGATGATGAAGTTGTCGCAGGTCTGCCAGGAGGCGATGGGGATAACCATGTCGCTTCCGGGCGGCGTGTACAGCTCGTGCCACCAGATGCCCAGGCCCTTCAGCAGCGCCTCGTCGACGACCTTGCGGCTCTCGGCCTTCTGGTCGACCTCAAACATCGCCCAGTTCAGGTAGTGGGAGATCAGGGCCCCGATCCCCGCGTTGCGCCGGTCGCGGAGGAAGGCGTCGACCTTAGCCCCTTGAAAGAGCCGCGTGACGGCCGGGTCGCCGGGAAACCCGAAGACCTCGGGCGGCAGCTCGGGGAACTTCCGCGTGGTGAAGCGGTAGGTGGGGTTGCGGAAGTAGAGCATGGGGCCGTAGATGGCCTTGTACTCGAACGCCTTGTTGACGTCGACCTGGTGGGTCGGCGCGGGGATGTCCTCCAGGTCTCCCTCGACGATCTTCCCCTTGACCTGCCGCCCCTTCCAGATGTGGTCGAAGGGCCCCTTGATGTACGACATGCAGGTGGACGCCTGCTTCTGGAAGTCCTTAGCGTGGCGCTGCCCTTCGCGGATCGTGTCCCGCCACTTCCGCACTACGGGCGCCATCGGGTGTCGCCAGTCAAGGTCCCTGGTTGCCATCCCTTACCCCCTATCCGATCGTTTCGCCCTCGGGCGGCCCTTTTCTCCTGCGAGCGCCCTCCAACTCGGCGACTCGCTTACGCAGCTCCGTCACCTCCGTGGTGAGCATCCGCAGGGTCTTACCGACCACGCTATCTTCGGTGGCCTCGGGCATCTCGTCCCAGCCGCCGGAGTCCTGGCGGTCCTCGATCGTCACGTCGGGGTCGTCGACGTGACGGCAGGCGAACTTGACCTGGAACATCTTGTCGCCCGGATACAGCACGGCCACGTCAACGCAGGACTCGTCGACGTTCGTGACGAGGGCTATGCACGCCTCGTCGCGCCGGTCCCCCATCCGATACCAGTTGACCATCGGCTTGCGGGGGCGCGGCATCGTGTAGGGCTCTCGTTCGTCGGTTCTCTTACTCATCGGGTTCTCTCACTCGGGTGAAACGGTGACATGACTTATTGACTATCCGTTCCGGCCGAAGGTCCACCGGCCGGCGCCGGACAGGAGGGCCAGCTCTCGCTTTCTCTGCTGCTTCTTCTGGAGCGCCAGCACCACGGGGTTACGCCGGCCGTGGTGCTGAACCGGGGGCGGCGTCCATTCCAGCTCGGCCATGGCGCAGTACCGCAGGTCGTCCATTAGGTGGTTGAAGCGGTCGGCCGGCTTGTCGGTAAGGACCCCCTGGATCCGCTTGTAGCGGTAGCGGCCGAACTCCCATTCCAGGTTGGGGAGCCGGTCCCTAAAGACGCGGAACCGGCTGGTGCCGTCGCCGGTGCGGACGCGAAGGAACTCATGGACCCGCGTAATCCCGCCGCCCACGTCGTCCACGCCGGGGAGGAAGCCGCTGCCCGTCTCCACGCTCCGCACGCCGCGGGCGTGCAGCTCCAGCATGTACTGGTCCTCGATCGTCCGCCCGTGAACCTGTGTCTGCCGCCCGGCGTGGATGTCGATCCAGAAGGCTTGCCAGCTCCGACCGCTCGTCTTCGCGCGAATCGCCTCCGCCGCCGTCGCCGCATCACACTGCTTGAGGTAAATCTCGTCGAACAGGTAAATATGGTCGTCCCCGGGCAGCAGCGCCACGCACAGCGCGGCCACCACCTGCCACGGGCCGGGGTCGAGGAAGAGGTGGAGCGAGGCATTTTTCGGCAGCACGAAGGGCTCGCAGGTGTGGTGCCGCCGGCTGTACTCGGGGTAGACGAGGTGGGCCGAGTGGGCGAACTCGCCGAGGATCCTGACGCGGTAATCCTCGTCGGAGAGCTTGGCCCCGGCGATCGCTTTCTGCTCGTCGCTCAGGTAGGGGTTGTCGGCCAGGAGCATGTGGAACTCCTCGACCGCCGGATTCTCCGTCCCGTGCAGCTCCTCGGCCCGGGTGTGCAGGTCGGCCAACTGGTCCCCGCCCAACTGCGGCGTGGCGCTCCACCAGAACCGCCCCTCGCGGTCCAGCAATCGCATCGAGCACTCGGGATACCACTGCTGATTGGCGATTTCCTCGTCGAACAGCACGGCGTCGGCGTCCAGGCCGTTGGGCGGGGCGGCGTTGCCGGAGTAGAAGAGGATCTCCGTGCCGTTGTAGAGCGGGACCTTTTGGGGGATGCCGGCCTTTTTATTTTCCCATGAGATCCCGTCCCAGTTGACCATGCGGGGCGGCAACAGCGGCGGCCCTGGCACCAGGTCCCCCTTGCGGGTCTCCAGCTCCTCCGGCGTGGCCGTGCGGTACTCGTCCGTCTCCAGGTCGCGGATGATCTTGTAGGAGCCCGGATAGGTGAGCTTCCGCCAGAGGACCTCGGCGATGTGACGGCCGTCCTTGCCCACGACGACGTAGCGGCCGTTCCCCTTCGGGTAGCCGTCGTAGTAGGGGTGGACGCCCAGCGCGGCCCAGACCAGCTCCATGAGCGACGCCTGGGTCTTGCCGGAGCGGTTGGAGCCCCAGTCGATCCGCTCCGGGGCCTGCGACTGGTGGAAGGCCAACTGCATGGGGAGCGGCTCGTAGAGCTGGGGCGTCTCGATCTTGCGCCGGGCCAGCTCGGCGAGGATCTTCTGGAAGAGCCGGGCGGCGAAGCCGGTAACGACCTCCCCGCCGGCCAGCTCCAGCTCGGCGTTCGGCTCGGCCTCCTCGTCGAGCAGGGCGTCCCATTCCTCGGGCGACAGCTCGTCCCCGAGGGTCTGGCTCTCGACGCCCAGCTCACGCAGGAGCTTCCTCCGCCGCCTCTCCTCGCTCAGGTTGTCCATCTCCCTCGTCATCGTTGTCGTCTTCTCGCGGCATCAATCTTTCCAGCACCTCCCCGGCCGCCTGGAGGAGGTCGGTGTCATTCAGCAGGCTCAGGTCCCCCGTCCCCGCCTGCTGCTGCTGGCTGGCCAGCTTCAGCAGGTCGATCTGGCACTGGATGAGCTTCGCCCGCTGGAGGCTGCCCGCCTTGGTGCTCGGCCCGGTCAGCTCCTTGTGCAGGAACTTGGCAAACTCCTTCAGGGGCGAGCCCCCCTTCGCCTCCTCCGCCCATTGGTCGAAGATCGCCTCGGTCAGCTCCGCGATGTGGGGGATACGGAACTTCCGGCCGGTCATCTGCTTGACCAGGTCGTCCGCCAGGGCCCGGCGCTTCTCCGCCTTCTTCCGCTCTCGCGCGGGGTGGTGAACCATCGTCATCTCCAATCATCACGAGGCGCTCGTTGCTGGCGCGGCCCATCAAGGCCGCCCGCAGCAGCCGGTCGTTGGCGTAATCGCTGGTGACGATCACCGGCTTCGAGACGCACTTCTGCTTGTAGTGACCTGCCCACGCTCCCCAATGGATGTACTGCGGGACTCCCAGGGCCGACAGGTCGCGGGTGTTGCAGGCATCCTCGGTGCCGATCTTCCACGCCTCGTAGGGGTCGTCGTACTGGTAGTAGAACCACGGCGGCTCCTGGGGCTGCCACGAGCGGCCGGGGATGGGCAGGTTCGGCCCGCCCGGGGCCCACCGCTTCCGGTACTGCGGGCCCGGCAGGTCGCCGAAGCACCGCATGTCGTAGAGCACCAGCCCGGTCGGCAGGGCGGCGACCCGCTCGATTCCGCCGCGCTCGGCCGCCTCCTCGCGGTTGAACTGCGCCAGCTCGAACCGCTGGTGCGGGCTCCCCGTCTCAGTGCCCCGCCAACGGAAGACGTAGACGTTTTCACTGATCCCGTAGGCTGAACGGCTCCGGCCGCAGTAGGGGGCGGCGATCACGAAGGGGCCCCGCTGGTAGTGCTCGTAGGCGAACTCCATGAAGGCCGACCAGGTGTCGACGGCCCCCGGCTCCGCCGGGCAGTGGTCGGGGTGCATGTCGGCGTCGATCATCCAGAGGAGGTCGGCGTCGAGGTCCGGGCGCCGAGCGTGCATCACCGCCTCGTGCCGGGCCAACGTGGTCGGAGTGTTGTCGAACGCCTTGGTCACGCAGCGGCCGATCCGCGGGTCGTCCTTGGCCTTGAGGATCGAGCGGACGATCCAATCGGTCACGTCGGGGTTCTCCTGCCACCCGTAGCTCATTCGGGCGATCAGGACGTTGAATTTCTGCTGCACGGTCTCGCTCCAGGGTCTTTTGCTTGCGCGCTGTAAAAAAACCGCGCCGCCTGCACTGCGCGGGTGCAGGCGCTCGCGGTCCCCCGAGCTTTTCAGGCTTCCGCCTGAAATACGTTGTTCGCTGCTACAGGCCGACGCCCGCCCCCACGTCGACCAACACGTCGGTGTCGGTCACGCCGCTGGTGACCGCGGCCGACATCGCCTTACCGACGCAGTTCTGAATCCCCTTGAGCACCGTGGCCAGGTCGGTCGCCTGGCTCGTGATGGCGAAGGCCGCCTTGCCGATCCGGCCGGTCGTGTCCCCCGCCCCGCTGGTGGCGTCGATCGTCGCCCCGACGATCCAGTCGTTCACGGCGATGATGTTCTCGGCGATCTCCGCCACGCTGTTGCGGATCATGGCCGGGCCGCGCTCGACCACGTAGAAGGCGTCCCCGGCCGGCACGCCCGCGGCGGGGAGGTACTCGTCGGCCGGCAGGCCGCCGTCGTTGGTGGCGATCACCGTGCCGATCACTTTACCCGGGTCGTTCTGGTCGATCTGGCAGAGCTGCTTGGGGTAGATCGTCCAGGTCGTGGAGTTATAGACCAGCCGCAGCGTCACGTAGCGGTTGGTGCGGGCAACCCCCGTCGTGGGGCTCACGTCCTCGAACACCCAGGTCTTCCCCAGGAGGTTCTGGTAGCCGCGCTCGGCGAGGGTGGCGGGGACCGCGTCCCCCTTGTACCAGGTCGTTCCACGCGCGAGCTGGGGTGCTTCGTCTCGTGACATCTTTTTCTATCCTATGCTGCTTACTGGTTGCCGGTTACTGGAGGAAGGCTTAGGTGGCGTACTTGAAGAACTTGACGAAGTACCGGGGACGGAACCACGCCTGGCCCATCATGTCGACGCTGAACTGCCACTTTTTCGTCGCGAGGTCGTAGTCGGGCCCTTCGGGCACGAAGAGGCCCTCCTGGAGGCTCCACAGGCCCATGTGGTTGATGTTGAAGCCGTAGCCCGTGTCGGAGGGCATCCCGTATTCCCAGGTCACGTCCACGCCGTCAAAGTTGACCACGTCGTCGAAGCCCAGGGCGACCAGGCCGCGGGGCTCGCCGCGGCGTACCTCCAGCTTCTCCTTGGGGTCGAGCAGCGCGAGGAACTCGCGGTACATCTTCTGCTCCAACATAATCATGTTGAGCATCCCCTGGCGCGACTTCCGCTTGCGCGACCAGAGGATGCCTGCCCGCATGGCCAGGAGGGCGGTCTTGGCCCAGGTGTCGTTAGAGGAGTCGATCCAGTTCGAGCTGGTGTAATTCACCAGGATCGGGCTGTAGAAGTCGTAGTGGGCGTCCCCGTGGCCGTCCGGGTAGGTGCCCGTGGTCCACGTTCCGCCGTACGCGGCCCGCTTCGTCTTGATGCCCGCGTAGGTGTCGTCGGGGAAGGCCACCAGGTCGGTCGCGGCGACGCTCCCGTCGTCGGCCATGAACGTCTCGATCCCGCAGAGCCGCTTGTAGTTGGCGGTCAGGCCGCCGTCGATGAGCAGCTCGTCCCCGAAGTCCTCGCGCATGTCGTCCATCAGGTCGTCGGTCACCCGCGACCAGATGTCGATGATGGCGTTGACGCCCTTGTTCATCAGGCGCTGCTTCTTGGTCACCATGTCGCCGATGGTGTATCCGCGCCAATCGAGCTTGGCAGTCTTGAAGCGGTCCTTCGGCTCGAAGGTCTCCGTGTCCCCGTCGGCCCATCCCTTGGGCTTGTGCCGGCGGTACTGGACGGGCCACTTCACCTCGTCGCCGCCCATGTCCATTTCAATGCGGCCGTTGGCCTCCAGCAGCGCGGTGAGCTTGCGCGAGTTGAGAATGTCGACCTCGACCTCCCGAATGTAGGTCTCGATCGTGGAGTGCAGGGTCCTTGGAAGGTCGTCAGGCATCGTGGATTCCCCCGATTAGGCTACATGGGGAAGCGGTCTTCCCCGCTCAGTCCGTGTTTTTCTTTGAACTCTCGCCGGAGCCGCTGGCGGAGCGGCTCGCTGGCGTTCTGGCTGGGCCCCTTGCGCCCGGCCTCGCTTGCGGCGCGGGCGCGGGAGGCCGTCCCGCCCCGGCCGGTGTTCCGCCGGGCGGCCCTCTTGAGGATGTCGGTGTCGCGCTCGGCGCGGGCCTTGAGGCGATCTCCGTTCTGACCGCCCTCCCGGTCGCCCGTGCCGGGCGCGGCGGTCTTGCCCAGGGCCAGGAGCCGATCCCGCTCGATGATGGCCTTGGCGAGCTGCGGCTGAAGCTCGACGGGAACGCCCCTCTCCGCCATCACGTCGACCAGCTCGTAGAAGCCCTGGCCCTCCTGGCTCAGCTTGCGGCGGCGGGTGCGGGGGTCGATGGAGATATTGCCCTCGGCATCCTTGGCGAACAGCCAATCCTCGTTTTCGCGGACGAATCCAGCCGCCTCCTCGCGCTGCTGGCTGGCGGCCTCCGAGGCGGCGATCTGCTGCTGCGCCCTACCGTCGACGACATGCTCGATGAACGGCCGCATGTACTCGAAGGGCTGCTGCCAGAACTTCTGCTCCTGGGCCTTGAGGTGCCCGTGGTAGGCGTTGACCTTGTTGGCGATCTCGGGCGTGCCGCGGCCGATCTTGTGGCGGAAGGCCCCGACTTCCGGGTCGAACTCCACCAGCGTCATCCAGGACTCATTGAACTCCGGCGCTTCCCAGAAGGAGGGCTCTTTCGGCTCCTCCCTTTTCGGCGGCGCTTCCTCGCGGCGCCCGGTGGCCGCTTGCAGGTCGGCCACCCGGTCGAGCAGGTAGCGACGCTCCTCGGCCAGGGCAATCAGGGCGTCATCGTCGGTGCTGAACTGGTCGTAGCCCCGCAGGCCGAAGTCGTCGGCCAGGCGCCGCCGGAGGCTGGGGGCCTCTTCCGTCCCCTCCGCCCCTTCTTCCGCCCCCGCCGCCTCTTCCGTCCCCTCCGCCGCCCCTGTGTCATCCAGCAGCCGGTCGCGGAGGCTGGACGGCTCGTCCCGGGATTCGTCCTCGGGCTCGGGCTCGGGCTCGTCCTCGGGCTCGGGCTCATCCTGGCGCTGCGCGCGACGCTCGTGCTCTCGCTCCACCTTCTTGATGATCCTGTCCATGTCGTCTTCGTTAAGACTCGGCATGGTGTCGCTCCTGATTGCTCGGGGGAGAATGGTCTCTATGAGACTGTACAGGCGGCCACCGCGGCGCTTGCGGCGGGAAACATTTGAAATCTGTTCCGAAATCGCCCGGAACTTGCCCAGATTGCCGCGGGGGGCCTTGTGGGGCGGGGCCCGGTGTGCTACACTCAGCCGACATTCGAGTGTCACTCAACCGACACGGGAAAATCATGCCAGTCAAGGCAGAGCTGAAGCGGGGCCGGTGGCGGATCGTCGAGGCGGCCACCGGCCAGATCGCCACCAACCGGGCCGGGACCGCCGTGGACGGGGGCGGCCACCGCACGGAGGTTAGGGCGAAGGCCCAGGCCGCGGAGATCAATGCCTCAATCGCCAGGAAAAAATGATGGAAGTCAAGACCGCCACACTGACCGACTTGACGGAGTGGGTCATCGAGAAGGCCACCGCCTACGCCAGTCTGCACGGCGTCGAGCCTACCCAGCCGGAGCTGGATGCGCTATTCGGCACCTTCAGCCCCCGCAGGTGGAGATGGTGGCTCTCGCGACCGCCCGACTACCAGGAATCGCTCCTGCGGGCCTGGCTGGAGGGGGCGCGACGGATGCGCGGCGGGAGCCACCCGCCGGCCGACGGCGACCCGGTCATGCTGGCGGTGCGGCTGCTGGGGAAGATCGAGGACATCGCCGCGGGGACCGCGGCGGCAATTCTGGCAATGAGGAGGGAAGAGAAGTGAAGCAAGTCAACGACGACGGCAGCCCCCTACTGAAGGCGACGGTCCCGCCAAGCGGGAGCACAATCTATATCCCGCTGGCCAACGTGGTGGCGATGACCGTCCACCCGCGCCTACCCGAGGCGATGATCTTCATGCCCTACGGGCTGAACGTCCAGATCAAGGAGGGGGAGCGGTCCACTATCGAGGCGATGGTCCGGCGCCTGGCGCGGTTCCACCGCAAGGAGATCATCGTCGACGACATAATCGGGGGGTGCTTTGGCAATGACTGACGACCACGATCCTATGGGCCTGATCGTCCCGCCCCGCGACGCCGAGGCGCTGCGGTCACTGGCGGAGGCGCAACTTGCCGCCGCAAAAATGCAGCCGCTCATTGCCGTTGAGGTTGGGACATGGGCGGGCGGCACGGCGCGGATGCTGGCCGACCTGTGCGTCCCGCATCCGCCAGCAGAGCCGGCATGGCCATTTACAGCGCCATTTCACTACCGCGTCTTCTGCGTCGACCACTGGCTCGGCAACCCCTGCGACTCCCTAGCCCCTCTGGCCCTCCAGTACGGCCAGAAGCGGGCCTACGAGACGTGGTGCCGCAACATGGGCCCGCGGCTCTACCGCTCGGTCTTCCCGCTGATCGGCACGTCCCTCCAGCACGCGGCGGTCTGGCCCCGTGACCTGCCCATCGACCTTCTTTTCCTCGACGCCGACCACACCTACGAACACGTCCGCCAGGACATCGCGGCCTGGTCGCCGCTGGTCCGGCCTGGCGGGATCATCTCGGGCCACGACTTCCACCCGAACTTCCCGGGCGTCGTGGCCGCCGTCGAGCAGACCGGCCCGTACATCGTCTGCGCGGGCTCGACGATCTGGTGGCGGACGGCCCGCGACCCGAAACAGTTTCCAAACTCCAACGGAAAGGACGAATGATGTATCAAATCACCATCGACGGCGTTCTGAACGGTTTTGTGTGCAAGGTCGGTTGTCAGGAGCTTGTGTTTACCTCCGCGTCCGACTTGTGCGATGCCCTCGCCAAGTACCTCAAAGACCCGCGGGAGACCGAGAAGAAATTTCTGGAGAACCGGCTCCCAACCGCTTCTATTCGCATCCCCGTGCCCCATGTGGCCCCGGCCCCGGTGGGACCTGCCGCACCCGGGGGAATGACGGCCGCTCCCGACGACAGATGTAGAGCGGAGGGGCCACTGTGAGACTCACCCTCGGCACGATCACCCTGAAGCGCCCCATCATCCTGCCGGACGCCAAGCCGTACCGGGCGGTTTGGGGTTACGTGCGGCGGGGGCCCGACTGCATGGAGCGTGTCTACAGCGATCCGGGCGGGCGGCAGCGGGTGCTGTCGGTCCACCGCGACGAGGTGATCGGCTTCCGGCCCGACACGGAACTGCCCTACGTCAGTGCGTTCGACGCCGTGAACTTCAAGCCCATCAAGCCCAAGCGAGAGGAGAATCTGGATGATAACGAAATTAGCCCCCTGTAACGACAACGTCCTGATCCGCCCCGTGGAGGCGGAGAAGGAATCCCCCGGCGGGATCGCCCTACCCGAGAGCCTCCAGGAGCGGGAGCGGCCTAGCCGCGGGACGATCGTGGCCGTCGGCCCCGGCAAGGTGATCGGCAACCGCGAGCGGATCAAAGTCCGCCTGGAGGCCGGCGCCGAGGTCTACTACGGCCGCTACGCCGGCACGGAGATCGAGCACAAGGGCGTGACCTACCGGCTCATGGCCGAGTCGGAGGTTTTAGCGAAGGTGGTGCGCGCATGAGTCATAGTATCACCTTAAGCAAGTGCGAAGTCCTCTCGCTACTGAATGGCAAATTCTGCGGGGTGGGGGTCGGCATTACCATATCGCCGGGCGACCTCGCGGACCGCCTGCGGTCGAAAGGGCTCAACCCGGACTGCGTCAACGTGGCCTACGACGCATGTTGCGCGACATACACGTTTTCAGAACCGAGCCGACCGGACGCATGGGCGTGGGTCGAAACCGGCACGCCGGTGCATGGCTGGTCGGGCGGCACCACGACAAAACAAGACAAACCTAACCCATTCCTTCCTTCGGAGAAACCGATGCTAGAGCAAGTCTACGAGTACGCCATCCTCGCCCGGCCGCACCGGGACGCCGAGTATGAGCTTGTCGTTCCACTGGACGGCAAGCCATTTCCGCGCGTGGTGGCAACGTCGCCGCGCGACGCTGAAGTGGCCGCCTATCGGGCCATCCCGCGTGACTACGACACGAAGAACGTGAGGGTCCTCGTGCGGCCCTTTTGCGGTTGAGGCACAGTGGATAGCCCAGCGTGAATACCTCCCGGCCGCCGAGGCGGCGCGCCGGTTTGGTCTGCCTCCGCTGGCAGCCGGGCTCGCGGAGTTGGCGCAGATCAATGCGTTACGGCAATCCATCTTCTCCATGCTAATGAAGGTGGGTCGCATCCCGTATGCAGAACCATCCGCTGCCACCATCGAAAAGTACAGTCTGTACAGGCCAGGAGGGAAAAAACGATGAGCCGCGAAGCGGCTTGGATCGGCACGCGCGACGGCCGGAAGTTCTGGCCGCTGGACCCCAATCGGGCAGACACACACCCGGACGACCTGGCGTGGGCGCTGGGGAACAAGTGCCGGTTCACCGGCTACTGCGACAAGTTCTACAGCGTGGCCCAGCACTGTGTCCTGATAGCGCGGAAGTTCCGCCGTAAGGCGCTTAGGCAGTGGGCGCTACTGCACGACGCGGCCGAGGCGTACCTGCCCGACGTGGCCACGCCGATCAAGTGGGCCTTTTACGCACGCAGCCCCGTCTCGCGGCACATCGTCCCGTTCACGGAGCTGGAGGACGACATCCTGTTTCGCGTGTTAGGGCAGCATAGCCCCCACCTGTCGTGGCCGATGCCCGGACCCGTGAAGCTCGCGGATCGCCGGATGGTGGTGACCGAGAAGCGGGATCTCTTCGCCGGGACGTCGCCGGCGTGGCCCGCCTATAGCGACGTCAAACCCTACCGGGAACGGGATCGTCCCCTGGCGGGACGTTAAGGCCCGCCAGGAATACCGCAAGTGCTTTAAGGAGCTTTTCGATGAGTGAGAGCCAGACCGACATGCGGATGCACGACAGCGGCGAGCGCCGCGAGTTTTCGACCGGGGCCGTGCGGGACGCGGCGGCCCAAAAGTCGCGGGTAGAGCTTATCAGCCCGTTCGCCCTGGTGCGCCTCGGTCACTGGCTCCGCCTCGGGGCCGAGAAGTACGACGACCGGAACTGGGAGAAGGGGATCCCGATCTCCTCGTTCGTCGCCTCCGGGCTCCGCCACCTCCTGGCGATCATGGAGAGGAAGACGGACGAGGACCACGAGGCGGCGGTGATGTTTAACGCCATGGGGATCATTCACACCCGCGAGATGATCCGCCGCGGGCGCCTCCCGGCCGAGCTGGACGACCTGCCGCAGTACTAGCCGCCATTTTAAGGAGTCGCAAGTGCCCTACATCGAAAACCCCAAGACCAAGGGCAGCGGGATCATCTGCTGCATCCCGCAGACCGGGCGCTGCCCCAACCGCTGCGAGGACTGCTTTTTCCAATCCGGCCGCTCCTACCTGGAGCCGCTCTCGGAGAACCTGCCGAACATCCCGCCGACGCACATGGCCCACGGGCGGGTCGTGCGGATGAACGACGGCAACGACTCGAACGTCCACCGGGACGTCGTGGAGGCGTGTGCCTCGCGGTTCCCCGACGCCTTTTTTAACACCGCCCGCCCAGACGCGCTGGAAAAATACCCGGGCCCCGTCGTCCTGACGGTCAACCCGGGCCCGGACACGGACGATCGGGCGGTCCTGTTGGAGATGCCGCCGGTGAACCTGATGTTCGTCCGGTTCAGGGCCAACACCTGGAACGCGGACCTGATGCACCAGGTCGTGACGCACTACTCGGTCCTCGCGGTCCCCATCGTCCTCACGTTCATGGCCTACCACGACATGGAGTCGATCCCGTACCAGGAGCGCTACCGCTACATCCTCCGCACGCGGACCCGGAACGCCTACTGGGCGATCCGCACGTTCGCCTGGGAGGGGATCATGGAGCGGTTCCGGCTAAATAAGTGGGTCCACTCCTGCGGCAAGATCGAGGGGGAGCTGGGGACGTCACTATGCCGCCACTGCGGAAATTGCCTGAGTGAATACTACGCAGCGAAGGAGAGGATGCGGGATGCCGCTTCAAAAGCTGACGCTTGAACAGATTTGCCTCCACGCCGGGAACGTCTGCCTGAGCCGCAAGGAACTGGCGACGCTCGGCACGCCCGCGGAGATCGACGCGGCCGTCGACATCACCACGGGCAACCTGCTCGTCCAGCTCGAAGCGCACATCCTCAGCCTGCCGGAGGAGCGATTGGAAATCCACCGGCGCTGGCCGGCGAACTGGATCGAGGCCGTAAAGGACCGCTGGCTGCCGCGGTGGCTTAAGCGCCGCTGGCCGGTCCGCTACGAATACCTGGACGTCGACCGGACGATCTACAAGGCGGTCTGCCCGCACCTCAAGGCGGACCCGCAACAAACTCACCTGCACTTCCTGCTAAAACCGGAGGAGACGGAATGAACGAGATCGACAAAGGCGCCCTGGCCGAGGCCCGCAACCGCTTGCTCCGCGCGGCTCACGAGGCCGGCTATGATCCCGGCAACAAGGAGTTGGACGCCGAGCTGAAACGCTTCACGCCCGTGGAGTGGGGCATTTTACTCGGCGGCGGGAGCGTGCCTGGGTTTTTTGGGACTAAGGTTTTCCTCCCCACCGTCGTCTTCGCCTGGCTTGTCAACCTGTACCGGGCGGAACTGAAGGAGATCCGCGAGCGTAGCGCCCCCGCGCCGTACTTCACACTGACCTGGCTGCCGTGGCGGGCCCGGCGCTACCTCCGCGGGGCCAACCGCCTCATCGCCAAATACTGCGTCGAGGCGGAAGAAAAGCGGACGGAGCGGGACCTGGCCCACCGCCGTATCGAGCGGATCGTCAAGTACCACCGGGAGGTCGCCAGAGAGGTCCGCGAGCTGCTGCCGGAGGGAGAGGGCGATGCTTGAAGAATCCATCATCGCCGGCACGGCACTGTTGCGGCTGGACCAGCGCGCCAAGGGCCGCGAGTGGCGCATTAAGCGCATGCACCGACCGCAGACCGACGAGTGGTATTACGAGGTGTACATGGCGACGGCGCCCTCCTGCGTACGCGGCTGGAATACGGTTGCGGACCCCGACCTGTCGACCGCGCTGCTCAAGGCCCTCGGCCTCTTGACCGAATGACCCCAGCCTTCACCAACGGCGAAACGACGATCCACTGCGGCCACTCCCCGGCCGTGCTGCGGGGGATGGCGGCCGAGAGCGTGCAGTTATGCCGCAGCGGCCTGGCGGGCGAGTCCGTTCATCAGGCGGCAGTCCATCCACAATCTGTCACACCAGGCGACATATTCGTCCGAGAAAGCCTTGTTTGCCACGCGCCGCACAGTCCCGTATTGATTCGGGAAGTCCCGGTATCCGGTGATCTTAGTGCGGTGACGGCGCGACCGCCCCTGAAGCCGCCGCAGTACGAGGACTTTTTTAGCCTGCCGTCGTTTAACGCGCAGGTACGGAAGCAGGGCAGTCAGTGCCAGTTCAGCCTGTCTGTCAGATGTACTCCAACAGTGAAGCGGGCGGCCGTTGTTACAGTGCGGCTTTTCGGTAAAAAGGTGGCCGCCGAATGTTTCCGCCAACAGGACAACGCCTTCACGATCAACCATCCTGACCTGAATCCTAGCGTGGTACGACTTCGTCTTTCTGCCCTGGCATGAGTACGCCCTAGACCGCTTGATGCCAACGTAACCCTCGCCATCAATCAAACCAGCAAGATACGCAAGAATCAACTGCATTTCCCAGCCTCCTAATGTGAGCCTAAGAGACTGTACAGTGGAACCTACCTACGATAACCAAGAAACGAGAATTTTCTGCGGCGATTGCCGGGAGGTACTGGGCGGGCTGCCTGACAACAGCATCCATTGCTGTGTCACTAGCCCGCCCTACTGACTGGAGTCTCCGCGACTACGGGATCGAGCCGGACGTGTGGGGGGGCGACCCGGCGTGCGACCACGAGTGGGGCGACTCGCAGGAGCGCTCCGCCGGCGGCGGGCAGCCGGGCGAAAAGCAGCGGTGGCAGCACACGGGCCAGGGGCCATCCGGCCACCCGAAGGCCGCGGCCGGCTCCTTCTGCGTACGGTGCAACGCCTGGCTCGGCTGCCTCGGCCCGGAGCCGACGCCCGAGCTTTTCGTCGAGCACATCGTGGAGGTCTACCGGGAGGTCTGGCGGGTGTTGAGGCCGGACGGGACGTGCTGGGTCAACCTGGGCGATGGGTACGCGGCGGGTCACGGCGGAAGCAGTACCGAGGGCGCCGGCATCACGATCCATAAGGCTAGAGAAACGCCGGCGAATCCACGCGAACGAAGCGAGGTTGATGTGGCGTCATGGTCAAATCGAGACGCTACGCCAAGGCGAGTCCTTCCCGGCCTCAAGCCCAAGGACCTCGTTGGTATTCCCTGGCGGGTAGCGTTCGCCCTCCAGGCGGACGGCTGGTATCTACGAATGGACGTGGTGTGGCACAAGCCCAACCCGATGCCGGAGTCCTGCCGCGACCGCCCCACCAAGGCCCACGAGTACCTGTTCCTGCTCTCTAAGTCGCCGCGGTACTACTACGACAAGGAGGCGATTAAGGAGGCCATGGCACCAGCCAGTGCTGCGCGATATGACTATGCTTTTGGTGGGGAAAAAAGCCTTGCCTTAATCGAGGCTAATAAGACGGGTATCGGTCAACGCACGCGCGTTGCAGGAATGCGCGAAGTAGATGCCGGCCGCAACAAGCGCTCCGTCTGGACGATCCCCACGAAGTCCTACAAGGGCGCCCACTTCGCCACCTACCCGCCCGCCCTGGTCGAGCCCTGTATCCTGGCCGGCACCTCCGCCCGCGGCTGCTGCCCGACCTGCGGGGCCCCGTGGATCCGCGTGACGCGGCGGGTGCGGGTGCCGACGCGGCCGGGGGAGAGTAGCAAAGTCTACAAGACGCCGGACGGCTGGGACACGCGGGTCGGAAGTGGCGGCCACGGCAGCTTTCACAAGGAGGGGCGCGAAAAGGGGACCGCCGACTACGAGAACCGCCACAATCGCGACCATGCGGAAGTCGGAAACCGCGACCCCCAGCGCCACTGCACCGAGACCACGACGCTCGGCTGGCGGCCTGGCTGCACCCACTACCCGCGGGCCGCTGAGTGGCCGAAGCTGCCCCGGCGCGCCGAGATAGTTGACCACGACGCCTACACGGCCGCCACCGAGTCCACCTGGGCACAGCGCCGCCTGCTGTTGCAGCTCTGGGCCCCGCTCAAGACGGTCCCCTGCGTCGTGCTAGACCCCTTCCTCGGCTCGGGCACCACGCTCCAGGTCGCCCGCTGGCACAAACGCCACGGCATCGGGATTGAGCGCAAGGCCGAATACGTCGAGATGGCCCGGGTGCGGATCGCGGCCCCGCTGCACAAGCAGCCCCGACAGAAGACCGTCAAGCCGCTGGCCGGGCAACTGCCGCTTTTTCCATTTCCATGAATGATCCCATCACCCACTTCCTGAAAGCCCTCACGCGCGACTACGAGCGGCTCAGCGAGGCGGAGGAGCGCCGGCTCCTGGCCCGGCGCGATGAGCCGGAGGCTCGGCGGCGGCTCGTGCTCTCGATCCTGCCGTGGGCCGTGCGCCGGGCGCGGCGTCACTGCGGCCCGCTCGTCAGCCCGGACGACGCCCTGTCGATCGCCTGCCAGGCGGCCACAAAGGCGGTCGAGAAGCACGATCCCGCCAAGGGTCGTCTCACCAGCGCCGTCCCTTGGCACGTCCGTCGCTATGTCAGCGAGCACCTGCAAAAGGCCCCGATGATCTGCGTCCCACGCAATGTCTACGCCAGAGACCCGTCGATCCCCAGGCGCCTGCGCATGGTGCGGCTGGACGACCTGCCGCGAGACGCCCTCGACCGGCTGCTCATCGCTCGGGGGGAGACCGAACACCTCTCCTGGGTCTGGCGGGCGGTGGATCGGCTGCGGGATCCCCGGCACCGGCTCGTGATCCGCTGCCGCTTCCTGCACGGGATGAAGCTGCGGGAGATCGCGCGGGGCATTGGGGGAACGAAGCAGTGGGCGTGCATGTTACTGGCCGCCGCTATGAAGAAACTTCAGCCGCTCCTGGAGCGCGAAATGGATGAATGAATGGCAATCCTAGATGGCAGACAGGTGGACCCGAGCATCATTAACCCCGCGAGACATCGCTTCATCGGCACCTGGAGGCCCCCCTCCGCGCCGGTCTCCGCGAAGGGGGCATGGATCGCCTGTCACTGCGGCCATGTGCTCCAGGCAGTAGGGGAGAACTTCCAGCACTGGCAACGGGGCTGCTTTGACCAGCCGCAATACGTTACGTACGAAAGGCACGAGTGATGGACCGTGAACAGAAAAATTGCCCCTGGTGCGGCTGCGGGCCCAAGACGGCGGGGCGTGGGCTGTGGGAGCCGCTGCCCGAGGAGGGTATCGAGTGGCAGTGTGGCTCCCATCAGTTCGGGCGCGAGCCGTGGCAGAGCGTGAATTGCGAGCTGAACGAGGCAAACAAGGTGAAAGGGAAGCTCCGCGCCTGCGCCGAAGAGTCCCGCGAGATCGACCAGATCCTCGGCCGGGCGCTGGGCTACCCGCCCAACCCGTACGGCGCCCCGGGCGTCTGTACGGGCGAGCACACGCCGGTCACGCTGGCGCAGGAGGCGGCGGAGCGGCTGGCTGGACTGCGACAACTTCTCGCCTTCTCGTTGTCCGAGAAGTCACGCGACGACGACAAGCTGGCGAGAGTCCTTCACCGGAAGAACGCCAGCCTCCGCGGCCGCGCCGCCACGATCCGGCGGATGCTCCATGAGCGGGAGGCCGCCCGCGCCTGGCTCCGCGGCGAGATCCCCGGGCACGACCCATTACTGGGCCCGTGCCTCTGCGGCTGGTGCGGCGCGATGATCCAGGGCGGCCTGGCGGCACTGAGGGAGCACGTCCTCAGCTGCGGAGACAACCCCCTCGTCGCCCGCTTAGCCGGCGCGGCCGCGGAGAACGAGCGGCTGCGGGACTGGAAAATACTCGCCGAGAAAATGATGTTCTTACTTGGGCAATTGGAGGGTTTGGCTGTCGAGGATTATCCGAATCTATATGCAGCATCCAAGGCGGTCCGGGCTGACTGTGCGGAGAGGCTTGGCAAAGAGGCCGCCGTGTGGCGGCGAAGGAGAAGTGATGCCTGAATTCATCACCTATGACGACGATCCAGCCGACACCGCGGCCCAAGCATGGGCGAAGACGAGCTTCGGCCACAGGCTGGTAGGTCGACACACACCGGAAGATGTTATCCGGGCGTTTCGCACGGGTTATCTGTCCGGTCAAAAGGCTGCTGAGGCGGCGAAGGAGGAATGATGCCTAAGACAATGCCCCCACCCCCGACTGAACCGGGGCCAGAGCTGGATGCGTGGCTGGCTGAGTGGCTGATGGGATGGACGGCAGCCGATGGATTTTGGTGGCCTCCCGGGGTCCGCATGGGAATCAAGGCGTGGCTGGTTAGATCGTGGACCCCCTCCACCTCCTCCGGCCGTGCCATCGACGACATCCTGCCGGTGATGGGGAAGCGGAAATTCGATCTCAAAATCTACGCCGCCCACGATGGTGGGGTCAAGGCCGAGTTTACCGGGATCATCGGTGGAGTTGTCAGACGGATTTTCGATTGCCATCACGACTTCGCCGCTGCGTTCTGTCTTGCGGCGGCACAGGCGATTGAGGCCGCAGAGGCGGCGGAAAAGGTTTGGCATTGCCGCTGCGGTTACTCTAACGTCGGCCCCATCTGTACGCATTGCAGTTCTCTTCACGAGGCCGCCGAGGAGGCGAAGTCAACGCCGGCGGGAGCCGGGGAGGAGGAGTGATGAGCGAGACGGGACCGCGGCTGTCGCCGATCATCGCAAACTCGCGCATGATAGTGCGTGGGCAAGCCCCACACTGCGAATGGCTGAAGCCGAATCGGGAGTGGTCGCCGAATATCTTTGACGCGGCCAGATTTGAGTTGAACGAACTGAACAAGGCCAAGAGGTGGTTGCGGCGAGAAATTGAGGCCGCCGCGGCGAAGGTGGGGGAGATTCGGCGCGTGCTGGAGGAGCTGCTCGAATCGCAAGAGGCAAAGGAGGTGGGGAATGGACGGTGAGCTTTGGTTTGTCGACGACGACGAAGACAACCGATCGCAATTTAAGGAACTCTATGGGGACGACTACCGTGTCCAAACCTTTGAGTCTGCATTTGACGCCTTTCGGGCCATGACTACACCGGGCGTGGTGGTGATTGACTGTTCTGCGGTTGGATCAATCCATTCACCCCACATGATGTACGGCCCCATCTGTTCACTGATCGGGAAGCACCCCGGGGCAAGGTACATCATCCATTCCGCAATGCCTATCGACTGCGTAAAGATGGTCGTAGACGACGTGAAGCGTGAGCATCCTGGCGTGGTGATCGTTGCGGAAGCGTGGAATGCAGACCTGGAATGGCGAATCGCCGTCGAAGCGGCGAAGGGGGAGTGATGCTTGACTTTCCGCACGGTGTTTTAAGACCGGAGGATGTCACTCCCCGCATCCAATCCCGTTCAGCGGCAACGGTCTGCAACCTTGTCACAGCCGCCGCCGCTAGAGGCATCGGTCATTTCGACGTACCTGCTGCAATCATTGTGGCCGTCTTCGATGGTCCGCTAGTCAAATACCTGGTGGATGAACAGCAAGTACGCGAAACGATCACGCGTCTCCAAAAAGCGATCAAAGCCGCAGAGGCGCCGAAGGAGTGAGACAATGCCGGAATACCACCACGATAGCGTTTGCGGTTGTTGCGGTGGCCCGCTGGAGTGCGATCGGGACGCGGTATGCGAGTCGTGCGTCCGTGAGGCGGTCTATTTCGAGCAAGTTGCCATATATCAAGAGGCCGCCGAGGCGGCGAAGGGCCAATCTGACATTGAGATTAGAGCGACATCCCGAAAGTTAGGTCTCCGACCGGGACCAATGGAGTAGCCGCCGAGGCGGCGAAGGAGAACGCGTAATGATTACACACGAAGAATTGCAGGCCAAAGCACAAAAGTACGCTCGGTGTCGAGGACTAAGCGCAGACGAACGTTCTTGCCTGCTGGAACTGCTCAGGGACTCATACGCCGAAGGTTTCATGCAGGGATACACTTGCGCAGGCGGCGTAGTATCTGCAAGCGAGGCCGCAGAGGCGCCGAAGTAATATGAGCGCAGCAGCAGACTTCATCGACTACGTCCCGAAAGACGTGGCGGAGAACCTGGCGTGGCGGATTCGCATGCGCGAGGCGGCGGCCAGGGATCGGCACGTCCGGCGTGCGCTCTACGACGCGGCGATGTCGGACGTGCTGTTCTTCTTCAATGCCTTCCTATGGGTGCACGAGCCGCGGGCCGCGGTGAAGACGAAGCCGTTCGTCACCTGGCCCCACCAAGACCCGGTCATCGTCGCCATGGACGAGGCGATCACGGAGGCGTTGCGCACCGAAGAGCCGTTGTCCCTGACGGTCAAGAAGAGCCGGGCGCAGGGCGCCACGTTCGCGTACCTGGGCGTGGATATCCGCCGGGCCATTCGCGAGCCGGGGTTCTCCGTGGGGCTGGTGACGCGCAACGAGGACATGGTGGACTCGACCAGAAACCCGGACACCGTGATGTACAAGCTCGCCTGGATGCTGGATCGGCTGCCGTTCTGGATGTTGCCCGGTGGTTACGATCGTCACAAGGGCGAACACACGATCACGCTGCCCAATGGCTCTCTCTTCGCGGGCTACTCGGCGACGGGGGACGTTGCGCGCGGCGGCCGGAAGACCAAGTTCGACTTCGACGAGCCGGGGTCCGAGGAGTTCATCGCGGCCGGAAAGGACTACAAGGTCCTCTCCTCGGTGTCGAGCGTCTCCAACTGCACTTTCCTGGTCTCGACGTTCGGCTCCGATACCGGCGTCTTCTACGAGGCGGCCACAGACCCGGACAATCCACGGCTGTATACGCTGGATTGGAAGGACAACCCGACGCAGACCCGCAACGCCTACATCATGCGGGAGGGAGTCCTGGTCGCCGTGGATCCCGGCGATCAGGCCGCCGTGACGCGGTACGGCAAGGCACGCGCCGCCCAACTGAAGAGGCTGGAGCGGCGCGGCCACGTCATGGAGGGTAAGTTCCGGTCCCCCTGGTACGACGCCTACTGCCTTCTGCCCGGGGCGACGCCGCGGTTCGTCGCGCGGGAGTTGGACATGAACCCGCGCGGGGCCGTGGGAAAGGTCTTCGACGTGGACGTGCTGGACCGCATGAAGGAGAAGTCCTGCCGGCCGCCGGACTGGCAGGGAAAGCCGGTCTTCGATTCGGAGACCCTCGAATTGAAAG
>Ga0307378_10002359_pt1 | contig 29128 bp, 28 predicted proteins | sample UN1MG_FD_202238 | JGI IMG/M metagenome (GOLD analysis project Ga0307378, IMG submission 202238) | Soil microbial communities from Risofladan, Vaasa, Finland - UN-1 | ecosystem: Environmental > Terrestrial > Soil > Coastal area > Acid sulfate soil | place: Finland: Risofladan, Vaasa | collected... | reverse complement strand
GGGCGATGCGCCCGTCCGCCACGCCGCGCGAAGTGCTCCCACGCGGATCGTTCGGCAGCCACCAGCCGTAGGCCGTCCAGATCAGGTGATAAGCAATGACGAACGGGCGCGCCATGATAGGTTAACCCCTGCTAAGCCGCAAGCGGCTCCGCTTTGGCCGCAAGCGGCTTGCCGCTTAGCACTCCTTCACCGCCCCAACTCTCGTCCGCGATCGCGGGCGGCGCGGACGGCTTCGGCAACCATTTTCTTAAAGCCTAGGGCGTCGAGGGTGCGGATGGCGGCTTCGGTTGTGCCGCCGGGGCTGGTCACTTTCCGGCGAAGCGTTTCAGGCTCTTCGCCCGACTCGGCCAGGAGGCGGGCGGCCCCCTCGAAGGTCACGCGCGCAAGATACTTCGCCTGGTCCTTCGGCAAGCCGGCCTCCGCCCCCGCGGCGGCCAGAAGTTCCGCGAGGTAAAAAAAGTAGGCGGGGCCGGAACCCGAGACCGCCGTGACGGCGTCCATCAGGTCTTCGGGGACGCGAATCACCTCAGCGGCCGCGCCCAAGAGCCGCTCGGCCGCCGCCAGGTCTTCCTCCGTCGCGCTCGCTCCGGCCGAGAGCGCCACGATACCGCGCCCCACGACCATCGGCGCATTCGGCATGGCGCGGACGACGCGCGTCCCGCCGGCGACGAGTTCCTCGATGTGCCGCGTCGAAACCCCGGCGCAGATGCTGATTAGAAGCGAGTCCGGACCGAACCGGCTTCCCACCGGCGCGACGGCCTTGTCGAAAACTTGCGGCTTGACGGCCACCAGAACGCAAGGGGCCCGCTCGACGACCTGCTCGTTTTCCTCCACGGCCTCGATTCCGAGCGCGTCGATAAACAGCCGCCGCCTCTCGGCGTCGGGGTCGGTGGCGATCATTTCCTCGGGCGCGAGGACCGCCGCGCGCAGGATGCCGCGCGCTATCGCCTCGGCCATGTTGCCGGCGCCGATGAAGCCGAGTTGGATGTCGCTCATGGCTCAGCCCCTGTCTTGTAAGTTAGACTTTTGGCGGCGGGTGAAGGTGTCCGCGTGCAGAAGCCCGCCACGTTTACCCGCCGGGGCGGGGCGGGCAAGCGCGCGGCCCGAAGGGCGTTTCGCTGCGCCCCCGTTGCCTGCGGTTCACTTGTTTTCTTTGGCGAGGACCCCTTCTTCGCGCCACAGTGTGACAAGCCGGTCCGTGTTCTCGGTCAGCGAGTTGAGGTTCTCGATCAGGGTCATAAGCGTTCGGTGCAACTCCTCGTCGGCGACGAGTTTTCCCAGCGTGCCTTTCCCCTGGCGCACCCCTTCGACGAGAGCGTTGGCACTGGCGATGAGTTCCCCGGCCTGGTCGGCGTCTTTTTTGAGTTGATCGGCCAGCGCCTTCACCTTCGCGCCGGTTTCCTTGTAAACGTCGGCGGTTTCGCGCACGGTGGCAAACGTCTGGCGGGCGTCGGCGAGGGTCTTATTAAGTTCGCCGGTGCTTTCGCGCGCGGCGACGAGGAGACGCCGAAAATCGCTTTCCGGCTCCTGGATCTGCTCGCGAAGGGCCTTGGCGGTCGCCTGGAACTGCTTGACGGCGCTGGAAAGATTGGCGGGCTTGCCGGCCTTGACTTCATCGAGTCCTCGCGGCTCGGTCAACTGAGTCAGGTTCCCGGCCAGTTTCATCAGGTCCTCGCTCAGCGGGTCGAGGCTTTTGAGCGCAGTAATTCCCTCCCGCACGGCGACCAGGACGTCCTCGGGCAAGAGGCCGGGAATCCGGATGAAGCCGTCCAGCACCGCCGACCCGTCTTTCGACAAGTGGTCCACCGAAAGAACCTCCGTCTGAAAATCCAGGAAGACGTCACCCGTCAGGTTCTGCTGGGCGACGAACGTCGCCTCGGCGGGGATCTCCACGTCCTGATTGATCAGCATGTGGACCCAGACGCCCGGCCGCTCTGGCAGGCTGGAGGCAAGGTCCACCACCTCGCCGACCTCCATGCCGTCCTTGTGGACGCGCTTGCCGACGCGGGCGCCCCTGCCGCTCTGAAGGTGACCCTTGATGAGATATCGCTCCTGAATCAGGCCTGACACGCCCTCGAACCAGATGACGAGGACTCCCAGGAGCACAAGGCCTCCCAGGACAAACAGGCCGACAACGATGTGTTTGCGGTCGTCCATCATCTTGTGCCCTCACCCAGGCGGTGCTGCCGTGAGACTTGCGTCGCCGTGGATGAACCGCTGGACGCGGATGTCCGGATGGCGACGGATTTCCTCCGGCGTGCCGTCGGCAATGATTTCCCCTTCATGGAGCATCACCAGCCGGTCCCCGACCCTGTAGGCGCTCGCCATGTCGTGCGTGACGACGATGCTCGTGGTCTGGAGTTCCCGCTGGCACATGAGAATCAGCGCGTTAATCGTGTCGGCGGTCACGGGGTCGAGGCCCATGGTCGGCTCGTCGTATAGGATCACCTCCGGGTCCATGGCGATGGCCCGCGCCAGACCCACGCGCTTCTTCATACCGCCCGAGAGTTCCTCGGGCAGCAGGTCCTCGGTCCCTCCCATGCCGACGAGGGCGAGTTCCTGGCGCACGATCTCGCGGATTTGCTTCTCGGGCAGCCGCGCGTGTTCCCGCAGCGCGAACGCCACGTTCTCAAAAACGGTCAGATAATCGAACAGGGCCGCCCCCTGAAACACCATCCCGAAACGCGTCCGAAGCGGCGCCAACTCGCGCTCCGAAAGGTCGGTAATATCCGTGCCGTCGATATGAATCCGTCCCCGGTCCGGCTTCAGGAGGCCGAGGATGAGTTTCAACATCACGCTCTTTCCGACGCCGCTCTGGCCCAGCACGACGGTCGTCTGTCCGCGAAAAAAGGCCAGCGTCAGGTCGCGGAACACTTCGTGTCCCCCGAAGCGTTTGCCGATTCCCTGGAGGCGGACGATCTGCTTAGGCGCCGCCCCGCCCGGCGCGCGCTCCGCCCCGCCCGGTGCGGCGCGCGGCCCGTTATGCGTTTGCGTTCGGCTCATATGAAGATGCTCACGCGGCCCCAAAGGGCCTCGTACAATCCCTGGAGAAACAAAACGATGAACAGGTCCAGAATCAGGATGGTCATGAAGGAGGCGACGAACGCCTCCGTGGCGGCCCGGCCGACGCCTTCGGCGCCCTGGCGGCTCCGGAACCCCTTGTAGCACGAAATCAGCGCGATGACCGCCCCGAAAAACACGCTCTTGAAGATGCCCGCGAAAATGTCCCAGTTCTCAATCGCGTTGGCCGAGTGCCGCCAATACTCATTCGGGTCCACCCCGTAGCCCCACGCCACCAGGTAGCCGCCCAGAATCCCCACAAAATCGCAGTAGGTCGTCAGGAAGGGGATCAAAAGGAAACAGGCCAGGAACCGCGGGACGACGAGGTGCTTAATCGGGTCGGCGCCCATGGCCCGCATGGCGTCGATTTGCTCGGTGACCTTCATCGTGCCGAGTTCCGCCGCCAACGCCCCGCCGACGCGTCCGGCCAGCATAATCCCCGCCAGCACCGGCCCCAACTCCTTGAGGACCGACAAGTTGATGACGCTCCCGGACCGCGCCCCGAGCCCCACCGACTCGAACTGATAATAGGCCTGGGCCGCCAGAACCATCCCGACGAAGGCGCCCGTGATAACGATGACCGGCAGGCTTCGGACGCCGATCTCGTAGAGTTGCGGCCGCAGGAGACGCCAGCGCGTCGCGTCCGTCAGGAGCCAGCGGAACACGCGGCCGGTGAAGACGGCAAACTCGCCCAGGCCGCGCGTCTGATCGGCGACGTGCCGACCGAGCGCCATGATGGGTTTCGCCGGGTTCACGCCTCGCTCCTCTGGCCGAACCCTATCCTAAGTCTCAGGCGGAGTCAATTCAAGACTTCCCGGCCACAAAGAAAGGGTGTGACCACGGATTATGGCTCGCCGTGGCGGGTAAGCCCGAGGTGACGGCGCGGCCTTGACCGGTGCGCGTGCAGGTGGCGCGGCCCCGCGTGTCGGGTGGGATTTTACCCGCCGCGGCGACCACGCGATTCTTTTTTGCCGCGCAGCGGCCTTGACCGGTTCGCCAGGTTTGTCCTGGGCGCTCCGCCATTAACGGTCCCATCGCGTCCGACTTGACCCCCAAGACGAAAAGCCTTATCCTCTTTCCAATGCGGAACGTTTACCCGCTCCGCCTCAGGCGGATTGGGCGGGCGGAGGCGGAACGCGGAACGAAAAGGCCAAAACGGCACTGGAAGTCGCGTTGTTTGTCGTTCGTTCCGACTTCCGAGTTCCGACTTCCGCGTTGGAAAGGGCGGCCATGGCCAGGACCGTGCGGCTCGGCGTGTTGCTCTCCGGCGGCGGGCGAACGCTCGAGAACATCCTGAAGCACATTGACGATGGCCTATTGCCCGCCGAGGTGGTTGTCGTGATCGCCTCGCGGTCGAAGGTCCGCGGCATTGAAATCGCCCAGGCCGCCGACCTCCCGACCCACCTCATCCGCCGCAAGGAACTCGACTCCACCGAAGCCTACTCCGACGCGATCTCGAAGGTCCTCGACGAGCGAAAAGTGGACCTCGTCTGTCTCGCCGGCTTCCTCTCTTACTGGATTGTGCCCGACCGCTACCTCGGCCGCGTCATGAACATCCACCCCGCCCTCCTCCCCTCGTTCGGCGGCGAAGGGATGTATGGCCGCCACGTGCACGAAGCGGTCCTGTCTCGCGGCTGCAGGGTTTCAGGGTGCACGGTCCACTTTGTGAACAACACCTACGACGACGGTCCGATCATCCTCCAGCGCACCGTGCCCGCCTATGCCGAGGATGGGCCCGACGACCTGGCCGCGCGCATCTTCCAAGAAGAATGCGTGGCGTATCCGGAGGCGATTCGCCTGTTCGCGGAGGGGCGGCTGCGAATCGACGGCCGCACCGTCCACATCGACGACCCCAAATACAAGCGCCCATGAGCCCCGCACATACCATCTTCGGCCGTCCCGGCGTGGTGGGACAGACTGCGGTCCGCGACGTCGCATGGCCGCAATCCGTCGAAGCGGTCTTCGAGCATCTCGCCCGCCGCCGCGGATGCGTCTGGCTCGACAGCGCCGGCGGGCCGCGGCGGCTGGCACGCTGGAGCGTGCTTGCGGCCGAGCCCTCCGCCGTCCTCGTCCACCAAGGAGGCACGGCCTGGCTGATGGCGCCGGACGGGCGGCGGTTGTTCGAGGTGCGCGGCCAGCCGTTTGCGGCACTCCGCCGGGCGCTCAGGGCCTTTCCGGCGGCGGGGGATGAACAGAGCGCGCGGCTGCCATTCGGACCGGGATTGTACGGCTACCTGGCCTACGACCTGGGGCAATACGTCGAGCCGACCGCAGGGCTCGCCCCCCGCCGCGACATCCCCCTGCCAGACCTCTGGTTCGGCCTGTATGAGGCGGTCCTGGTCCTCGACCACCACGAGAGCCGCGCCTACCTCGTCGGCGCGGAAGGGCCGGCGTACGAAGCCATCAACGCAGCGCTTCACGCCTCAAGCGAGGTGCCCCTTTCGAGCCGCAGCCTTGGCCCGCCGCCGGCGCGCCAAACGCCCGCCGCGCCTCCACTCACCTGCAACCTCAGCCGCGAGGCCTACCTCCGGGTTGTCGAGCGGGCCCGCGAATACATCGCCGCCGGCGACATCTTCCAGGTCAACCTCAGCCGGCGCTTCACGGTGGCGCTCGACCCGGGGACCCGGGCGCGCGCCGTCACGTTTAGCCGCCCCGCTTGCGGGGCGCGCCCGTCTGAGGCGGGCCCGGACCTGCCCCTGGCGGATCTGTATCTTGGCCTGCGGCAGATGAATCCGGCCCCTTACGCGGCGTTTCTCGGCCTCGGAGCGGGCCGCGCCGTCCTCTCGACCAGCCCGGAACTGTTCCTCGACTCCCGGGGCGGCCGCATCGTCACCCGCCCCATCAAAGGCACGCGGCCACGCCGGCCCGGCGACGAAACCTTCAACGAACGCATGCGCCAGGACCTCCTGGCCTCGGAAAAGGACCGGGCCGAACTGGTGATGATCGTGGACCTCGAACGAAACGATTTGGGACGCGTCTCGGCCTATGGCACGGTCCGCGTCACCGAGCCGCGCACCGTCGAGGCCTACGCCGCCGTTTATCACACGGTTGCGACGGTCGAAGGGCGGCTCCAGCCGGGACGCGACGTCGTTGACCTCCTGAAGGCGACCTTCCCGGGGGGGTCCATCACAGGGGCGCCGAAGGTCCGGGCAATGCAGATCATTGCGGAACTTGAGCCGACACGCCGAAGTGTCTATACCGGCGCCATCGGATACCTCGGTCCGCCGTCGCCATCGGAGCCGGCAGGCAGGGCAGCGCTCAACATCGCGATCCGCACCGTCCTGGCCACCTCGAGCGCGGTGCATCTTCAGGTCGGGGGCGGCGTCGTCGCCGACTCCGAGCCCGAGGCCGAATTCGACGAAACGACCGACAAGGCCCGCGCCATCCTCGCCGCGCTGGGTCTCACGGCATAGGCAAGGTCCAAGCGATGGCCGAAAAGGAACAGATGTACGTCGCCGGCCGATTCGTCGACGTGGGGGACGCGACCGTCTCGGCGCTGGATGCGGGGCTCCTGCTGGGGGCCGGGCTCTTCGAGACGCTCCGGATCTACGGCGGGCGGCCGTTCCGCCTGGGGGCCCACCTGGCGCGCCTGCGCGAGAGCGGCGAATTCTTGCGCATCTTCGTCGGCGAATCCGACGCTTCGTTCGCCGAGATCATCGACCACCTCGTCAAAGTGAACGTCGTCCCCGATGCGCGCGTCCGCATCACGGCGACGCGCGGACCCCTGGCCGCCGAACTCGAAGACGACAGCGCCCCGCCGGCGACCCTCATCGTCTCGGCCGGGCCGATGACCCCTTATCCGGCGCAAGCCTACGAGCGCGGCGTAACCGTCGTCGTCTCGCGTCTCCGCGCCAACGAGACCGACCCGACCACGTTCCACAAGACGACCGGCTACATGAAGAACCTCCTCGCCCTGCGCGACGCGCACCGCGCCCGCGCGACCGAAAGTCTGCTTTTTAACACCAAGGGCCGCCTCGCCGAGGGGGCCATCTCCAACGTCTTCATTGTGACCGGCGGGCGCCTGCTGACGCCGCCGGTCGAGGAGGGCCTGCTGCCGGGCATCACGCGGGCGGCCGTGCTCGAACTCGCGGCCGCGGTGGGCGTCCCGGCCGAGCAGCGCCCCCTCTCGGCACGCGAGGTGCTCGACGCCGACGAAGTCTTTCTCACGAATTCCATCATGGAAATCCTCCCGGTCGGGCGGATCGAGAAAAAAGAAATCGGCGACGGCCGGCCCGGCCCCGTCACCCGGAAACTGGCCGAGGCCTACAAGGCGCTCGTGACCCGTGAGAGAGAAAGCGCCTCTTAGCCCGGATATTTCACGAATGAGTGGACAGATTGACATGGGTAGTCCTGGTCGGGATTGAAGTGGTGAAGAGGTTGGGAGGGTGGGGTTGGTGCAGAAGACCCCCTTTCCCCCACGGCGCCAGGCATGACCGGTGATGATCTCAGAGTTCGGGGGGACACGATGCTTAATGGGCCTTGACCGGCGTGGCGGGCCGGTTTCGGCCTTCCTTCCGGCTGTGGCCATCCGCCTTCCGACTTGACGGCTACCGACATCTCGACGTATGATGCGTGTCCCGAAGGGATCCCGTTGGGAGAACCGGCTGGTGGAGGTTAAGAGCGGCTCGAACGTGGTCCTGAAGTGCGAATACGACGATCTGGGCCGCGGGACGACCGCCGAGGAAATTAAGTATTGTGTCCCCAGAATTCCGAGGCATAGATCCTCTTTTGGAGGCGAGGCCATGAAACATACCGTGACGCTCTTTCTCTTGATGTTTGCGCTGGCTGTCGGCTGTACCGCGATGTCTGAGCGCGAGCAAGGAATCCAAACCTTGGGGAAAGAAGAGCTTTACATCGTCTGGGCCGCAATCGATCTGAAGGAGCAGGATTGCGTTCTCAAACCTGAGGTTTTCCCTGCCGCCGCACTAGGACCTGGTCAGGCATTTTCCGTCTCCGTGAGCGGCGGGGGTTCTCGCTCAACGGCGCATGGGAGGAGAGTGTACTTACCCTTGACGGTACTACCGTCTGTGTCAGTCGAACGTTTAAGCCAGGAAGCCATAGAGGTCGAAGCCACGCTGGAGTTGGACGGTGAGGAGTACCTCGCTCTGAAGCGGCTGAAACTGGAGGAAGGTGAGCATTGCCTGATTCTGCTTCCGGAAGAAGGTGAGCCGAGGTTCCTTTTCATCTTTGGCATTGACACGAACACCTTCGATTAGACAACCCGAGTTCGGAAGCGACAATGCCCAAGAGGCATCGGCAACTTTTGGCCAGCGGTCAGCGAGCGTGGTTGCTTGTACTCCCCATGCCAAGATGCTGCAATGGGCAAATCGGTGGGGACCTGGGTGACAGCGGCTTGGGTCTCGACGAGTGGCTTTGTGGCCTCACGGATGCCAACATGAACGTCACCGCGCTCGTGGACACCGGCGGCGATGCCGTCGAACGCTACATCTATGATCCCTACGGCAAGGTCACCATCCTGAACGGGGCCAACGGCGTGGACAAGGACGGGGCCGTGACCGAGTGGACGGAAGACGGCGATCAGACGGCCTCCGACGTCGACAACGCTAATCCTCTACTGCGGCTATCGGTTCGATAACGAGACAAGCCTTGAGCGAGGTCGAAGGACCACTCAGGCACTCAGGGACCTAGGCACGCCCTTGGCGCTGCCATTTTGGCAGTCTGGGGCCGGCAGACGCATGGAGCAGGGCCGACGGGAAGGGCGAAAACGCGCACGCAGACGCATCATCGCATCGGCATGCGTAGGGGATAAAAAGGGGGTCAAAAAGCGCTAATTCGGGGCCAATTCCGCCAAAAAACTCAAAAAAAGTCGAAAAAAGCGCCCGAAAACGCCTTACCCATCTTAACATTTCGGCCCTCAAACCCCCTTGGCACTAGCGCCAGGTCCGATTTGGCCTCCAAAACGGGCCAAAATCCCCCAAATCCCACCCAAAATCGCCCGCCAACATATCGGCCAAACACAATGTGTGCGCGCGCCAAGCGCCCCCGGCCGAGTAGCGCCGGCCCGCCGCGCCTTCGGCTACGGCTCGACGAGGGCTTTCGCGTCGGGAAGGTCCTTGACGCTCGAGAGGCCGAACGCCTGGAGGAACTTTTTCGTCGTGCCGTAAAGGAACGCGCGGCCCAAGTGTTCGCTGCGGCCGGCGATGCGCACGAGGCCCTTTTCAACCAGCGTCCGTATCATGTCGCCGCACGAGACGCCGCGAATGTCCTCGACCTCGGCCCGCGTGATGGGCTGCTTGTAGGCGATGATGGCGAGCGTCTCGAGCGCCGCCTGCGTCAGGCGGGCCTGGAAGCGAGCGCGGACGAGCGACTTCAGATACTTGTTGTACTCGGGCCGCGTGAGGAGTTGATAACCGCCGGCAACCTCCTCGATGGTGAACGCGCGGCCGGTGGCCTCGTAGTCGGCGGCAAGTTCCTGGGTCGCCTTTCTGACGAGGCCGACGGTGACGTCCTCGCCGGCGGCGTCGGCCAGGCGGTCGGCGCTGAGCGGCTCATCGCTCGTAAAAAGGATCGCCTCGATAACCGACTTGAGGGGTTGTTTACTCATGGCATTCCTTTAGCGTTTCGCGGGTGCGGGACGTTCCTTTAGCGTTTCGCGGATGCGCTCCAGCGCCTGCTCGACGGCCCGTTTCGTCGCGTTCGAGGTGATGGTGGCGGCCGTGATGCCGTCAACTCCCTGGATTTCATTTTGCTTTCTGCCTCGGAACCGGTCGAGGAACGGATTGATGAGTTTTTCGGTCTTTCCGGCCTCACCGGGCCCGAAAAGTTTCTCCCAGAGTGTGTAGTTCGACCGCTCCTCGGCCACGGCGGCGCCGAGGCCGGGCGTCTCCTGCTGCGAAAGGACGACGACGCGATGCACCTTCAGTCGATCGCCGTCCGGCACGGCGCCGACCATGACCTTGACGACGCTCGAGTAGCCCTGGGCCTCGCCCTGGGCGACGCAGGCGACCATGTTCCCCTCCGCGTCACGCACGGCATAGACGGCGTCAGGGGCAAACTTTTCGCCCACAAGCGGCTTTTCGACATCCACCCGAGCGCCCGCCGGAACCACGGCTCGGATGGCTTCGGCCTTTACTTGCTCGTCGCGCCGCTCGATCCGTCCCTGAAACACGCCGTAGAGCGCGGCCACGCCGCCGCCTATAAAGGTGCAGACCAAGCCGAGGATGATGACGAACTTGATAAGATTACGGATCATTTTTCGTGTCCGAAAATGCGCGGCTGCGTCCAGCGGTCAATGAGCGGCACGGCGGTGTTCATCAGCAGAATCGAGTAGCACACCGCTTCCGGATAGCCGCCGTAAAGACGGATCAGAATCGTCAGCGCCCCGCACCCCGCGCCGAAGATCAGCATCCCGCGGCCCGTCAGGGGGCTCGTGACCATGTCGGTGGCCATGTAGAGCGCTCCGAGCATCAGGCCGCCGCCGAGCAGATGATAGAGCACGTAGCGCCCCATGAGTTCCGGGCCGACCGAAAGGTTCCAGTAGGCATAAACAAGCGCCCCGACGGCGACGGTCGCCAGGTATGCAAGCGGAATCTGCCAGCGGACCCAGCCCTTATAGATGAGGTAAATCGCCCCGAGGATCAAGAGCAGAGCGCTCGTCTCGCCGATGCTGCCACCGACCTTCCCGACAAACATATCCCAGAGACTCGGCAACTTGTCGGTGAGCGTTTCACCCACATCTCCACCCCACCCGCCGGCGATGTCTTTCATAAACTTGAGAGGGCTGGCCGACGTAACGGCGTCAACGCCTTCCGGCACGCCCCCCGCGACCGTGCCGACGTTGGCCGTGAAGTGTCCGCTCTGGAGCACGGGCCAGGACGAGGGGTTCATGTCCGTTGGGAACGAGACGTGGACGAAGGCGCGGCCGACGAGGGCGGGGTTCCAGATGTTGCACCCCAGGCCGCCGAAACAGTGCTTGGCGATGGCGATGGCGATGAACGCCGCCACCATCGGCACGAACCACCGCGCCTGGGCAGGCAGGCAGAACGCGACCAGCACGCCCGTAACAACGGCGCTCCCGTCGCCGATGGTGACCGGTTTCTTACGGAGCCTTTGGATGACGGCTTCGGTCACGACGGCAGTCGCGACAGCCAGCGCAACGTGCATATAAGCCCGGCCGCCGAAAAAGTAGCCGCTCGCCACCAGCGCCGGCACGAGTGCCGCGACGACCGACCACATAATCTTCGGCGTCGAATCCTCGGCCCGAAGATGCGGCCAATGGGCGACGACGAGGCGGTCGGCGGCGGCAGGCGTTTCGCTCTGGGCGGGGCTAGGTGGCAACCTTGTCGGCCTCCCGTTTGAGTTTGGCGGCGGCCCGGCGTTCCTTTTCCCGCTCGCGCATGGTGACCTTCTGCCGCTCGGCCCGCAGCATCTCCACCAGGTGCACAATCCGCCGCCGCGCAGGGCACACGTAATCGCACACGCCGCACAGGATGCAGTCCATCAGGCCGATCTCGACGGCCGCCTCAATCGCGTCCAGATTTCCGTCGAGGAACGATTCGCCCAGACCTGACAGGCGGCTCGGGTTCAGATACGATGGGCATTGTCGGATGCACGCGCCACACCGTATGCAGGGGCCGTGCTCGTAAATGGCCGCGCGGCGCAGGACCAGAATCCCCGTCGTCCCCTTCGTCACGTAGAGGTCGGTGGTGAACTGGGCCTTGCCCATCAAGGGTCCGCCGAGGATAAGTTTCTCAAAGCCCTCTTCGACCCCGGCCCGTTCGAGGAGCGCCTGGATGGGCGTTCCGATCCGCACGCGGAAGTTGCCCGGCTTCGTCGTCGCATCCCCTGAAACGGTGACGATGCGCTCGGTCAGCGGCCGCCGCTTCGTCACGGCCTCGGCGATGGCCACCGCCGTTCCGACGTTCTGGACGACGACGCCGACGTCGGCGGGCAGGCCGCCCGTGGGGACCTCGCGCCCCAGGCACGCCAGGATGAGTTGTTTCTCCGCGCCCTGGGGGTACTTCGTCCGCAGGACCCGGACGCAGGTGTTGTCGAAGCCGCCAGCGGCGGCGCGCATCGCCTCAATCGCGTCGGGCTTGTTGTCTTCAACGGCGATCAGCCCGGAGCGCGCGACGGTGGCGGCCATGCAGATGCGCATGCCGGTGACGATGTCGGCGGCCCGCTCGAGCATGAGGCGGTGGTCCGAGGTAAGGAACGGCTCGCACTCGGCCCCGTTGATGATGATGGTGTCGATAGACTTGCCGCGCGGCGGCGCGAGTTTCACGTGCGTCGGAAACGTCGCCCCGCCCATGCCGACGACGCCGGCGGCTGCGACGGCCTCGCGGATTCCGTCCTCGGTCATTTTTGACCAGTCGCGCGGCTCATTCGTTCCCTCGGCCCACTCGTCCAGCCCGTCGGGTTCAATGGCGACGGCGTCGCACATTCTGCCCGTCGCGGAATCCACGACGCGCTCGATTCCCGTCACGGTGCCGGAGGTGGGGGCATGGATGGCAGCGGAGATGAAGCCGTCGGGCTCGCCTACAATAGAGCCGCGCTTGACGGTGTCGCCTTTCTTGACGGTCGGCTTGGCCGGCGCCCCGAGGTTTTGGGCCATCGGCACGACGAGGCGCTCGGGCACCGGTAAGGTCTCGGCTGCCCTGTCGGCCGTCCATTTGTTAGCCGGCGGATGGACCCCGCCTGGAAACGTGACCTTGTCCACGGCTCTCCCCGTCAGCAGGCAAAAGGGCCGGATATCTTAGCAAGCAGGAGGCAACCTGTAAACGAAATGGTCGGGAATTCCGATCAACCGCTGGGTGTGACCACGGATTATGGTCCGCCACGTTTAGCCACCCGCCCAGCCGACGTTTACCTGCCGTGCTTGCCCGCCGTGGCGGGGCAGGGCGGGCGAGCCCGAGGCGACGGTGCGGGGAAGGGTGGTCCCACCCGTTTGGTGTTTCGGCAAGCGCTGGCGCGGGTATAATCGGGGGCTATGGAGCCGGTAAAGTGCGACGAAGCGCCGGTGCTCACACCGAGGCGCCTGACGCGGCGGGCGTTTTTGGCGGCCGGCGCCGGCCTGGTGGGGGCGGGTGTGGCAGCGGGCGCCTACGCTCGGTGGATCGAGCCGACCTGGGTCGAGGTGGTGGAGCGCGACCTGCCGGTTCCCCACTTGCCGCCCGCGTGGGAAGGCGCCCGCCTGGCCCTGATGGCGGACCTTCACCATTGCCCTTCCGTCCCGCTTGACTACCTGGCACGATGCGTCCGGCGCGCCGGCGAACTGAAACCCGACCTGGTCGCCGTAGCGGGCGACTTCGTCACGACGGGAGACGTGCGGTTCGCCGAAGCGGTGGCGGAACTGTTCGCCGACCTCGCGCCCCCGCGCGGCCTTTTCGCGTGTCTGGGAAACCACGACTACGGAGTAACGCGGCCGGTCGGACACGCCCGGGCGCTCGCCATCGCCGACATCCTGCCGCGCTACGGTGTGCGGATCCTTCGCAACGAGGCGACGCGCCTCTCGTTCGGCGGCCGGGACTTATGGATCGTCGGCGTCGAGGATTTGTGGTCCGGGAGGTGCCGGCCGGTGGAAGCCATGCGCTCCGTGCCGCCGGGTGCGGCGAGCGTTGCGCTTTGCCACAATCCCGAGGCGGCGGAGGCCCTGGTCGAGGCCGGATGCGGCACCATCCTGGCCGGCCATACGCACGGCGGCCAGGTCCAGATTCCGATGCTTGGGCCGCCCATTCTGCCGGTGCGCAACAAGGACCACTATGAGGGCATGCACCGGGTGGGGAAATCGTGGCTCTACATCAATCGCGGGATCGGCTGGCTGAAGCGGGTGCGCTTTGCGTGTCGCCCGGAGATTTCTCTTCTAACCCTTCGGCGTGCCGCTGGGTCGAACGACCCTTCCTCGCGGTAACGACAAGCACCACAACAACGACAGCCAAAACGGCCAGCAGGAAGAACACAAAACAGGTCCCAAGGATGAGAATCTCCCACGGCCCGGGCATGAAAAAAGATAAGGTTTCCATCGACGGCCCTCCTGAATTCGACGCCAGTATCATACCCGATGGCGACCGCCGTCATCGGCCACCTCCTTCGGGATGAACGCCAGGACTCTACCCTTGGGTGGGGGGTTCGTCGCCGGAGGATTCATCGCCGGCCTTTTCGATTTCGTCCTCGACGCCTTTCAGGCCCTTCTTGAACTCGACGATTCCCTTGCCGAGACTGCGGCCCACCTCCGGCAGCCGGCGGCCGAACAGCAGCAGCGCCACCACCAGAATGATGATGATTTCCCAGGGACCCGGCATGAGAAAAGATAAGGTTTCCATCGGCGGCCCTCCTGAATTCGACGGCCCTATTGTACGGGAATCGCGGCCTGCGGCCATAGGATTATTCTGGCGTGTGTGCGGCGGTTCGAGCCGCCTCCCGCTCCGCCGTCAGCCAGTCGAGCCACGTCTCGAGGCCGGCGCCCGTGCGGCACGAGAGTTCCAGAATCGGCGCCCGCGGCGCTACTCCCCGGACAAACCGGCGGAACGCCTCGAGCGAAAAGCCGGCGGCTTCGACCAGGTCCATCTTGTTCAGCACGACGCAATCGGCCGAGTGAAACGCCACCGGATATTTGACCGGCTTATCGTCGCCTTCGGGCGTGCTGGAGACAACCACCCGCCGATGCTCCCCGAGATAAAAGGCGGCCGGGCAGACCAGATTCCCCACGTTCTCGATGAACAGGACGTCCAGGGCGGCCAGGTCGAAGGCGACGACGGCCTCGGTCACCTGGGCGGCGTTGAGGTGGCAGCCGCGGCCGGTGTTAATCTGGCGGGCCGGCAGGCCGGCCTTGCGGAGGCGTTCGGCGTCGCGGTCGGTCGCGAGGTCGCCTTCGACGGCGGCCAGGCTCAGGCGGCTGCCCAGGCGCTTGGCGGTTTCCTCGAGGAGGCTCGTTTTGCCGGCCCCCGGGCTGCTCATCAGGTTCACGACGAAAACGTCGGCCTCACCGAAGCGCAGAGCCAACTCGGCCGCCAGGCGGTCGTTTTCCGAGAGCACCTTCTTTTCAAGCGGAATGCGTCGCGTCATTGGTTTCCTGCACCTCCAACGATTCCAGTCGGAGGTCCCTGCCGGCCAGGACCTCGAAGTCGGTCCTTCCGCACGCCGGACAGGCCCAATCCCACCCCTCGGCCTCGTAGTCGCGTCCGCAGTCGCGGCACCGGAGGGCGGCCGGCTCGGCGCGGATTCGGACCTCGGCGTCGGGCCAGCCGGAGCCCTCGACCACCAGCCGCATCGCAAATTCGAGCGACTCGGGGTCTGTGCCGCTCAAGGCCCCGACCACGAGGTTGACTCCAACCAGTTGGGTCCCGGCCTCGCGCTTGTTCATTTCGGCGGCGACCTGCCGCCAAATCGCCTGGGCCAGCGAAAGTTCGTGCAATGCTTCTCGCGCCCCATGCCCACCACGTTTCGGACCGTTGGACCGCACGGCCGGAACCAACACAAGAGCCGCCAGGGCCCCCCACCTCAGGCGGCGGGTACGCCCACCCGTCATGCCTCCTTGTAAGAACGGTGCGGGGTGAAGGACACCCCGCACCCGAAATTGCGCTCTTCAGGCCGTCCGGGTCGCGGTTGAGGTTCGCCACAAGGGCCAAGACGCCCCGCACCCGAAATTGCGCCCTTCAGGCCGCACGTGTCTATTCAAACACGAGGCGCGTTCCCGCGTTCACGTTCAGCGGATAGAAGACGAAGTCGCCGATCTGGTCCTGGGCGTCGCCGGTAACCCGAAAAACCACCAAGCCCAGTTCAACCACCTGCGAGGTGGAGATTGACCCGGGAAGGTCGTTCAAATCCGAACCGGTGACATCGCTGCCCCTCAGCATCACGCCCGTGGGCCCGAAAAGCGCACAGAATGGTTGGTTTGACCACGCCCCTTTGATGTCCTCGGCGAGCCCTTCTCGATGGTTCTGATCCCCCTCGCCGGAATGCAGATTGGTCGGCATGTTTATCACAAAGATGCTGGCGGGCAGGCTTTCCTCGGCCCCGGGGACGGGCTCCCAATCCCAGGACCCGGAGGACGGGCGGCGGGCGACCCAAATGGAAAGTTTTGTCCCGTGTTCGGCGCCGGCGGCCTCGGACTCGAAGACCACGGCGGCGGCCTTCACCTGGTCGGAGACGGCGTGGAAGCGGGCGCCGTTGAGCATGGCCTGGACCGTGCTGACAGCCTGCCGCGGGCCGATGCGCCCCGACAGGGCCACCAGGACGCTGACACTGCCGGCCACCAGGATGAGCCCGATGCCGATGACCACCAAAAGTTCGGTCAGGGTAAAACCGGCTTTCGCTTTCATTGTAAATCCCTCGCGCCGGAGAGCGCGACGGCCTCGTCCCCAGCCGCAGGCCCCCGGCTCTCAGTCCACCGCCTAATTCGAGACGTCATCATTTCCGCCGTTGTTGTCCTCTCCGTCAGGGCCAAAGGAATAGAGGAAGGGCAAGGTGGAATCGTTCTCAGGCGGTCTGTAGTGGATGGGCCGTCCCCATCCATCGCCGAAGACCAGGAACCGCTTGGTCCCCTCACCCAAGAGAACCGTTTTTGCGCCGCCGCCTTTGAAATACGGCCCATGGCGGATTCTCGCCGTCAACCCCTCGTAAAGAGATTCGGCTTTCTTCTCGTCCAATTTCGTCGCAACGAGTTCTACCCCAGGCGGGCGATCCATGTAAACGTCGACATTTTCAACTGTGACTTGGTTGGACTGGTACCAGGGGTAATAACCGAAATCATCATAGAAGGCGCGAAGGGCGGTGTTCAGAGCCGTAAGCATCTCTTTGGTGGCGTCGATGGCGGCGCGGCGTTGGATGCCCTGATAGGCCCCGACCATCAGGGTGACCAGAATACCGAGAATCGCCATCACGGTAATTAGTTCGACAAGCGTAAAGCCGCGCGCGCCGGCCGCCGACCGGCCTTGCGCGGGCCCGGCCGTCGCATGAAGCCTTCCGCCAGCCTCACTCATACTTGAAATTGCAGATGTCATCGCACATCGCTCCCGCGTCGTCCCGCCCGGCCAGGACCAGTTCGCCGTCCTCATCTTTCACGTAGCCGAAGATGCGGTCCGGCCCGGCTGAAATGAGGAGATAATCCGGTCGCACCCAGCGCGTGGTGCCGCCGGATTCCCCCAACTTCACAAGATCTTCGAAACGGACTTTGCTCGTGAAGCCTTCCCGGCCGTCGCTTGTCGGATTATGGAAGACGTTATACGCCGGCGTTGACGGCTCATGGCGAAAATAAAGGATGTATTGCTGCGGTTTGAAGGCGTCGGCAATACCCCCGTCCTCCATCAGTTTGCCCTGGTAGTAAGACTCCTCCCCCTCCTCTGCGCCCGTAAGACAGGAGTCCAGGTTCTCGTACCCCCTGCCGGTTGGGCTAGCGGGGTACTCGCCGTGGTCGGCCTGATAGGCCGTCAGCGCCGTATCAATCTGGCTGATAATGTTGGCCGTCTTGAAGGCGTAAACGGCGATGATGGCGTGGTTGACGGCCGGCATCAGGAGCATGACCAATAGGCCGATGATTCCCATGACGACCAAAAGTTCAACCAGAGTAAACCCGCGCCGGCCGGGATGTTTCCAATAGGGACTGCGTTTCATAATCTCCGACCTCCTAGCCCCGTGTCCTGCGCACAAACTTTTGCCGGGGAATATCGTCATATTCCACTGCTTCTTCCTGCTCAGCCTCTATATCTATAACTGGCTCATATTCTCCGTCGTCGTTCCGGACGACTCTGCCGTATCGCCGGTCCAGGCCGGGCGAGACCAGGAGATAACCCTCTTGCTCAGAGCCTACACTCCCTGCGGAGGAGGTGTCGTGCTCGCTGACTAATCCGGAGTGCTCCAGGTTGGCGTATCCCTCCTTGATTCTTTCGCTGACGGAGCCGCCCACCTCGTTGTGTTCGTAGATGAACTTCCCGCCTTCGGCGCGGTAATAGAGGATTCTGCCCCAGTTTTTGCCGTCGATTAACCCGGACGGCTCAATCGGGTCGAGAAACCCAGCCACCTGGTCCCCGACGTAGGCGACCAGCGCCTCTTCGGCCTGGTAATAGGGTCCATACGTGCCGTCGGGCGGGTTGCCGAACGGCATCCGGCCGCACGTGTAGCCCCATCCGGTGGCCGCCGGTCCGCGAAGGTAATACACCAGATTGGCGGCGCCGCTGTCCATATCGCCGCTGTTCGGGTCGTTCGGGGCGTTCGGCTTGCTGGGCGGGTAGGCCCCCAACTCGTCGCGGAACATGTCCAGGCCGATGCCGATGTCGCGCAGCATCCATTCCGTCCTGATCCGGATGACGGTCCGCATCGCCTTCGAGACGACGGGCACGAGGAGGGCCATCAGAAGGCCAAGGATGGCGATGACGAACATCATCTCGATGAGCGTGAATCCTCGCGGTTCCCGTCGAACGGTCACAACATGCTCCTTCCGGCGTCTATCTGCGACATAGCGGACCGCCGCCCCCTCACCGGCCCCCCACGCTCTGAATCAGTTTCACGAGCGGCAGGAACAGCGCGATCACAATCACGCCGATGGTGCCGCCCAGAAAAACAATCATAACCGGTTCCATGGCGCTGACGAGGCTGCCGACGAGGTGGTCCACCTCTTCGTCGTAGGTGTCCGCGACCTTGATGAGCATCTGGTCGAGTTCGCCGGTTTCCTCGCCGACGTCCACCATGTTGACGACGATGGGGTCCACAACTCCGCTGGCGCGGAGGGGTCCGGCGATGCTTTCGCCCTCGCGAATCGAGTCGTGGACCTGCCTCAGCGCGCGGGCGACCACCTCGTTGCCCACCGTCTCGCGCGTGATGTTGAGCGCCTCGAGGATGGGCACGCCGGAGGCGATCAGGGTGCCCAGCGTCCGGGTGAACCTCGCCACCGCCGTCCGGTTCACGATGCTGCCGATGATCGGCAGATGCATCTTCACCCAGTCCAGCGCGTAGTGCCCGGCGCCGCTCGCCCTGACCAGGCGCAGCATCAGCCAGAGGCCGAAGACAACCGCCGGCAGCAGATACCAATAATGCCCCACCGTCTCCGAGATACTGATCAGTATCCGGGTCAGCAGTGGAAGCCCGCCCTCGATCTCAAACCTGTCGAAGATCTCCTTGAACCTCGGGACAATCCATTTCATGATGGCAAACAGAATGATGACCGCGATGCCGATGACCATCACCGGATAGACCATGGCACCGACGATGCGGCGCTTCAGGGCCACGGCTTTTTCCATGAAGTCGGCGAGTTTTCTCAGAATCTGGTCGAGGACGCCGCCCGCCTCACCGGCCCGGACGGTGTGAACGTATAGGCGGTCGAACGCCTTTGGATGCTTTTCCATCGCCTCCGAGAGTGTGGACCCCGCCTCGACGTCCTCGACGACGTCGCGGAGGGCGTTTTTCAAGATGCCCGCTTTGGTCTGGCCTTCGAGAATTCGCAGACTCCTCAAGATTGGCAGGCCCGCGTCCTGGAGCGTGGACATCTGTCGCGTGAACTGCGTGAGTTGTTTGCTGCCCACCCTGCCGAATGTGAATGTCCTGCCCTTTTTCTTGGTTGGGGCGGGTGCGGCCCGAGCGCGCCGCCCCTTGGTCCGGACCCGGGTGGGAAATTGGCCCTTGGAGCGGATCTTCGTGACGGCCTCTTCCTGGCTCGCGGCCTCGACCTCCGCGCGGACCTCGCGTCCGCTTGCGTCCATCGCCTCGTACTGGAACACCGGCATCGCCCGCCTCCTTTTTGCCGCCGCTACTGCTGCTCGACCGAGGTGGCCCGGATGATTTCCTCGATCGTCGTAATCCCGTCGTAAACGGCCAAAAGACCGCTGTCGCGCAGGGTTCGCATCCCGCTCTTTCTTGCTTCCTCCCGGACGGTGTTCGTCGAAGCCTGGTGGAGGATGAGGTCGCACAGTTCATCGCCGAGATGCATGATTTCAAAGATGCCGGTCCGTCCGCGGTAGCCGGTGTTGTTACACTCGTCGCACCCCTTGCCGAAGAAAAACGTCCGGCCACGGACTTCCTCGGGCGTCAGATCGAGTTCGCCCAGCATCTCCTCGGAGGGTTCAAACTCGGCCCGGCACTTGGTGCAGATGCGCCGCACCAGCCGCTGCGCGATGACCGCCTCGAGCGTCGAGGTGACCAGATACGGCTCCAGCCCCAGGTCCAACAACCGCGTGATGGCCGTCGGCGCGTCGTTCGTGTGCAGCGTCGAGAAGACCAGGTGCCCCGTCAGCGAGGCATGGATGGCAATCTGGGCCGTCTCCAGGTCTCGAATCTCGCCCACCAGGATCACGTCCGGGTCCTGGCGCAGAATGCTCCTGAGGCACCTCGCAAACGTCAGGCCGATCTCCGGATTAATCTGAACCTGGATCAGGCCGTCGACGTCATACTCCACCGGGTCCTCGGTCGTAATAATTTTGGTTTCGACCCGATTAATCGCCGACAGCGCCGAGTAAAGCGTCGTCGTCTTGCCGCACCCCGTCGGCCCCGTGACGATCGCGATCCCGTTGGGCAGACGAACCAAGTCGCCGATCACGCGCTGCTCGTCTTCCCGGAGGCCCAACTTCGTCATGTCCAGTTCGACCTGGGTGCGGTCCAGAACGCGCATGACCACGCTTTCGCCGAACATGGTCGGCAGCACCGAGATGCGCAGGTCCACCGGCTTGCCGCCGACCGTCAACTCGATGCGGCCGTCCTGGGGCATCCGGCGTTCGGCAATGTCCAGGCTGGCCATGACTTTGATGCGGCTGGCGACGGCGAGGGCGATGTGGCGCGGAGGGGGCACCATCTCATATAACACGCCGTCGATACGATACCGCATCTTGAACTCGTCCTCGAACGGTTCGAAGTGAATGTCCGAGGCCTTGTCTCGAATCGCCTGGAGCAGCACCAGGTTCAGCAGTTTCTTGACCGGCTGGCTTTCGCTCATCGCCCGGATGTCTTCCAGGTCGAAGGACTCGGCGTCCTCGCGAATCCATTCGGCGGTCGAATCCAACTCGCTGATGACCGCCTCCACGGATTCGGACACGGCGTAGTATTTGTCCAGCGCCCGCAGCACGGCCGCCGGTTCCGCCAGCGCCCCTGTGATCTCGTAATCCAGGAGCATGTGCAGTTCGTCCATCGCGCGGAAATCCGTCGGGTCGGCCATCGCAACGGTCAGCCGACCGGCGTCGAACTCAACCGGCACGACGCTGTAACTGCGGGCCGTCATCGCGTCCATCTTGTCGATGATCTCCGGCGGAATCTCCAACTCGTCCAAATCCACCCGCCGCATCCCCGCCTGGACCGCCAGGGCGGCCGAGACGTCGGACTCCTCGCAGAAACCCAAGTCCACGAGAACCGCCCCGATGGCGCCGCCGCGCTCTCGCTTCAGACGAATGGCGTCGTCCAACTGCTCCTGCGTCACCTTCCCCATCTCCAGGAGCACCCGGCCCAGAGGTTTCTGCCTCAGCGCCTCGATGGTGACCACCTCGCGCGATGCCTTGCCCGCCTGACCTCTTGGCCGGTCCGAGTCGCTGTCGAGTTTGGCTGTCCGGCTCACGGTTTCTCTTCTCCGATTCAGGTCCTTCTCACCGTACCGCCGTCCGGTGGAACGCCTTCAGATCCTCTTCATCCACCGGGCCGCCGATGCGCCTCAGGGCCTCGCGTCCCTCGTCCGTTTCGGCGAGTTTCTGCTCCAGTTCTTCTCGCCGCTGCGACCGCTCGAGCATCTCCTCGTCGGCGATGACGCCGCGCGAGTACAGGTCCCAGAGCGAGTCGTCCAGCAGTTGCATCCCCCATTTTCGCCCCGTCTGAATCACCGATTCCAGCCGATATGTCTCCGCCTTGCGAATCAGGTTCTGCGCCGCCGGGGTGATCCAGAGAAACTCATAGGCGGCAATGCGGCCGGGTATGTCAATCCGCGGAACGAGCGTCTGGGAGATCACCGCCATCAGCGACCCGGCTAACTGGATGCGGATCATCTCCTTCTGCGCCGGCGGAAAGGCGTCCACGATTCGGTTCACCGTCCCGGCCGCCCCCGTCGTGTGCAGCGTGGAGAAGACCAGGTGCCCCGTCTCCGCCGCACGAATCGCCGCCGCCATCGTCTGCGTATCGCGCATCTCGCCGACCAGAATCACGTCCGGGTCCGCGCGCAGCGCGCGGCGAATCGCCTCGTCATACGACGGCACGTCGGTGCCCAGTTCCCGCTGATTGACAATGGATTTCTTATGCTCGTGGTAATACTCGATCGGCTCTTCCACCGTGATGATGTGCCGGTCGTAGTTTTCATTGATATAGTTAATCATCGAGGCCAGTGTTGTGGTCTTGCCCGAACCGGTGGGACCCGTCACGAGGAACAAGCCCCGCATCTTTCCCAACAGCGTTTCCACGATGGGCGGCAGCCCGATCTCGGTCAGCGTCATCAGCCGCGACGGAATCAGGCGCAGCGACAGGCCCACGTTCCCCCGCTGCTTGAACACCGCCGCCCGGAACCGCGCGTTGTCCTGAAACGAAAAGCCGAAGTCGGCCGACCCGTCCTTCTCGAGTTCCTCTTGATACCGCTCCGGCGTAATGCTCCGCATCAGGCCATCGGTATCCTCGGGGGTCAGGACCTTCGTCTGAAGGGGCTTCAGTCGCCCGTGCAGCCGCACCACCGGCGGCCGCCCCACGTCCAGATGCAGGTCCGAGGCGTTCTTCGACACTACGAACCCGAGCAACTTATCGATCTGGAGACTCGGTCCCTTTTCTTCACCCACGAGGTATCTAACCCCTTTCCAATTCCCGCTTTAATTGTAGCGCCCGGCCCCCTCCCGGGCAACCGGCCCCGGAGAGGCCGAGCCGCCCGGACCACTACGCAAACGTCACTTCACGCTGCGCCCGGGCCAGGACCTCGTCCAGCGTCGTGATCCCCCGCATCATTTTACTCAGGCCGTCCTCGAGCAGCGTCCGCATGCCCAGCGTCCGGGACGCCTGCCGCAGTTCGTTCAACGGCTTACGCTGAAACGCCATTTCCTTCAGTTCCGCCCCCATCACCATCAACTCGAAGATTCCGATCCGCCCTCGATACCCCATCCCGTGGCACTTGTCGCATCCCACCTGGCGGAAAAACGTCGCCTTTTCCAACTGCTCGTCCGTCACGCCCAGACCCCGCAATGTCGCCACGTCCACGTTCTCATCGGGCTCCTTGCACGCCTGGCAGAGCACCCGCACCAGGCGCTGGGCCATGACGGCCTGGATGGAACTGGCCACCAGGAACGGCTTGACGCCCATATCAATTAATCGCGTGATCGCACTGGGGGCGTCGTTCGTATGAAGTGTACTGAATACCAAGTGTCCCGTCAGCGAGGCCTGGACCGCCATCTCCGCCGTCAGCAAATCGCGAATCTCGCCCACCATAATAATGTTCGGCGCCTGCCGCATCATCGACCGGATAATCGACTGCCACGTCAGACCGATCTGCTCGTTGACCTGCACCTGATTGATGCCCGAAATGTGGTACTCCACCGGGTCTTCGGCCGTGATGATCTTGCGGTCCGGCGTGTTCAACTTGTTCAGCGCCGCATACAGCGTCGTCGTCTTTCCCGAACCGGTCGGCCCGGTGACCAGGAAAATCCCGTTTGGCCGCGTGATTAACTTCTCGAACAACTCGTTGTCATCCGCCAGAAAGCCCAGCGAATCCAGGCCCAGTTTGATCGATTCCCGGCGCAGAATCCGCAGCACGATGCTCTCGCCGTGGTAGCCGGGCAATGTGGAGACGCGGAAATCCAGGTCTTCGCCGTCGAGGCGCATTCGGATGCGACCGTCCTGCGGCAGGCGCTTCTCTTCAATCTGCATGCCCGCCATCAACTTGACGCGCGTCGTGATGGCCCCCTGAAGCCGCTTCGGCGGCGGGTCACGCTCGATACACACCCCGTCGATCCGATACCGGACACGCAGGCGACCCGGAAGCGGCTCGATGTGGACATCGCTGGCGCCCATCCGCACCGCCTCCGTGATAATCAACTGGACCAGCCGAATGATCGGCGCCGACTCGGCGTGCGCGTCGCCGCCACGCTCGCCGTGATCCTCAAACTCAATGTCCGACGCCGTGAACTCCTGAAGCATCGAGTCCACCGACTCCGACTCCGCCTGCTCGGTGTAACTCGCAACGATTTGCTTCACCTGCTCCGGCGCCGCCAGAACACAATCCACGTCCATATTCAGGCGAAACCGGATCGCGTCCACCGACTCCAGGTCCAGCGGGTCCGTAATCGCCACCTTCAGCCGCCCCTCCTCGTAGGCGAGCGGCAGAACCTGGTATTCCCGCATCATCGCCTCCGGCACCATCTCCATCACCTGCGGGTCGATCGTCCCGATGTCCAGGTCCACAAACTCCATGTTGAATTGAAGCGCCAGCGCTTTGGTCACATCCCTCTCGGTGCAGGCGTCCATCGAGATGAGAACCTCGCCGAGTCGGCGGCCGCTGTGGCTCTGGCGCTCCACGGCGTCGCGAACCTGCTTATCCGTTACAACGCCCCACTCTTTCAGGATTTCCCCAATCCGTTTACGCGGGCCTACCATAATCCTCACCTCGCTTTACACACAAACGTTCCAGCGCCGGGATGCCCGGCCCCCCAAAGACGCCTCTCAGAGGGTCCTAACCCCCTGCCACGTTCGGCGCATAACTCCCCCTGGGAAAAGGGGTAACGCACACCCCTTCCCTCATCCACTCCCAGTTTAATCCCCCCGACCTCCACCGTCAAGCCGAAACGCCACACGGGAAAGCAAGGGGGTGTGACCAGGGATTTTAGATTTTGAATTTTCGATTGCACGGACCTGCGGTAGCGCGGTCGCCGCGGCGGGCATCCTTGCCCACCGCGCTATCCCCCATTTGGGGCGACGCCAAGCCTGGCCGCGTGGTCGCCTAGGCGACCACCCTACCATTTTCTCACGTAGGGTGGGTCCTCCGGACCCACGCGGAATCTTTCTTGAGGTGCACCCAAAAGTAAGAGGCCGCCCTTCGCAGCCGCTCCGCGCTCTCCGAATCCGGCCGGCGATTCACACGTGCAATTCAATCACGTCCTTGTCGACCAGGAGGTGGTCCCGCTGGACCGGCTGGCCATCGTATTTCTCCGACCCCCAGATCCGCGCCCGCTTCAGGCTCTCGGCAACCTCGCGGTGGACCGCCGCCGCCAGGTCCATCACCGTGCTGCCGCGCGGAAGGATGAACGGCTGCTCCAAATCGGGCGGCTTGCCCGGCTCCTTGCTGTAAACCCGGATCACATCGAGCATTTCAAAGCACCGCGGTGGAAGTTCCTCAAACCCCGCCCCCGTTGCCGCGCTCGTCGCCAGGACCGGCGCCAGGTCGGGCCGCAGGTCTTCCAGCACCCGCCGGTTCTCCTCCGCGCCCGGCAAATCCGCTTTGGTCCCCACGACGAGCATCGGCTTGGCCGTGCCGCCCTCGGGCACTTCCTCCCCCGGCCGCACGATCCCCCGGCCCGCCAACACCCCCAGGCACACCTCCGCCTGCTCGAGGACGTCGTCACTCGAAAGGTCCAGGCAAAGGAGCAGCGCGTCGGCGTTTCGAATCGCCCCGACCATGCCCGGCACAAAACCGTCGGCCGTCACCGGCGGCAGGTCCACAAGTTGGACCTGGACGTCCTCGAACGGCATCATGCCGGGCGCGGGGGCATGGGTCGCGAACGGGTATGGCGCGACGTTGACCCGCGCCTTTGTCACGGCGGCCACCAGCGCGCTTTTGCCGGCGTTGGGCGTGCCGACGAGGGCCACCTGCCCCGCGCCGCTCTTTTCGACGTGGAAGGGGTCGAAGCCGCCTCTGCCCTTCTGCTGCTGGGCGGCCCGCCGCAACTTCGCCAGCCGACCCTTGATATCGCCCTGGATGTGCTCCGTGCCCTTGTGCTTCGGGATGGTGGCGAGCATCTGTTCGAGCGCTGCTATTCTTTCGGCCACCGTCTTGGCGGCCCGGAAGACCTTCTCGGCATTCAGATAGTCCGGTGTCAGATTGGCTGGCATGGCTTTCACCCGTCCTGCGGTCTGGTTCTCGGCACCATTGTAGCCACACGGGAAGCGTTTGCAAACCGAGGACCCGGCGTCGATCGCTTGGCGTGCCGCAGCATGCCCACCCGCAAAGCGGGCGGCTCTTAATCCGTGAGGGCGTAAAGGAGGATGTTGGCGGCCAGGCGCTTCGCGTCGGCGGGCGCCAGACAGCGTGCGCCGTAGGTCCGGATGCCGTCCAATCCGGCGCCGATGCCGTATGGGCTGTAAACCACGACGAGGTGGCCGTTGCGCACCAGGCCATAAAGGACCGGCCGGTCGAGGTCCGGCGAGTCCGCAGCGACCTCGGCCGAGTACGAGATGCGCTCGATTTTCGGACCCACTTTGCCGCTGTAGATGGGATGGTCCGCAGGCAATTCTTGAAGGGCGGCATCCGGAAACAGGTCCTTCATAAGCGCGCGGAATGCACCGTCGAATGCCACGCGCCCGCAGCACGCCTCGGCCAGAAGAAACCCCCCGCGGTCGAGATAGCCCTTGAGCGCCTCCCTCTCCGCTTCGGACAGCGAAAAGGTGTAGTGGCCCACCAGGTAAAGGATCGGAAAGGTTCCCAACCTGGACTCATCAAGCCGAACCGGCACAGGGCGGCTATACACGGAAACGCCGAAGTTCTCGGCTAAGTATTGGAGCAGTTTGGGCATGGCAAACGGCCGCGACCGCCAGTCGCCGTTGTGCTGGACCCGGCCGATGCGCATCGCCCCGCGCGGCGGAGTTTCGTCCTCGGGCATCTCGAGCAGGCGCGCTTCATGCAGGCGGTCCGGAAGGGGGTCGCCGCCCGTCGCATAGACGGCCAGGTTTTCGCCGAGCCGGAGCCAATCGTTGGCCCGCTCCGGGTCGGCGGCGGCCCATGCGTCCGCAAGGCCCTTCGGCGTAAGCAGGACCGACGCGCGGCAGCCAAGCCGGAGCGCCTCAAGGCCCGCAGGCGGGACCGTGTGCGCCGAGCGATAGACGGGATGGTTCGGCGGCAGAGGCTCAAAGGCCGCCTCCGGCCACAGGTGGCCGGCCAGCACGCGGACGCTTTCCACAAATGCCGCATCGCCGCCCTCGGGATCGAAAAGCACCAGGCCGCCCTGTTCCACATACGCCTTGAGCCTTTGCGCCGTCGCCGCCGGCATCGCAAGGGGCCCGCGACCGGCCACGTGCAGGATCGGCGCAGCAAGGTAATCGGCGAGCGCGCTCTCGGACGGAAGCGTCTGCCACGCGACCACCTGGCCGCCCACGCGGGCTCCCAGGAACCGGGTGAGATGGCCGAGGTCCCGCGGGTCGCGCCGCCACTCGCCCTGCCACTCGAGCCTCTGAGCGAGCAGCGGCTTGAAGCCCTTCGCCAGGAAAAGAAGCGCCAGCGCGTTTTGATACAGCCGGGCGCCCCAGGCGCCGTCTGCGTTCTGGGTCCGGACGAGCAGGGCGGTCCCTTCGCGGAACCAGTCGTGGTCGCCGAACGTTCGCCGCCCGGAAAGGACGCCGGCCCGCTCGAGCGCGTAGAGCCAGAAGTAGTACCATGCAGCGCCGCGGTTGGGGTTTTCGTCCAGGGTGTAGCGCCGTGCGATCCATTCGAGGCCGCGCTCTAAGATGGCGGCGCGGTCGGCGGTCGCGTCGGGCAGTTCGTGCGCAGCAAGGCGTTCGGCACAGAGGTACAGCCCGGCCAGCGACGCCGCCGTGATGCTGCCGTAGGCGTCCTGCGGGTCGGCGGCGCGATAGACGTATCCCCATCCGCCGCCGGGCAACTGCGTCGCGCGAAGGTGCCGGTCGACGCGCCGCCACACGTCAATGGGAACGTGGGCGCCGGCGCGTGTGGCCTCCGCCAAGCCCAGCAGCGCGAACTGGGTGTTCGAGGCGTCGGTGCGTTCGTAGGCAGCGCGAAGTTGGGCTTCGGTCCGCACCCGGCGCAACCCTCTCGCCAGGGAGGAGGCGCCCGCGCTTTCCGGCGGGATGCCGTAGCCCCACGCTCCCGTGGTGCGCTGCATTTGGACGAGCCAGTCGGCCGCCGCCTGGATTCCCTCGCGATAGCGGTCCGGGCTCGCGGCCGAAAAGGCCATCGCCTTCAACGCCACGACGTAGGTCGCCTCGTCGGGCGCCTTTTTGAGAACCTCAAGCCCGGCCGAGACGGCCTTATCGTCGGGTGAGACGCCCGCCTGAAGCAGGGCGTAACAGACCAGACCTGTGACACCGCCCCGACAGGTGGTAGAGCCGTAGTCCGGCCAGGAGCCGTCCGCCTTCTGCCGACCCCTCAGGTCGTCCACCGCGGCATGGATAGCCTTTTTGACCTGCTCTCCCGTCGGCGCCTCCATCCCGAGGGCAGGGGCTTGAAAAGCCGTAAATAAGACCCCTGCAATGGCCGATAAAAGTAGGGCGCGGCCAAATGGCGCCGACGGCAGGGAATCGCTCGACGAAAGGGACATCCCGGACCTCCGTGTGAACGCGCGGGTTCCGTCACGATTATCGGCCGCGGCGAGCGGGAGGCTTCAAGCCAAACGTGCCCGCGAGGGCCGACTCCAACGAGTTGCACGGAAACACGTTACGCCCCTTTTTGAGGAACGCTATGGCGGGACAGAATTTCGGCGAACGGCTGGAGGAGTTCAAACGGCTTCGAGATCGCCTCGTCGAAGAGGTCGGGCGGCAAATCATCGGCCAGCGCGGGGTGATCGACCAGATGCTGGTGACCGTGTTTGTGCGCGGCCACTGCCTGTTGGTGGGCGTGCCGGGTCTGGCCAAGACGATGATGGTCCGCATCCTCGCCGGCGCGATGGAACTTTCCTTCAAGCGCATCCAGTTCACGCCCGACCTGATGCCCTCGGACATCACGGGGACCGACGTGATCGACCAGTCGCCGGACGGGCGCCGCCGGTTCCGCTTCGTGCCGGGACCCCTGTTTGCAAACATTGTCCTGGCCGACGAAATCAACCGCGCGCCGCCCAAGACGCAGTCGGCCCTTCTGGAAGCGATGCAGGAGCGGCAGGTGACCGTCGGCCAGCAGACAACTCCTCTGCCCGACCCGTTCTTCGTCATCGCCACCCAAAATCCCATCGAGCAGGAAGGAACCTACCCCCTGCCCGAAGCGCAACTGGACCGGTTCCTCTTCTGCGTCCAC
>Ga0307378_10002358_pt1 | contig 29148 bp, 24 predicted proteins | sample UN1MG_FD_202238 | JGI IMG/M metagenome (GOLD analysis project Ga0307378, IMG submission 202238) | Soil microbial communities from Risofladan, Vaasa, Finland - UN-1 | ecosystem: Environmental > Terrestrial > Soil > Coastal area > Acid sulfate soil | place: Finland: Risofladan, Vaasa | collected... | reverse complement strand
TATGCAGTTTTCAATGAACGTTCCTAGCGGCCGGCGCAGATACTTTGTCTGCGCCCAGGAAAACTCACAAAAACATGCATCCCGAAGGATGCACGGACAGTCATTATACTGCCCAAGCACCGTCTTGTCAACACGTTTCGGGAGCTTATTTCTCCGGCTTCATCTGAGGGAACAGAATGACGTCTCTAATGGAAGACGAATCCGTGAAGAGCATGACCATGCGGTCAATGCCGACTCCGAGGCCGCCGGTCGGAGGCATGCCATATTCTAGCGCCCGCAGGAAGTCCTCATCCATCGGATGAGTTTCCTCGTCGCCGGCAGCCCTCATCCTCGCCTGGGCCTCGAACCTCTCACGCTGATCGAGCGGATCATTGATCTCGGAGAAGGCATTGCCGCATTCAATCGCCGCAATGTATGGCTCGAACCGGCGCGTGAGGGTCGGGTTGTCCGGATCCTTCTTCGCAAGAGGGGATATGTCAACCGGGTAGTCGGTGATGAATGTCGGCTGAATCAGGTTCGGTTGAAGAAATCTCTCATGAATCTTATCCACTATCCCGCCAATGGTACTCTCCTTCTCCATAGGGAGGCCCAAGCGCTCGCCGGCCTTTTTAGCGGATTCGAGCGTTTGGAACTCCTCAGGCTCCACTCCCGCGTATTCCTTGATTCCCTCCAGCAAGGGCAGGCGCTTCCACGGCGGGGTCAGATCAATCGTATTGCCCTGATACTTGACGGTCAGCCCCCCGTAAAGCTCATTGCATACGAAGGAGAACATCCGCTCCACGAGATCCATCATGCCTTCCAGATTCGTGTATGCCTGATAGAGTTCGAGCATGGTGAACTCGGGATTATGGCGAGTGGAGAGCCCCTCATTGCGGAACACCCGCCCGAGCTCGTAGACCTTTTCGATGCCACCGATGATCAGCCGCTTCAGGTAGAGTTCGAGTGATATCCTGAGCTTGAAGTCATGATCCAGCGCATTGTGGTGCGTGATGAATGGCTTTGCCGCTGCGCCGCCCGCCACCGCCTGAAGCACAGGCGTCTCCACTTCCATGAAGCCCTCGTTGTCCAGCAACTCACGCACGGCCCGAATGATCGTGCTCCGCTTCGCCATGACCTCCCGCACTTCCGGGTTGACGATCAGGTCGAGATATCGCTGCCTGTATCGCTGCTCCACATCCTCCAGCCCGTACCACTCCTGCTCGCCTTTCTGCTTGCCGATGGGAATCGGCCGCAGGGACTTCGCCAGTATCCTGAATGAGGATGCGAATACCGTGACTTCGCCGGTCCGAGTCTTGCCGACCTGACCCACGGCGCCCACGATATCCCCGATATCCATCAGCTCCATGAACTTGTACTGATCGCCGACTACATCAGCCTTTATGTATAGCTGAATCCGCCCCGAGCCGTCCTGAATGTGGGAGAAAGACGCCTTGCCCATGGGCCGAAACGACACAACTCGCCCGGCAACAGAAACCTCCTTGCCTTCGAGCGCCTCGAAGCCGGAGATGATCTGCCCGGCCATGTGAGTGCGGTCATAGCGCTCGATGGCGAAGGGATCTGCTCCCATGCGCCGAAGCTCGTCCAGTTTCTCGCGCCTGTGCGCGATCAGTTCATTTTCTTCGATAGTCAACTTCGTGCTCCCCCAGACGTGCAAACAGCGTATAGCCTACCTCTGCCATACGCTGTTTGTCAAGGATGTTGTGCTGATAAGGGGCGAATTACTTGGTGATCTTCATGATCTTGTATCGCGCTGTGCCGGCCGGAACCTCCACGTCTATCTCTTCCCCAGCCTTCTTTTCCAGAAGAGCCTCGCCCACGGGCGACTCGTTCGAGATCCGATCCTCGGACGGATCGGCCTCAACCGATCCGACGATGGTATATACCCATTCATCCTCGGTTTCCAGGTCTCGCACCTTCACCTTCGACCCGACGCCGACCATCTTCGTGGGGATTTCGTCCCTCTCGATGATCCGGGCGTTCTGGAGGATGAGCTTCAACTCCATGATCCGGCCCTCGACGAAGGCTTGCTCGGTCTTCGCATCCTCGTATTCCGAGTTCTCGGAGAACTCACCGAACTGCTTCGACTCACGAATGCGGTCGGCGACCTCTCTTCGATGGACTGTCCGAAGATGCTCCAGCTCTTCTTCTATTCTCTTCAACCCGTCTGACGTAAGGATTATTTCCTTCTCGGCTTCCATGTACTGTCTCCTGTGTTCGCCAATAAGAATAAGCACCGATTACCCGACTCGCGGGGCGACCAGTGCTTAGGATAGGCACAACGTTAGTTTTCAGGGATTGTACCACAGAGTGCCGGATATGTCAAACATCTTTTTTCGTTTGCGCCTGTAAATTTGGCGGGGGTGGGCAAGATTAGAATAGGCATAAGTCATGAGGAGTAAGATGGTGGCCTGGCAAGTCCATGATGAGAATGGGGCCCGCACGGGCGGACCCCACTTTTTGAAGGTGAACTGCCTCGAGGGCTCAGTTCATGACCCGAAGGCTAAAACCTAGCCCCCAGCGTCACCTCGTTGACTGTATTCCATACGGCCACCACCTCCTCAAGGAACGCCTTGCGGCGTCATCCCGACACAGCGGGATGTGCTTTCAGCATAGCAGATGAGGCCGAATGTGTCAATATGCGTGAAGGAAAAATAGCTTGCATGGCGAATGCTGTATTGCCGGTAAGGCATGACTTCACGCATGAAAGGAGCACGGCCATGGCACACTCGAAGGACCGCGGACACGACGGTAAGAAGAAGCGGAAGAAGAAGGAGAAGACAAAGCTCCTGGTCGAGAAGCCGGTAGCCCACAGGATCCACACTCTCGGCGAGCCGGGAAAGTAGGGAGGCTGAGAATCCCCACGGATACCCAACCTCCACTATCGTTTCATGCTAACTTCCCGGCGTTCTCGGATAGTAGATGTACTGGTTGATCAGGTCTACCACTATAGTGTTCTCCAGCCCGCTCTTGAAACGGAAGATCGAGGTAGTTGTCTCCGGGTAATATTGCCATCCTTCCTCGACTTTAGACAGGTCCTCCGCACGCCTCAGCACGGCGTTGCATTGAACTGATAGCGGTTCCCGGACGCCAACCAGGATGCCGCCCAAGAACGCGCCCGGCACTCCCAGGAAATCACCCTTCAACATCTCGGAGTTCGAGGTCAGGTGCACATTCTTGACGGGCATGGTCAGGGCAAACACCGCACCCTTGGGGTCCTTGATGATGTAGGTATTGGGGAAAGCATCTCTCCCGTAGATCCGAGTGAACATGCGCGAGATGAGTCGGGGATTCAGGTCCCAATGATATTCCTCCGCTCCCTTCACGGGACTGTAGGCATCGGGATACATGCCGGCGTCTGCAGGGTATTTCTCCGTAATGTACAGAACTTGCTGAATTCCACAATTCATGATGCCCATCGCTACCTTGTCCCACGGCTGAGTTTTGTCATAGTCCGAGAGCCTGAGAAGCGAGTTCGCATATTCAAGTCCGCACCATTGGACACAGACTCCGAACCACGGTTGGGACGTGAACCATGTCGCTCCGAACACGGGGATGGTTCCATACCGCATGATCGGCCTGTCATCGACATTCCACATGTAAACGAAAGGAAGGCCCGACTTCGCCCAATAGACTGCTCGGTCGAGGTACTTCTTGTTCTCAGTCATCTGGTAACCATAGAGGTAGCAGTTGATCAGGTGAGCTGACGCGAGGATGTCGGGCACATGCAATTGAAGCTCCCAGGTCTGCGCGCCTTCGGGGCGGGACTGGGTATCCAGATAGCCGAGCGCCTTCAAACCAGACTCTCGAGCTTTGGGGTCGCTGGAGATCACGGCGTATCGGAGCACTGTTTCGGCGTAGATGGACGAATGGCCCGACGACGAATCGCCCGTCTTGCCGAACACGGAATGCTTCTCATCCGGCGTGAAGGGCCATGAGCCGTCAGCCCTCTGGGCCGCGATCAAGCCGTTCGCCTGATCCGCCATCCGCTTGTAGGCGTCTGCTACTCCTCCGGTGAGAAGAGCGATGTCCAGATTGAGATTGCCATTTGCCTTTTCCATCGCCGCCTTGAATACCGGCTCGATGGCAGCCCGCTTTGGCGGAGGGATATGACTTATCTGGTCACGAAGGTAAACCGCGATCATAGGATCGAAGGTTCCTTTTTCGCTGGTATTCGTGTGCTTCCAGCCGTTTGTGTTCGGGTCCCATGCAGACTTGGCGTATGCCTGGTTGAGCAGGTCCATGGCCTCATACGATTTCTTCCCCGTCTCCGGCGGCTCCGGAAGGGGATGTCGTGAGACCCAGCCGTCAACGGCGTCCAGGATCGTCGAGCTGTTGGAGTTGACGACGATGTCCGCGGTCAGCCGCAGCGACTTCCCGGCTTCCAGTGGATACGGCTTCGAGGCGATCTGCTGGTTCTCCACCGTCCAGTCGGGGACGGATGGCGCGAACAAGCCCATCTTATGGTTCTCCTGCCCATCAAGGAAGTTAGGGGAAGCGAATACTGCCGCGGGCCGGTCATTGACCCCATCCCATTTCTGGAGGGGATCCCATTCCAGGGAAACCAGGGCGCCGCCTTTTCGCACTGCCATGAAGGGGATGGTGATTTTGTTCGGGTGCGGAACGGTTCGCAGGTTTAGAGGTGGAGCAGCATTCTCCGTTCCCGAGGATCGCTCGGTCAGCAGATACTCGAGCCCGGGGAACAGACCTCCGTCCTTATTGCCGCCGAATGAGCCATCGCCCGCATAGACCGTCGGCCCTGAGAAGTGGAGTACGTCAATCGGCTTTCCAGCCGTAATCGCGCTCGATGCGCTAACCTTCGACTTCGATGGATCGAGGGTGAAAGTCCATTCGAAGAGGCAGTCGGATGAACCGATCTGCCTCTTTTCGGTGAATGACACGGCTGCCCCGGTGATCTTGGCGTCGGTCGGATACAAGTTGGATGCCAGTGGCTGATCCTGCCCCGGTGTGACGATCTTCCCAAACGAGCCGGTGGCCGCCGTTTCCCAATCTGCGCCTTTCGGGGCGCTGATCATCCACGCGGCATATCCCGTCTTGGTCTTGAGGAAGGCCATCCGAATAACGGGGCTCTGGAGAAAGATCGTGCCGTCCGCAAGGCGCTTGACTTCGGCTGCCTGGGCCTTCAGAGGCATTGGCGGCAGTTTCACAGCCATCCCGGACCACGTCGAGGTCAATCCTGACACGGTCAGTGATGCAGCGGCTTCGCCTTCGGCGAACTTGATTCCCTGCCAGGTGAGGGTTTTCTCCTCCCCAGGGAGTAGCGGGCCGATTGACTGTGAAGTCGAACCGGACAGCTTTGCCTCCACCTTGGCATCCAGCGAGCCCTCTCCCGCATTCTTGATAACACATTGAAAGTCAGTCGGCGTGTCTGCGAGCACCAGGGCATTCACCGGGCCGAAGCTGACTATCTCCAACTGAGGATCGAACTTATAGACATCTATGCTGCTGATCAAGTCTGTCAATTGTATCTCCACTCCGGTTGCCCCGACACTCGTGAAATCGAAGGGTATTGCAGCAAGGCTCTGTGCGACGGAGTCTTTGGGTGCATTCCAGGTGATGGCCGACTTATCAGCCTGACCGTTGGCCGGCATACCGGTAGGCACGATAGTGACGCTGTTGTTGCCGGTCATGTAGTTTAGAACAATGATTCCCTTTGCGGTCTTCGCGGTATTGCTGTGGCCGAGCAGACCGTTCGAGAGCTTCAATATCCTCGGATTCCCGAATGCCGCCCAGTCGTAGTTGGAATTGGAATTGGGCATGGTGACAAACACGATCTCAATCTGCTTGCCCGCCCACGACGTAAGATCGAGCGAGCCGTCAACCCACTTGGTCTCGCGCAAGTCGGTTGTGAACCCTTCCTTCCCTTGGGTTCTCACCGCAAAGCTCACCCCGTCGAACGGGTGCTCCGGTTCATCGGTCTTGACGCCGTCCCTGATCCCGGCGCTGAACATGAGAACCAGGCGCTCGCCGGGATTGATCTTCGGCAGGCCGACTTTGTAGGTCGCGGTAGTCTCGCCTGCAACCGGGTGAAGTGAAAAGCTCTTCTTCTCCATCCCTCCTGCGATTGATGGACTTACGCCGGAGCTCAATGCGTTGGCTATCTTCGCGTCCGAATGATGATCCACGAAATCATAGACCACGCTTATGCCGGCAAAGGCCTCCACAGCGATCAGAATCAATCCAAGCAACAATAACACTTTAGTCATTTCCCAACTCCTTGATACAAAAAAGGACGCCGGCAAGGAACACCGGCGTCTCTTTCACGAAACGGACTGCTAAGCGTCTGTCAGCTTGCCCGCAAAGTATTGATCGTACGCGCCGAGGTCGAGAAGCCCGTGACCGCTGTGGTTGAACAGGATCACGCGCTCCTTGCCCTCTTCCTTCGCCTTCAGGGCTTCGTCCATCGCCGCCTTGATTGCATGAGCGCTCTCCGGTGCTGAAATAATTCCTTCCGCACGTGTGAAGCTCACGCTCGCATCGAAGACAGGCAACTGCGGGTATGCCTTGGGTTCTATGTACCCTTTCTCGACCAGCAAGCTGATCAGCGGGGCCATGCCGTGATAGCGCAGGCCGCCCGCATGAATCGGCGGCGGGATAAACTTATGGCCAAGGGTGTGCATCTTGAGCAGAGGCGTCATCTCAGCCGTGTCACCGAAGTCATACTCATATTTCCCTTTCGTGACCGTCGGGCAGGCGGTCGGCTCAACGCAGATGAAACGAGTATCCCTGCCTGCGAACTTGTCAGCGAGGAACGGAAATGCGAGTCCCGCGTAGTTGCTTCCGCCGCCCACGCACCCGATGATTACGTCCGGGTAACAGCCTGCCATCTCCATCTGCTTCTTCGCCTCCTGCCCGACCACCGTCTGGTGCAGGAGGACGTGGTTCAGCACGCTTCCGAGCGAGTACTTGACCTCCGGGCCGGACACTGCGTCTTCCAGCGCCTCGCTGATGGCGATGCCGAGGCTCCCGGAGCAGTCCGGGTCTTCAGCCAGAATCTTGCGGCCGAATGCTGTCTGCTCGCTTGGACTTGGATAGATGGTGGAGCCGTACATCTGCATCATGGACTTGCGGTACGGCTTCTGGTGGTAGCTGCACTTCACCATATACACGGTACATTCGAGCCCGAAGAAGCAGCAGGCCATGGAAAGAGCGCTGCCCCACTGACCGGCGCCTGTCTCCGTGGCTATGCGCTTCACGCCCTCTTTCTTGTTGTAGTAGACCTGCGCGACCGCGGTGTTCGGCTTATGGCTGCCGACCGGGCTCACCCCTTCCCACTTATAGAAGATCTTCGCGGGAGTGCCGAGAGCTTTCTCCCAGCGGGTCGCCCTGTAGAGCGGAGTCGGCCGCCAGAGGCTGAGGACATCCAGTATCTCCTCCGGGATGGGTATCCAGCGGTCGGCGCTGACCTCCTGCATGATGAGAGCCATTGGGAAGATCGGCGCGAGATCATCGGGGCCTGCCGGCTGCATTGTGCCGGGGTGCAGCGGCGGAGGCGGAGGCCCGTCCAGGTCCGCCACGATGTTGTACCAGTTCTTAGGCAATTCCTTGGGGCTTAGCAAAAACTGACGTTCTACCATAATCTACTCCTTTGAAAAAGCGTTTGGTGCCGAAAAGCGAAACTCAACGGTAATACTATACAAGTTTCGTCAATAAGTCAACATTTTGCCGAGTCAATGGGCCTTCGTCGCAAGTGAATGCCTGCCTGGTTTGAGGGTTAGTGCCCTGCCGGGGAGGGTGACGTCGGCGATTGTGCCCTCGGGAACTACGACACTCAACTCTTCCTTCGACCATTCGATCTCGATGCTGCCGTGTGGTGTCGGGATAACGCCCTTCGCCCACTTGAGATCACCCGTGTTCGGGGAAACGCTGAACCGTTTGAACCCAGGTTCGGTGGGGCGCACTCCCAGAATGAACGCCGGCAAATGGCTGGTGGGTGCGGAGGCCCATCCGTGGCAGAGGGAGTTGTTCGTATTCCACTGCTCCCAGAAGGTCGTCGCGCCCCAATCGAGCATCCGCCCCCAGTTCGTTCGGATGTAATCCAGCGCCTCCTGAACCATGCCGTTCCGGAACATCCCCAGCAGCAGATAGTAGGCGAAGAACGACCCTGCGGGCACTATCTCGTTCTTGGGGTCGAGCACATGCTTGAGCACCGCCATCTTCCGTTCGGGTGAAATGTCATAGGCCGCGATCAGGCCGTTCACCATCTGACTTGTCTTGGACGAGAATGCCTGTTTGGCCTCCGACCAGTATTCCGGGTATGCGCCTCGCTCAGGATCGAACAGGTGGGCATTGATCGCATTCCTGACTTCCTCGGCCCGAGTGGAATAAGTCTTCGATGATTCATCGTCACAGGCGAGTTTCGCCAGGCTCGACGCATTCCTCAGCGCCTCGCCATACAGGCAGTTCAGCGCCGAGACGGTCCCCTCAAGCTCGGAGTTCGTCCACTCGATGAACATCCAGTTGCCCACGTCGGTCAGCAGCCCATGCTTGTCCTTGAATCCCTCGAACCAGCCGATCAGCTTCTGTATCTTGGGAAAGACCTCCGGGATGAGGGAATCGTCGCCGGTGAACATATAGTAATCCCAGATAGACATGATCCAGTAGAGGCAGAATGCCGGAATCACCGTGTTGTAACTCCCCGGCCAGAAGGGGATCATCGCCCCATCCTTGCGCTGGGATTGCCCGATCTGCTTGATTCCCTGGCGGACGAGGCGCGTGTCCCCGAAGACATGGTAGTTGCTGAGCGCCTGGATGCGGGCATCGCCCCACCATTGAGTCCGCTCTCTCCAGGGGCAGTCGGTGTAGGCATCCTCCATGTTGAGCTGAACGGTGTATGCGCCGATGCGCCATATCTCGTTCAATCGCTCATCCGAGCACTCGAACTCTCCCTGCCACGTGACCGGATAAGTAGAGAAGTTCACGCTTATCTCGATTGTGACGGGCGCAGTCAGCCCTCGGAAATCAACCTGCATATAACGGAAGGCTCGCCTGTCGAAGGTCTCCCACTCGTGAGTCCCCGGCTTGATTCGATATCGGTCGGCATAGTTGACGTTGGCTCGGTGGGGATTGATCCTACCATCGCTTTCCAGCAACTCGGCATAGCCCAGGTCAATAGTCCCTTGCCCCTTCGTCGTGATGTGAATCCTGGGAAAGCCGGCAATCTCCCGGCCGAAGTCGAGGATGACGTAGACGCCCTTCTTCGCGTACCTCTCCTGCTCGGGAAGCGGGTCTATGGTGAACCCATGCTTGCCGATATTCTTGATCCTCCATCCTCTGCCTGCCATCTCTTCCGGCCTGCCATAGGGATTCAGGGGCTGGGTCTCAAAGACATCCTCCACATTAGGGTGCTTGCAGGTTCCACTAGGGTCGGCGATGACGTCGTCCAGCTTCTCCTTGATCTCCCGGCTGATGATGATCGCCACAGGGACTTTGTTGTTCTCCGGCAGCTCGACGCCAACCGGATCGCAGACACCTGCCTCCAGGACCTTGACCGGGAATATCCCGTGCTCGTACATGAAAGGAATTTCCCGTGGAGTCAGGTTCTGCCAGGGGCCGGTGACTATCCTCGCCGATTGCCAGGATGAGTCATCGAAATCAAGATCGGTCCATCCTTCGGGCGCAAGGTTGGCGTTATAGACTTCGTTGAACTCTAACTGGACATCCATGCGAGGGATGTCTCTGAACCACGCCTCCGCCGGGAGGACCTTCCACGAATCGTCGGATGCCAGGTTCAGGCCTGGGGCATCGAAGAGAAATCCACCACGCCCGAGGATGTACGAAAAGGTGCCTGTCCCATAGTGATGCACAAGGGCGGCGATTACGTTCTTGCCTTGCTTGAGGCAAGGCGCAAGGTCGAGGACATCGTAATACTGCCATTGAGGATCCGACCGCACCGGCCCTCGCGCGACGAACTTGCCGTTTACCCACAGCTTATACCTGCTGTCCGCGCAGACGCTCGCCAAAGCCTCCGCCGGCACCCCCGCCAGGTCGAACGTCTTTCTTATGAAGAGGTAATAGTTGACCGGCCTGTCGTCGCCCGAATCCCAGATCCACTTCCCATCCCAATGCATTCAGCGTTCCTCCCCACCGAGGGTTACTCGCCTCCGGACACATTTCCTGCCCGGCATTCCGGTAGTATAACTGACCGGCGAATGTATCTGCGCATGGAACAATGTAAGAGAACTGGGAACATTGCCGGGAATTAGGCTGTCAAACGTAATGTAGCATCAGCACCTTCAAAACCTGATCTCGATTTAGGGACTGGCTCCGGCGGTCATCCGGAGTACGGGCTAAGGGTCGAAGAGCTGTTTTGCACACCCGACGGCAGATTTCCGAACCATGGCCCGATTTCAGCAAGTGCGGGAAGTTCGCACTGCAAGGACGACCCGTGGCAACGGACCCCACTTTGGGGTGCTATTATAGAATATGCTATTTGGGGTCCGGTGTCGCGTTCTTAGACGATCGGGGCCAGTTCCTTAAACGATTTTCCCGCCATAGCGGGATCCCGTCCGTAGGCGGGACAACTTGCAGATCTCAAATCGCAAATTGAAGGGCAACCGGTTTTTCAATTTGAAATCTGCAATATGCAATTTGAACTTGCTGGTTATCCCTGTTTCTCATAGCGGCCGGAACCCAATCCATAGAACAGTTCGTATAATAAAGAAGGAAATGTGAATCGCCCGACGAACTGTATCTAATCTGTGAACAAAAGCACCAGCTTTATTCCTAAGCTGCAGCCGGCAGTGCTTGAAATACTGCGGCTCATGGAATTATCATAGCAGCAGAGGCGAGCATTGGACCAGACTCGAGGATTGGAGAGCGGCTTCTTGCGGACGCGTGAGAATGCGAAAACCATGCGCCAGGACGAGTGTGCCTTGATCACAAGGTGCAAGGAAGGCGATTTGTCTGCCTTCGACGACCTCGTTCGCCGCTATGAGAAGCAAGTCTACAACTTCGCCTATCGCCTCACTCAGAACTACGACGATGCAAACGATATAGCCACAGACGCATTCGTAAAGGTCTACAATTCAATCGAAAGCTTCAGAGGTGATGCCAATTTCTCAACATGGCTCTTCCGCATAGTCACTAATCTGTTTCTCGACTGGCGAAAGAGGTCGAAAGCTCACATGAATATACCCCTGGACGAATACATTGATCTGGAGGAAAGCACGGTAACCCGCCAGATCGAAGATCCGTCTCCCAGCCCGCTCGAGCTCCTGGAGGCCGGCGAACGCTTCGGCGTGCTCGAGCGGGCCATCAATGACCTGCCTGAATATCAGCGCATTATGGTCTTTCTTTATCATACCCAGGGGCAATCTTACGAAGAGATCGCTCAAGTAATAGGGTTACCAATCGGCACCGTCAAGTCGCGCCTCAATAGAGCACGGCTTGCACTCCGCAAAAAACTGGAGCCGGTGTCGGAACTTTTCGACCTATAGAGCCGTCGAAACAAGTGACGAAAGACGCCACCTTGCGCCTCAGCGAAGGGGAGCACCAGGTCGCTTATGTTCGACTGATTGGACGTGAGAACGTTATCTCACGCATCCAATGGCTCGGGTCGAGGTGGGGAGAGGATCATGATGAACTGCGAGAGAGCCAAAGAGTTGTTCTCAGAGTACCTCGAAGGCGGGGTTGACCATGCCGTTGCAGCGCTTGTCCGGAGCCATCTGGATCTGTGTCCTGCGTGTGCCGGGGAACTCAATGCCCTGAAGCAGACCTGGAGCATGCTCGATGCTATGCCTCAGGTGGAGCCGCCATGCGACTTCCGACATAGCGTGGTCATGCAGGCGGCCCGACTGCAGCATCAGGAAGCGAAGAGCAGGCAGCCCGGATTTGTCATCAACTGGGATGCATTCCTCGGGCGGCTAGCTCCGGCCCGAGCAATCGCCATCGCATGCCTGGGCGCTATTCTTGCGGTTCTGCTGTTATGGGTGCCGCCATCGGCGTATGAGCATGTGGCGGGCATATTCACTCCATCTGCGACCGTTCTCAATCCCATCGAGACTCCAAGGCCTGCGAACGCGATCGAGGCATCACCGCTCTCGATGGAAGCCGAGCGGAAGCAGGAATGGCAGTCGAGAAAACTGGGTAGGAATATGATCTGGGTATCAGTCAGCCCGAGGGAGAATGGCGAGGGGACGATGATCTATCGCGTCACCCTGTCCGTGAATGAGTCTGCGCTGCTCCCGGATGAGACCTCTCAGCGAATCGGCGCTTCGGTCTACGTGCTTCCTGCAGGGCGTTTCTCTGTAGACGAAGCTAAGCTATCTGAGCCCGAGTGGCAGGGCAACGTACTGGTTGACTCGCCGGTTAGAGTGCCGGTAATGCTCGTGGATCGGGCGCAGGGCGGCCCGGGATCCGTCAACCTGCTGATCACCTGGCGGTTCAGGCAGAGGGAGTTCGCGGACATTATCATCATCCCGAGCAAGCGATCATCGAGGAATGACGTGTTCGACCTTTCGGTCAATGCCGATGAGTTCGCTCCGGTAGGCGATGATCTCTATTCCACCCTGCAGACGATAGCGAAGGACTATGGAGTGCCGGTGATTACCAATGCCTATCTGGATCAGAACCCGTCGGTCGTCAGCTTTGGTAAGGCGAGCCTGGAGGAGGCACTGATTCAGACTCTCAAACCGATCGGGCTCGATTGGCTTGCGGCAGACCGGTCCGTCTATGTTGACCGGCAGTATGACGTAGACTAATCGGGAGTACAATCCCTTGATTTGAGAGACCCCCGGAATACCCGGGGGTTTCTTTTTTTGCAGCCTTCGTTTATAATGTCGCGAGAACAGGCGTTCGGTAGATTGCACATGGACATCGAGGGAATTCTGGGCCCGAGTGGGCTTGTCGCGAAACATATGCCGGGCTACGAGTACCGGGAGGAGCAGATCGCCGCCGGGTGGACGATCGAGGAGGCGCTCGGATCGAAGAAGCATTGCATCGTCGAGGCCGGCACAGGCGTCGGGAAGAGCATGGCCTACCTCATCCCTGCCATCCATCACGGGCTAACCGGCAAGAAGGTCGTCATCTCGACCCATACACTTTATCTTCAGGCGCAGCTTGTGACCAAAGATATCCCGTTCCTGCAGAAGGTCCTGCCCGGCAAGAAGTTCAAGGCCGTCCTGATGAAGGGCAGGGGAAATTACCTCTGCCTCGCCAACTACGATGCCGAGCTGGGTCAATTGCTCTTGCTCGGGGATACGAACATGGGCAAGCTTCAGCAATGGGCTATGGACACCGAGACCGGCGACCTGAGCGAACTCGATTTCCCGTTCTCCGAATGGTCCAGTATCTGCTCGGACCAGGATACCTGCCACCACCAGGAGTGCAGCCGGTTTGCCAAATGCTTCTACTACAAGATGCGCAAGGCAGCCGCCGAGGCGAATATCGTGGTGACCAATCACTCGCTCTTCTTTAGCGATCTGGCGATCCGCATGGCCGACCCCAAGTCGGGAGTGCTCCCCGACTACAATGCCGTCGTCTTCGACGAGGCCCACCACCTGGAGGATGTGGCGACGAAGGTCTTCGGCATCGAGTTCAGCAACTTCCGGATCCCCAATCTGCTCAATCGGGTGCGAAGGACCAGGGGAATCGCCATTGACCCGAACCGGTTGATGGCAATTGACGAGGCGAACGGCCGTCTCTTCGAGGCATTCGGCCGCAGCCAGAAGCAGGAGTTCTTCTTCTCGGATGTCTACGAGCAGATCGGCAGGGCGGGCATCGAGTCAGCCGCCTCCGATCTGATGACCCTCCTCGACGGCCTGAACCTGGAACTCTCGCACCAGGAGACCGAGGGGCGTCAGGAGATGGAGGACCGGCTGAACGGCCTGCGTCGAATGTGCGGGCACATGAAGGACGACCTGACGGCCATGTTTTTTGGCGAGTCGGACGGCTATTTCCGATGGGGCGAGCGGCCTGAGCGTAAGGGGAAGCTCGTGAGCTGCTTCCTCCATCATACGCCGCTCAGCGTGGCAAGCGTACTTCAGGAGTCACTCTGGAAGAAAGTTGACACTGCGGTCCTGACCTCCGCGACCCTCTCGAACTCGGGCGCATTCAATTACCTCAAGGGCCGGCTGGGCCTGCAGGAGTGTCGGGAGGCGATCGAGGATTCGCCGTTCGACTTCCAAACCCAGTGCCTGGTCTACATCCCCCGGCATCTCGACTTCCCCTCGGAGAAGCCTGACTATGCGGACCGGGTGGCGGCCGAGATCGAGGAGATCGTGCGGGCATCGAGGGGTCGGGCGTTCCTGCTGTTCACGTCCTACCGCATGCTGAACGCCGTCTACGACCGCCTCTTCGATCGCCTGCCGTTCGCCATGATGAAGCAGGGCGAGATGTCGAACGAGGCGCTGGTCCAGAAGTTCCTGGAGGAGGAGAATGCGTGCCTCTTCGGCGTCCACAGCTTCTGGGAGGGCGTGGACATTCGTGGTGAGGCGCTGAGCTGCGTGGTGATTGACAAGCTGCCGTTCGGAGTGCCGGACAGCCCGGTGAACCGCGCTCGTGTGGATGCGATCAAGGAAGCCGGCGGCGACTGGTTCAAGGAATATGCGATGCCCCAGGCTCAGATGCGCCTCAAGCAGGGGTTCGGGCGGCTCATTCGGACCAAGGACGACCGGGGCATCGTGGCCATCCTCGACTCCCGCCTGCTGAAGAAGTTCTACGGCAAAGAGTTCCTCCGCTTCCTCCCCCCAGCGCCTGTGACATCGGAGATCGGGGAGATTCGAAGGTTCTTTTCGTGAGGCCTACCACCTGGTTGGTCTCGGATACTTCCGCTCACTCGGCGAGAAGGTATACTGGTCATCCCAGCCTTGAACACGCTGAGCATGGCCATCACAGCAGACCAGGTGCTGAACCTCGCCTCCGTGAATCGGTTTTGCCCAATCAGGCCAGTCTCGGTAATACCAGTACCCCTTCTTCGGCCAAACGACATACGAGCCGATGACCGGCAGATGATCCCTGTCCGGCCGGCAAATGAAGTCGCCATTCAGATTGAGCGCTGCCTGTGAGTCATTTACTGAATCGAATACAAGAATTGTGCTCCTCAGATGATCAAACTTCCACCAAGGCATGCCCGCAAGGCGGCGGTTGTATGAGTAGATCACGGGCTGCCTGTTTGACCGGCTCCTCCTCGCTCGCCAGAAGCATGGCATGTGCGGGTGCTCTCGTCCGGTCTCGAGCGCCAGAACTTCAAGCCAGGACTGACCAACCGGTGCCCGCTGTGCAGATGTATACAATGGGGGCAATCGCTCATCCCAATCCGATGTATACATGTTGAACGACACGGCTATGCAGAATACGTTGTGGAAGCAGATAGACATCAATGCCTTCTGGCGCTGATCCAGGAAGAATTGGCGTAGAGCGCCAACCAACCCAACTATCAGCACAACTGCGATCGCCAGAACAACCAGACTGCGCTTGGCAGCACCTCTCTCCATCCTACTCACCTCCTGAATCCGGTTTTCTTCAGTATCTCGATCTGTTTGGGCTCAAGGCCTTGCTCGATGGACTGGAGTGCACGCTTCTCAAATGCGCCTCTCTCGATCGCCAGGACACCTGAGAGGACGACGTAGGCTATCGCAATCACCGGCAACGCATACCGAGCGGAGGTTCGGAGGGACACCAGTGCGCTTTTCGCCCCTCGGCGAATCAACACGACGATCGCACCGGCGAATATCACCGCCGGAAGTATCCCGATGATCTCCCAGGTCAGCCGAGCCGGGAGGGGCGTCTGCATGTTTGACCATGCCCGCTGCGCGTAGAAAGAAACGATGAACAAACCTGCGATAGTGAGTCCTGCGCCAATCGCACCGACTATCTTCGCCAGGCGACCGCCCTCCGCCGTCCTGAGTCTTCGGGGCAGGCTCAGGATTCCGAGTATCACCAGCACGATCAGCATCTCCACCAAGATCGAGACAGCCCCATACCTCATCAGTTCGGAATACTGCCAGCGGCGATAGATATCGGAGTTTTTTTCTAACAGCCCGCGGTTCAGACGGCGGAACTCGTGCCCCGCCATGTATTGGCTTGCGACCCAGTTGCCCTCAGAACCCAGTTGATGCTTGGTCGAATAATCTCGCACAATCTGAACTATAACCTTGGCCTGCGCGTCCCGGTCATTGCCGCTACGCTTCAACTGCTGAGCCTGTTCCGCCGTGCGAGGGAGTTCGCCAACAGCGATGCCCTGGATGGCTGTCCCCACCAGCGGAGTTATGTACTCCTGCCCGGCGCTGATCAGGTGATTTCCCATCCTGAATCCAGCGAAACGAATCTTCCAGCCGCGCTGCCAATCGCCGTTCGCTTCGGCATCAAGGGCAATTGCCTGAAGAGTCCGCGCCAGCCGGCGCAGCCTGGCAAGTTCGCCGAAAGAGGTTACCTGGTTGTTGGTCGCTTCCAGGCCCGGAACGCCGGCTTCCATCAGAAGCCGCCTGGCGTTGAGCTTCGCTTCCTTGTCATAGGTATTGAACACCGGTTTGCGCGAATCGGCGTTGATGGCGGCGATTGCCTCATCGTCCTTATGGAGGCCGAGATATATCAGGGCGAGTACATAATCGTAGTATGAGTTCTGAGGGTCGAGCTTCTCACCCGAAAGGACCCAATCGAGTGCCGATTGAGCCTGCTTCTCCGAGATGCCGGCGGGATAGGGTCCAGGCTTGCGGCCGAGTTTCTGATCCAAGGCCCGTTCTTCAGCCCTATAAAAGTCAATCTGCCGAAGGTGTAAGGGAAGGAACCGAGCGTGGACAACCCTGGAATCGGGGTCGGCGGCAAGGGCTTCGTCGAATGCTTTCGCAACCGCCGCAGCATCGGGCCTGTCGCCGTACCTGCCCTCGGTATTCAGGAGTTCCGCAAGCCCCTCCCATTCTTTATGCTTTGCAGCCACCCGCTTCAGTTTGTTCGCCGGCACGGGCAGGGCATACTCGTAGATCGTGGAGAACTTCGGCCAGGCGCCGACTCGAACATCGGTAGTATGGGTGATCTGCCGAATCTGCAGGAAGAACTGCCGCCTGACCCCCGGCCAGACGAGGATGACTACTGCGAGCACAACGTAAATCCAGCGTTCGAATCGAGACATAGCACTGCCTCCCTTCACGCATTGTCTAACCAGTAACGAGTAATGCGTAACTGGACCAGCCTTACGGATTACTCCTTACGCATTATACTCCCCATGCTTCCATGCCGCGTCATAGCACGCCACCACATTCTCCGGCGGGACGTTCGCCTGGACGTTGTGGATCTGGTTGAACACAAACCCGCCGCCGGGAGCGAAGATCTCGATCCGCTCCCTCACATGCCGCTCGATTTCCTCGGGGCTCGCATTCGGCAGGACGAATTGGGTATCACACCCGCCGCCCCAGAACGTCAGCTTGTCGCCGGACTCCTTCTTCAGCCGCCGAGGGTCCATCCCAGCCGCCGAAGTCTGAACCGGGTTCAGCACCTCGACTCCCTCATCCACCAGGTCGCCCATGATGTCATAGCACGACCCGCACGCATGGAGGAAGACGTGGACGTTCGAGTTCTCGCGGATGAATTGGTACTGCTTTGCGTGCCTGGGCTTCACTACGCGCCGATAGAGGGTGGGGGAGAGCATGGTGGCGGTTTGAGTTCCCAGATCATCGCCCATCTGGATGAGCTGGATGTACTCGCCCAGCATATCGAGCGCGACCCGGAGGTTCTCCATGTAGACCTCGACCATCTTATCCAGCGCATACTCAATCAACTCGGTATTGAGCGCAACCTCGGTCATGAACCGCTCCCACCCGAAGGCGTTCTGCCCGCCCTCCAGGATGTTGCCGCCGAAGCCGTACATGATCGCATAGTCGGTGTTCTCATAGAGCCACTTGGCCCGATCCCGCATGACCGCCAGTTCCGCCGGATGCATGGGCTTACAATCAAATAAACGGTCTACGTCGGAAAAAGTTTCGGCCTCCGCCAACGGCCAGTAGCACGGCTCGAAGTAGAGGCAGCCATCAGGCATGCGCTGGATCGCATTCCCCTTTGCGTCGAAGAGGACCAGACCGTCATTGCGCCTAACCGGATTAAAGCTGACCGGGACCTTTGCGGGCGAACCATCTGGGAGCGTCCAATCCTCCCACTCCTCCGGGAACCGGCCGAGGGTGTTCAGCAGGTCAATCGCGTCAACGTGGAATCGGTCGAGAATCGGCGGCTCGGGGAGGGCAAGCTGCTGCATCGTGTCGTAGACACGGGTCTCCCCGCCCTCGATGCCGAGGTAGGCCTTCAACTTGTTGTATGCGATCGCCATGATGCCGGTCGAACGCATGGCCCCGAAGTCAATCGGGACGCGGTCGGGCTCCTTGTGGGCAATGGTTGTCAATACTCGCTCGCGTGAGGTCATTTTTGCTCTCCCTGGAAGGACTTGAGTGCCTGATAATAGAATACTTTTGACAAAGGACGCATTATGCGGAAAACCCGAAATATCCTTTTCTGGCTGCTTATTGGCTTGCTTGCCGACTTACCCTCGCAAGCCATCCAGACAATGCACGCCAGGCTTGGCGGGAAGCTGGTGATCGTCAAGTTCGACCCCAAGGCCCATGACACAATCCGAATTCTTGACATGCAGTCCCACGAGATCTATCGAGGCATGCCAAAGTCACTTCACCCATGGAAGGTCCAGGTCGCCGATGCGGATGGCGACGGCCGGGAGGACATCGCCGTCGGGGTCTACAAGAAAGCGCGCTTTCACCCGGTGATGGCGAAGCGGCTCTTCATATACGGGTGGGATGGCAAAGGCCTCTATCCGAAGTGGCTCGGGTCGAGGCTCGCCAGGCCGTTCACCGATTTTGTCTTTCTCGATCGGAAGCTGGTCGCGATCGAGGTGACCCGAGACGGCATGAATGAGCTTGCGGTCTATCGTTGGGACGGATTCGGGTTCACCGGCGAGTGGGCGGGCGTCAAGTCGCCGAAGCTCTCTGGCCTGACTGCGGATCATTCCCGTATCATCGTTCAATCAGGCAGTCGCACAATGAAATTTACGTTCAAGGGCTATCAACTTCAGGAGGTCAAGTCATGAGAAGGTACTGGTCTGTCGCGTTGCTGATCATCATTTGTCTGGGGGTGGGGGGCTGCAGCAAGCACCAGACGACTGCGGTCACCAAAGCCAAGCCTGTCGGGGCGAAGCCGACATCGGCAAAGCCTCTAAGCGCTGAGAAGCCTGCCGCTCTGGTGATCGCTGCCGGCGTCGTCTTTCACCCCGCCTACAAGCCTGCAGAAGTCAAGGCGTCTGTCAAGCCCTACGCGGTCAAGGCCGATCTCAGCAATATCTCCAATCGCAAGCTCTTCGGTACATTCACGCCCGATCAGAAGGCTCTCCTTGTCAAGAACGCCTTCTTCGCGGCCCCAACGACCGAGCAGCAGCTTTTTTTCATCTACGAGCAGAACGACTACAAGAACATCCCCAGCTTCATCACGACGGACAGCGTCCTCCAGGTCTACCATATCTTCTACGACTTCACGCTCAGAAACCTGGAGACCGGCAAGCTGTACGACTTCCTGGTGACCCTATCCGACTCCATGATGGGCCAGAGCAAGTCTATAGCTTCGCAGATGACCGATTCCAAGTGGAAGAAGGCGGCATTGGCCAATCAGGTCTACTTCGCCGTGCCCTACACCATACTCGGGAAGACGGCGAGCCTCCCGCCAAACGAACGGCAGACGCTCGCGAAGGAGTTGGAACTGGTGAACACCGCGCCCGGTCGAAAGATGTCCGCGCTCTTCCCATGGAAGCCTGATTATTCGCAGTTCAAGCCGAGAGGACATTATACGAGGAGTGAGAAGCTCAAGAACTACTTCAAGGCCATGATGTGGCTGGGTTATCAGCCGTTCCCAAAGGATGCTCCGTACGTGCCGTCCGCCGGCATCGACCCCGGCCCGGCGTGGCCTCAGATTCGCCAAGCACTGTTGATCACCAAGATGCTCTTCGACACCAAGATCAAAGGCCAGCCGGCGATCAAGTACTGGGAGTCCATATATGAGCCGACCGTCTTCTATGTCGGTTCCTCGGACGATCTCACCCCCTACCAGTACAAGGCCATCATGGACAAGGTCTACGGCGCGAAAGCCTCCTATTCGGATTTGCAGGATGAAGCCAAGCTCAAGCAAGTCTATGCCGAGTTGGGTAAGCTCCCAGCACCCAGGATCGACGTCAAACTTGAGGAAATGCCCACCGGCCGGATGCTCAAGTTCATGGGCCAGCGGTATATCCCGGATAGCGAGATATTCCAAAGGCTAGTGGACGGTTATCACCGCCATTTCCCCAAGGGCCTTGATTTTCTCGCCGTCCTTGGCTCGGAACGAGCGGCCGATATCCTGGATAACGTCTACCATGAGCCCGAGAAGTGGGGGCTCTATCTGCCGCACCGGGAGGAGCTCGTCAAGGAGTTCAATGCCCTCCCCTCGGAGACCTGGCGCTCGAACCTGTATTGGGGCTGGATGTGGAGCCTGGACACGTTTGTGGATACCTATGGCCAGGGCTATCCTTCCTTCATGACCAATCAGGCGTGGGTGGATAAGTCATTGAACACCGCGCTCGGGAGTTGGGCGGAGCTTCGCCATGACACCATTCTCTATGCGAAGCAGAGCGGGGCTGAGTGTGGCGGCGACGGTGAAGAGCCTCCTATGCCGAAGGGTTATGTCGAGCCGAATGTCGAGTTCTATGACCGAATGTTGTGGCTTACCACCACATCGAGGACGGGATTGGATGCTCGTGGACTCCTCACCGACAACCTAAAGCAGAAGTTCTCGGATTTCGAGGATCTGCTCACCTTCCTGAGGAACGTCTCCATCAAGGAACTGTCGAACCAGAAGCTCACGGCCGACGAATACCGCCAGATCATGATCTACGGCTCAGAGATCGAGAGGCTGACCTTGTCCGTCATTAACGATCAGGCGCGGGGTTGGTACGATATTACGAGCGAAGCGGATAAGCACATGGCGGTCGTGGCGGATGTGCATACGTGGTACATCTACTGCCTTGAGGAAGCCGTCGGCTGTGCGAACGAGATATATGTCGTCGTGCCCATCGAGGGTAAGCTGTGGCTAACCAGAGGCGCTATCTTCTCCTACTATGAGTTCCCTCAGCCGCTTAAGGACCGCCTCACGGACGAGCAATGGCAGAAGATGCTGAAGAACAAGTCAGCTCCTTCGCCGCCGATATGGGTGGATAGCTTTCTGCAAGGCAAGGAGAAAAAGGGCAGCATCCCGAGGAGGGACCGGAGCACCGGATGCTGAAGTCTCGGCTGGTTCTATTCAGCATCGCCCTGGTTATCATCCTGGTGCTGGTATGCTATAGGAGGGTCGGCAGGGAGGCAAAGCCCGCGGTAACCTTCATGGCGGTTGGCGACGTTCTCCTTGACCGAGGGGTCGCGAAGAAGATCAGCGCGAACGGTCGTGATTGGCCGTTCGCCAAGGTCTCTCCAATCCTCCAATCCGCGGATGTCGCATTCTGCAACCTGGAATGCCCGTTCTCCGCAAAGGGCGTGAAGGTCAACAAGCCTTTCTGCTTCAAGGCCGACCCGGCGAACGGCAAGTGCCTGGCAGATGTCGGCTTCGACATCGTGTCCCTGGCGAACAACCATTCCTTGGATTGCGGACGGACTGGACTGGTCGAGACCATGCGCTGTCTTGATGATCTCGGGATAAGGTTCGTCGGGGCAGGGGATACGCTCAACGATTCCAAGCTGCCTGTCGTCGTGGAGCAGCATGGGTTGCGGATAGCGTTTCTCGCGAGGAATACACTCATGCCGGAGGGAATATGGCTCAGGGAGGATGCGCCAGGCACGGCCGGGCTCGATGAGTCTACCATCTGCCGGGAGATCGCCGATGCCCGAAGGCTCGCCGATGTGGTGATAGTCAGCCTTCACTGGGGCGTCGAGTATCGGGAGAATCCCGGGGAAGCTCAGAGGATGCTAGCCAGGAAGATAATAGACGCGGGGGCTGATCTCGTGCTGGGTCATCATCCACACGTGGTTCAGCCAGTCGAGACGTATCGCGGCGGTGTGATCGCTTACAGCTTGGGGAACTTCCTTTTCGACTCGCCAAACCCAAATTGCAAGGGGAGCATGATCCTGAAATGTAAGCTATCCAAGTCAGGCGTGGCGGATGTGGAGATCATCCCCATCAAGATCACCGGCTGCCGGCCGATCCTTGGGGACAAAGGAGGCGTTCAATGAGGCAAAAGGACTTTCGTTCAGCAACCGTGGAGAGTTACCCGTGGGGGGTCATTCGATGGCTGCATAGCAGTGAGACCGGCACGCAAAGCCTGACTTTCGGGGAGATGACTATCAACCCCGGCTCGGAGAACCGCCAGCATTACCATCCCAACTGCGAAGAGATCCTCTATCTCATCTCCGGTGAAATCGAGCATCAGTTCGAGGGTGCTGAGCCATTCGTTCTGAAGGCCGGGATGTCCGCGCAAGTCCCTATCGGCATGAAGCACCATTCCAAATGCACGAGCGTCGAGCCGGCCCGGATGCTGGTTGCCTATTCGTCTGCCCACCACCAAGTCGTCGAGGTGTGATGGGCCTGCGCGCGATCTTGACTCAGAAGGCGTTCACCCTTTACAGTTAGACGACGGACTCACGCACCACGGGGGGAATCATGGCGAAGAAACGAATACTTACCGGCGACCGGCCGACCGGGGCGCTTCATCTCGGGCACTATGTGGGCTCGCTGGCGAACAGGGTCAAGCTCCAGGATGAGTATGATACATTCATCATCATCGCTGACGTCCAGGCCCTGACCACGAACTTTGAGCACCCGGAGAAGCTCCCGGAGGACGTCCGCCAGGTCGCCATTGACAACCTCTCAGTCGGACTCGACCCCGAGAAAGTGACGATTTTCATCCAGTCTATGGTGCCTCAGATCGCCGAATTGACGGTGATCTTCTCGATGCTCGTCACGGTGAACGTACTTCGCCACAACCCGACCATCAAGACCGAGGCCAAGCAGTACGGCTATCAGGACATGACCTATGGATTCCTGGGCTATCCGGTCAGCCAGACAGCGGATATTACGTTCTGCAAGGCGCACATGGTGCCGGTCGGGGCGGATCAGGTCCCTCACCTGGAGTTGTGCCGAAAGCTGGTTCGGCGCTTCAACGAAATGTACAAGCCCGTGCTGGTGGAGCCGGACTTCAAGGTCGGCACGGTCGGTCGGCTCATGGGCACCGACGGGAGCGCCAAGATGAGTAAGAGCCTGGGCAACTGCATCTACCTCTCGGATTCGGCGGCGGAGGTGGCTCAGAAGATCAGCATGGCGATCACCGACCCTGCCCGAATGCGGCGCGCCGACCTCGGCCATCCCGATGTCTGCACCGTCTTCGCCTATCAAAAGGCCTTCGACCCCGGCTTCGTCAAGGAACTGCGCAAGGAATGCGAGACGGCGGGCATCGGCTGTGTGGACTGCAAGAAGCGGCTCTCCGCGGAGATCAATGCCCTCCTCGAACCGATGCGCGAGCGTCGGGCGAAGTATGAGGCGAATCCCAAGCTGGTCGAAGACATCCTCCGCGCGGGGACCGCCAGGGCGTGCGAGGAAGGCGCGAAGACCATGGCCGACGTCCGCGAGGCAATGCACTTAAATTACCTCTGAATTTTTACGGGCCAGCGGAGGTTCAAGCGAAGTATGGGGTGATGCCCCATTTCATCCCGGACCTTAAAGCACTCGTGGGAGACAAGACTGATAATCTCATTGGTATACCAGGGATCGGTCGGAAAACAGCGAGTGACCTCATACAGCGTTTTGGAGGTGTGCCGGAGATATTTGAACAACTAGATGCCCTCAAAAGGGATACAATGCGCAATGTTTTGATGACATATCGTAATCACGTTCTGCATAACCTTTCGATGATCCGGTTGGACCATCCAGCTTCTCTTCCCTTCAGTTTGCCCGAACTTGCTGTTACCGGCAAATCATGGCAGCACAAGACCATGGAATTACTGCGAGAAGCTGGCATTGCGACTTCATTCACTAGCAACTCTCTTTCCGCTTTGAAGTAGCCTTCCCTACGTTTCGGCATCTCTAGCTTAGAAGTTTATGGAGACAAAGCCAAGGTATCCGACCTCACTTCGTAGAAATTTCACTCAACCGACACGACTCCACATTCGTAATCTCAATGACGACGCGTCGAAGAAGGGCTGGATGTGGGACCATCCGATGCCGAACTGGTACGGCAATGCTTGCATGGAGACAATAATGGCTTTGACCTGCTTGTGCGGAAATACCAACGCCAGGTCTATGCCTTTTGTCTCCGCATGATAGGCAATGCCGACGACGCATCGGATGCAGCCCAGGATAGCTTTCTGAAGGCATACAATGCGCTGGCAAGTTTTCGACAGGAGGCTCAGTTCCTAACCTGGATCATGCGGATTGCCCACAATGCGTGCGTGGACAGGTGCAGGGGCAAGCGTCCCACGGACTCACTGGACGATGTCGAGGTAGAAGCGTGCGATGTGCCTTCGAATCCGGAGAAATCGGCGATTCGCAGTGATGAACAGCAGCGATTATGGGAGGCAGTCCTTAAGCTGCCGGAGAAGTACCAGACGGCGCTCATTATGTTTCATTTCGACAGCAAGAGCATCAAGGAGATAAGCAGCGATCTCCGCCGGCCCGAAGGTACGGTCAAATCCGATCTTCACGTTGCCCGCGAGATGCTCAGGCGGAAGCTGGAAGGAGTGCTCAGATGAACTGCAAAGGGGCTAGAGAAATCATCAACCTGCTCATGGACGGGGAGCAGCATCCACAGGCAGACCAGGCGCATGCCCATGTGAGCGAGTGTGCTTCCTGCATGGAATGGCAGTCGTCCATGGACTGCGCTCTGAGCATCATCTCAGCGCAGGAGCTTCCGGAGATTGACCTTGCGCCAGCTATCATGTCTCGGCTGCCGGAGCATCATCCGGCCTCACAGGTTCGCAAACGGTGGATGCCGGGCCGTGCGCTGGCATGGATCGGCGCCTGCTGGGCGGCGGGTCTGCCGGCTGTTGTTGTGATCGGTCTGCAGATCTACCACATGCTTACTCCCGGATGGACTCAAGTCGCGGCAATCAGGGCTTTCGATCTCACAAGAGGATTCATGTCCATGCTGAGTTACGGGTTTTCCACCTGCACAGCTCTCTTCGGCGCGCTATTGCGTGTGTTCGAATATCAGGGAATCACGGCCAGTGGAGTCACTTCTTATGCCCTGGGGTCGATACTTCTCGATTCAATACTGCTGGCAATAATTCTGGCAATCTGGCTGAAAGGGAAAAGAACTCCCGGCTTGTTCATAGTCCTGGGCTGAAATGGAGGTTTCGATGAAAAAGGCGTTATTCGTTCTCTCAATCATTCTGCTTGCAGGAGGTCTGTCGGCTGACCAGATTGACCTGAGCGGTCCCTGGAAATTCCAGGTTGACATGAATAACACCGGCCTGGATAAGGGCTGGCAGTCGCCGGAGTTCGCTGCATCTTCCTGGCGGGCCCTCCAGGTACCAGGCACTTGGGAAAGCCAGGGGATAGCTGGGGTCAATCCGGAATGGGTGCAGTCCGACGACCTGAAGCAGCCATACACCGGCTATGCATGGTATCGCCGAACCGTCGAGATTCCGTCTGATTGGAAAGGCAAGGATGTCTTTCTTAATCTGGGGCCGGTTGATGACAACGATTGGACGTACTTCAATGGGAAGATGATCGGGAGTACGACCCAGCGGGTTATCCAGGTCTCCGGCATCCCACGTTCCTATCAAGTTCCAGCCGATGCTATCAAGTTTGGCGGAACGAACACCATCGCGGTCCGTGTGTTGGATTTCCGAGGGCTCGGCGGAATCACGAGAGGTCCCGTGAATCTGAGTAACCAGGTGGTGCAGACTTCCCGCGGATCCAATCAAAACGATAGCGTACAGGTCGGCGGCAGTGTCACGGTCCAGACGAATCAGACCGTCAATGACGCGGTCGCAGTCTGGGGCAATGTCACCGTGATGGGTCATGTGCAGGGCGATGCAGTGGCGGTGGGAGGGAGCGTTAACCTGTTTCCGGGAAGCCGTGTAGATGGAGACGTCGTCGCGATTGGGGGCAAAGTCAACCGGCAGCCGGGTGCAATCGTAGGAGGCCAGGTCACCGGTTTGGGCCCAAGCCTGGGACGTCTGCCCTTCGTTTCGCCGTGGACCAATCACAACGGCGTACCGTACCTGTGGCCTTTTATCAATCCATTCTCGATCTTCTTCATTCTGTTTGCCTTTGTAGCATCTTTGTTCTATGCGCTCGTCTCGGCGATCATAGCGGCGCTATTCCCCAACCGCATCGAGACGATCGGTTCGACGATCATCGAGCAGCCGGGCGCATCTGCCTTGTACGGACTCATCGCCGTGCTCCTGATCCTGCCGGCCACGCTTCTGCTGATAGTCACTTGCATCGGAATCCCTCTTGTCCCGATAGAAATCCTCGTCATTCTTGCGGCCAAGCTGGTCGGAAGAGCAGGGGTCGGCCTGGCAGTGGGAAGGAAGGTCGGAGTCGGCGTGAATCATCCGATCCCGTCCACTGTGCTGGCGGTGGTTGTCGGGACGCTGATAATCGCCTTCATCCATCTGATTCCATTTGTCGGCGGGATAGTAGCTTTCATCCTTGAGCTGTTGGGCTTCGGCGCGGCGATCATGACCGGTTTCGGAGCATCGTCAAATTGGTTCGCCAATCGCCGCTCCGGAAACACGAACCAGGTTGCAGGCCAGGCGGAAGTATAGTAGTATGTAATCAGCCTGAAACGTACAATGGGTTTCATCGAATCCTCCTCGCGAAATAATAAACCAGGCATTTCATTGCGACGGAGGGGAAACCGCATGGTCGGACCTGATATCTTCGGGAGCAAGGTAAATCTGAGGCCGCTGAAGACCGACGACCTTACGCGCCGTGTAGAGTGGTTGAGCGACTCCGAATGCGCGCGATTGTTCACCGGCTCGCTGCCCGAACGAGCCTACGGTCAGGAAGATGCCGAGCGATGGGGCAGGAGCCTGGAAGCCGACTCGTCTGCATCCGTGTGGGCGATTGAGACGAAATACGGCAAGCATATCGGAGACGTGGACCTTCATGACATTGACCGGAATATGGGCACGGCGAAGCTGACCATCCTGATCGGGGACAAAGCATACTGGGGCAGGGGCTATGGTACCGATGCGGTCAAGAGCCTTCTCACCTCCGCCTTCGCCGATCTGAGATTGCAGAAGGTCAACTTGAGGGTCTACGGTTTTAACGGCAGGGCCATCAGATGTTATGAGAAGTGCGGCTTTGTGAGGGTCCACGATTCCGGCGCACAAGGCACTTACCCTGGGGAGATATACATGACGGCCAGCAGAGATCGCTTCATGGCAATGGAATCGAATGCCGGCACTGTTTGAGCTTGATCGAGTAAACGTATCATTGAACTCCGCGCGCATCTTGAACGGAATCTCATTCGAGATCCGGGCGGGCGAGTTTCTGGGCGTCATCGGGCCGAACGGCTCCGGGAAATCAACCCTCTTGCGGACGATGGCCGGCGTCCTCACGCCTCTTTCGGGATCGGTGCGGTTGGACGGCTCGGACGTCGCCCGCGTCCACGGCAGGCAGCTTGCCCGGCGGCTTGCGATAGTTCCACAAGATAACCCCATCGCCTTCGACTTTACCGTTCAGGAGATCGTGCTGATGGGCCGGTCGCCCCATCTGAGGCGCTTTGAGATCGAGAAGGGCCGTGACGCCGAGATCGCCGTGGATGCGCTCAGAAGGACCAACCTCCTCCATCTTGCCGACCGGTCAATAGGGACCTTGAGCGGCGGCGAGCGTCAGCGGGCGATGATCGCCCGGGCACTCGCCCAACAGACCGACATCCTCTTCCTCGACGAGCCGACCGCCCACCTGGACATAAACTATCAGGTAGAGATCCTCGATCTCGCCAGACGTGAGAACGCCGAGAATGGGAAGACGGTCGTCGTCGTCCTGCATGACCTCAATCTTGCGGCTGAGTTCTGCGACCGGCTGATCATGCTCAGCGAGGGATCGGTGTTCGCGGCCGGGAGCCCAGAGGAAGTCATCACCAGGGAGAACGTCCAGCAGGTGTACGGGACTTCGGTGTGGGTGAGGAAGCATCCGACCTCCGGGAGGCCGTATGTGCTGTCACTTGGCAGCCGGGCCGTTGCCTCGAAGTTTCGAGAGAACGGCTCGAAGGCGTCGGGCTTCAAGGTCCACGTGATTTGCGGAGGAGGAAGCGGCGGCCCGGTGTTCTTGCGACTCCTCGAGGCAGGCTGCGACGTCACGGCAGGGGTCATCAATATCGGCGACACCGACCAGGAAGCGGCCGAGTCGCTGGGGATCGAGTATGTGGAAGACGCTCCTTTCTCACCGGTCTCAGAAGAGGCGAATCAGGCGAATCTCCGGTTCATCGCCGACGCGGATGCCGTCCTGATGGCCGATCTGCCGTTTGGTGCGGGCAACCTGGCGAACCTTCACGGTGCGGCTCACGCGCTCGATCTCGGCAAGCCGGTTGCGGTCGTGGGAGACAGGGCCTCATTCAAGGAGCGGGACTTCACCGGCGGGGAGGTAGTCCGCCTGCTGAATAGCCTTGCGGATCGGGGAATGTCCGTTCTGGAGTCGCTCGAGGCAGTGCCCGATTGGGTTGCCAAAACCCGGATGCAATAGTATAATGAGCCGTTGGCAAAACAAATGGCACGACCGTTTGTCGGTTGTGCCATTCGTGTTCAAGCTTTTCCGAAATGGTTTGTGCCTAGGCGGCTCGAACGACTTTGCCGGCCTTCAGGCACTTGGCGCAGACCCTGAGTCTCTTGGTAGCATCATTATTGGCTACTCGGACGGTCTGCAAGTTGGGCAGCCATCTTCGCTTGGTCTTAGGTGCGCGAAGAGCCCACGACCCGGAATGCTGGTGGCGGATATTCTGGCCGAACTGAGGGCCTTTTCCGCATATATCACATACTCTTGCCATTATGTCGAACCTCCTGGTCTCGTGTACGGGAGAAGCAAAAACCTGACAATAATAGCACAAGCCGGATGGTATTGCAAGCCATGCGCGATGCATCAATCATGAACCTGGTTAAGACCGCGAGGACCCTCAGCCCCGAGGATTCCATCGGAAGGGCTGCGGAGGCCTTGCGCGTCTCGGGGATTTCCAGG
>Ga0307378_10002357_pt1 | contig 29155 bp, 23 predicted proteins | sample UN1MG_FD_202238 | JGI IMG/M metagenome (GOLD analysis project Ga0307378, IMG submission 202238) | Soil microbial communities from Risofladan, Vaasa, Finland - UN-1 | ecosystem: Environmental > Terrestrial > Soil > Coastal area > Acid sulfate soil | place: Finland: Risofladan, Vaasa | collected... | reverse complement strand
GTCGTCCTCCTGGGTCACGTTGCCGTGATGGACCGACAGGCTCGGGTCGTCCGAGGGATACATGTCGGCATACCGTTTGTCGGTGGCGATCGGCTCGTGCGGCTCGTGGAAGCAGACGTAGAGGAAGAACGGCTTCTTGGGGTCGCGGAGCTTCTCCAGCCACCGAACCGCTTCGTCCACGACGAGGTGCGCCGAGAAGCCCTCCAGCGGTCCCACCGGCTCGCCGTTGCGCACGAAGTTGTCCGGGTTGTGGTGGCTGGGGAGGGCGTTGTTCTGCGTGGAGAACCAGTGGTCGAAGCCGTGGTCCGAAGGCTGCGGCTGGCCCGGCAGGTTGAACCGGCCGTTCATGTGCCACTTGCCGGCTTGGCACGTGGTGTAGCCGTTGCGGCGCAACAGCGTTGCCACGGTGATTTCCGAACTCCGCACGTGCATCGGCGAGAACATGGGGATCCAGTTCTGGACGCCCACGCGGTAGGGGGTGCGCCCGGTCATCAGGCCCGTGCGTGCGGGGGAGCAGTTGGCGGCCGCGGCGTAGCAGTTGGTGAGCCGGATGCCTTCGTCGGCGAGGCGGTCGAGGTTGGGCGTCTTGATCCGCGGGTGGCCATAGCAGGCCAAGTCGCCGTATCCGAGGTCGTCGGCCAGGACAATGAGGAAGTTGGGGCGGCACGGGGCTTGCTCAGCAGCGGACTCCGCCGCAGGAAGCGAAGCTGCCGCGACCATCGCCAGCGCGGCGATCAGGACGACGGAACGACGCGCACGGCCGGTTGTGTGGCCCATCGTGGGTCCCCTCCCTTCTTCGGTTTCTTGGATGCCTGGGGCGGATGGTCGACGCGGGCCACCTCCGGGCCCCATGGGGCAAGTTCGCCTCGGCGATTCTAGTGCGACCGGAAGGCGGTGGCAACAATCGGGCGGGGGTACACGGCTGCTGGTGCCTCGGGTGACGGGCTTGTCCGAGTGGCTGTCGACGGCCGACGGCGCGGCCGGCTTGCGAGTCTCGCTGGTTTCGAGAACTCCCGTTCCGGGGGGTTGACGGGCCGCACGGATCGATTATTATCGCTAATTATCGATAATAACCGATTGTGGCACGGCCGATGGCATCCTTCCCCCAGTCATCCTCCGAATCGGGCGGCGGCGCGTCGCTGGCCCGGCACCGCGTGCGCGACGGGATCCAGCGGCTGATCCTCTCCGGCCGGTATCAGCCCGGGCAGCGGCTGGTGCAGCAGGAGCTGGCCGGCCGGTTCGGCGTCGCCCAGAGCGTGGTCCGGGAGTCGCTCCTGGAGCTCCAGTTCTGCGGTCTGGTCCGGGCGGTGGACAACCTGGGGATGTTCGTCAGCGGGCTGGACGCCCGGGCCCTGCTGGCCGCGTACGAAATCCGCGAAGTGTTCGAGGGCCTGGGGGCGCGGCTCTGCTGCGAGCGGGCCAGCCGGGCGGATCTCCGGGAGCTGGTCGAGCTGGCCGAGCAGGACTACCGGCTGGGCCGGGAGGGCAAGGTGGAGGCAATGAGTGCCTTGGACCGCCGGTTCCACTACCGTATGATCCAGGCTTGCGGCAACGAGCTTCTGGCCAAGCTGACCGAGAGCTATCAGGTGCTGGGGATGTTCGTTCGGGCGGATCGCGACATCCGGCAGGTCCGCGACGAGCACCTCCAGATCGTCAAGGCCGTGGAAGCCAACCGGCCGGCCCAAGCCGAGCGGCTCGCGCGGCGGCACGTCCAGGCCGCCCGCCAGGCCATCGAGCGCCAGGTCGCGGAGAACCGGTTCGTGCCCCATTGGGCCGGCGAGGCGGAAGCGGCGCACTCTGCGGAGCCGGCAACGACGGGCTCGGCAACTCCCGTCGCAGTCAAGAAGGCGAACAAGAAGAAAAAGGACAAGGCAACATGAAGCTGTTCATCGACACGGCCCTGATCGACCAGATTCGCGAGGCCAACGCCTGGGGGATCGTCGACGGGGTGACGACCAATCCGACGCACGTCTCGAAGACCGGTCGCCCGGCGCGCGACGTGTATGAAGAGATCTGCCGCACGGTCGCCGGACCGGTGAGCTTGGAGGTCGTGGGCCTGGAGGCCGACCAGATGGTGTCCGAAGCGCGCGAGCTGGCCAAGATCGCCGACAACGTGGTGATCAAGGTGCCGATCACCCGCGAAGGGCTGAAGGCGGTGAAGCGTCTGACGGCCGAGGGGATCAAGACGAACGTGACGGTCGTCTTCTCGCCGCTCCAGGCGATGCTGGCGGCCAAGTGCGGGGCGACGTACGTCAGCCCGTTCGTGGGGCGGCTCGACGCCGTCGGCCACCCGGGAATGGACGTGGTCGGCCAGATCAAGACCATCTTCGAGAACTACGGCTACCAGACGCAGATCCTGGTCGCCGCGGTCCGCCACCCGATCCACGTGCTGGAGGCGGCCCTGGTGGGGGCGGACGTGTGCACGATGTTCTTCGACGTGATGAAGCAGCTCTACGAGCACCCGCTCACCGACATCGCGATCGACCTGTTCCTGAAGGATTGGGAGAAGGTTCCTCAGGACAACGCGGGGAAAGGCCCCGGCTAGCGGGCCGACCGCCCCGTCCTCGGCACGCGAGCGCGGCGTCGGTGAAAGCGGCTCAGAATCCTCCTTCGGGCGAGGCACGAGCGACATGAAGACGAAACCTCAATATCTGGAACGTCTTGCGGAAATGGGTGACCGCAAGGAGCCTCGCGCCGCGCGGTCGCAAGCCGCCGGCCCCTCGGCGCGGTTGACGTCGTTGGACGCGTATCGCGGGTTCATCATGGTGGTGCTGGCCGCGGCGGGATTCGGCATCGCCAAGCTCGCCCGCGAGGCGCTCGAGAAGGGGACCGAGAGCGTCACCCTCTGGAGGACGCTGGAGTACCACTTCTCGCATCCCGAATGGATCAGCCAGACGGCCGTGCCCGAATCGATCCGCCAGGTCGACCTGAACGCGATCGGCTGCTCCGCGTGGGACCTGATCCAGCCGTCGTTCATGTTCATGGTCGGCGTGGCGATGGCCTACTCCTACGCCAAGCGGAAAGACCGCGGCGATTCGCGATTGAGGACGTGGACCCACGTCGCGACCCGCGCGCTGGTTCTGGTCCTCTTGGGCGTGTTCCTCTCCTCGCAGTGGAGCGACCGGACGGACTGGGTGTTTGCCAACGTGTTGTGCCAGATCGGGCTGGGATACATCTTCGTGTACGTGCTCCTGGGCAGGAAACTCGTGGTCCAACTCGCTGCCGCGGTGCTGATCCTGGGGGGCTGGTGGCTGGCCTTCTTTCTCTATCCGCTGCCGGGCCCCGATTTCGACTACGCCTCCGTGGGGATCGGCGCGCCGGCGGACGGATCGCAGGGCGACGTGGCGGCCGCCGCCGGCGAGCTCGCACCCACTCCGATTGCCGACGAGTGGCGGATGCCCGACCGGTTCGCCCCCTGGACGAAGAACGTCAATCCGGCGGCCGATTTCGATCGGTGGCTGTTGAACAAGCTCCCGCGCTCGGAGCCGTTCGAGTTCAACGGCGGCGGGTACACGACGCTCAATTTCGTGCCGTCCATCTTCACCATGCTCCTAGGCGTGATGGCCGGGCAGTTGCTCCGCGGCCCGCGGCGCCCGATCGTGAAGTTCCTCCTCTTGGTGCTGGCCGGCGTCGTGTGCATGGCCCTCGGGGCGACCGCCGGGGCCACGGTCTGCCCGGTCGTCAAGCGGATCTGGACGCCCTCCTGGGCCCTGTTCAGCGGGGCCTACGTCCTCGGGATGCTGGCCGTGTTCTACCTGGTGATCGACGTGATGAGACTGAAGTTCTGGACCTGGCCGCTGGTCGTCGTGGGGATGAACTCGATCGCCGTCTACGTGATGGCCCAATCGATGAAGGGCTGGGTCACCAAGATGCTGACGATCCATTTTGGGCCGGACCTCATGCCGGCGGTCGTGAAGAGCTGGCTCGCCACGACCACCGGACTGAATCTCGCACACGACGGGCCGTACGCGCCGGTCGTCCAGTCGGTGATGATCCTATTGGTGTTCTGGCTGATCTGCGTCTGGATGTATCGGCAGAAGATTTTCGTTCGCGTGTGACGGGGGCGCTCGCCCGAGATGGGGCCTCGGCGAGGTCCGTGGGAATGAGACGTCCATTATCGCTGGGAGAGAAGGCATGAGCGTTGAGATACCGGAATACTTGAGCGTCGGGGCGGACCAGCTCGGCCGGGGCACGCCGGTCAAGGTCCGCGTCGTGGGCGACATGGACGACGTGGCCCGGGACATCGCCCGGGTCATGCTGGAGACCGTCGAAGGGGCACGCAAGGAAGGCCGCGGCGCGACGCTGATCGTGCCCGTCGGCCCGGTCGATCAGTATCGCGTGCTGGCCGAGATGATCAACCGGGAGCGGAGCGACTGGCGCGACGTGATGATCATCAACATGGACGAGTACCTCACCGACGACGACCAATGGGTCGATCTGGACCACCCGCTCGGGTTCCGCGGGTTCATGGACCGGAGGTTCTACGACCTGGTCGATGCGGAGCTGGCTCCCGTGGCGGAGAATCGCGTGTTCCCGCATCCGGACGACCCCGACGCGATCGGCCGGTTGATCGGCGAGCGGGGCGGGGTGGACGTCTGCTTCGGGGGGATCGGGATCAACGGCCACATGGCGTTCAACGAGCCGCCCGAGCCGGGCGAGTCGATGCCGGCCGACCAGTTCGCCGCCCTGCCCACGCGCGTCTTGAGCCTGAGCCGGGAGACCGCCACGATCAACTCGGTGACCGTCGGGGGCGAGCTCTCCCTGGTTCCCCGCCGGGCGATCACCGTGGGCATGAAGGAGATTCTGGAGTCGCGCAAGTGCCGGTTCTACTGCAATCGGCCCTGGCAGCGCGCGGTCGTGCGCCGGGTGCTGCACGGCCCGTTGACCTCCGCCTGTCCCGCGTCCCTCTTGCGCACGCACCCCGACGCCGAGATCACCGTCGCCGACTTCGTGGCCGAGCCGCCGGATATCAAGCTTCGATAGTGATCCGGACGCATGAAGGAGCCCAACACGGGAAGAAGAACTCTCGCCAAGGCGCAAAGACGCAAAGTGGTCGGAGATATGCATCATGTGTGACGAGTGAGAAAGGCGTCACAGCTTCGAAGAGAATCACGAACGCCAGGCAATTCGATGTCCACAGAACCGTTTCCTTTGCGTCTTCGCGCCTTTGCGAGAGGCCTTCTTTCTTCGGTTCAGGGCGTGAATGAGGAGGCAGGATCGTGCGATTAGATTTCTCCAACGAGCGAGTGCTGGCCGTCGTCGCCCATCCGGACGACGCCGAGTATCTGTGCGCCGGCACGTTGGCCCGCGCCGAAGCCGATGGGGCGGCGATCGGCGTCTGCGTCTTGTGCCAGGGCGACAAGGGGCAGCCGACCACGCCGATCCCCGACCTGGCCGACGTGCGGCGCGAGGAGATGGCCGCCGCGGCCGAGCTGCTCGGGGCGGAGCTGTTGTTGGGCGAGTTCGGCGACGGCGAGCTGGTCGACGACCCCGAGTCGCGAAGAACCGTGGTCGAGCTCTTCCGCCGGTTCCAGCCCACGCTGGTCCTGGCCCATTCGCCCGACGACTACCACGCCGACCACCGGGCGGCCTCGGCGCTTGCGGAGGCGGCCTCCTGGTTCGCGACGTCGACCGGCCACCAGACCCGCTCGGCGCCGATGAAGACCCAGCCGGCCTTGTGGTGGATGGATACGGCGAACATGTCCGGCTTCTCGCCGGAGTTCTACGTCGAGGTGAGCGACTACGTGGATTTGAAGCGGCGGATGTTGGCCCGTCATCGAAGCCAGCTTACGCGCGGCGCCGACGGCGACTTCTCCCCGCTGGAAGAGCTGATGATGCGACAATGCACGACCCGCGGCGCCCAAGCCGGCGTGGAGGCGGCCGAAGCGTTTCGGGCGCACCAGGCCTGGAAACGCGTCCGGGCGTGGTGATTCCGTTTTCGTACGAAGGGAGCTGGAATGAGCTTGCGAGCACTGATTATCCACGGCGACGACAACGTTGCCAACCTGATCGGACCCGGCACGAAAGGCGATTCGGTCGAATGCACCACCGAGGGCGAACCGGGGACCAGGGTCGTGACCCTGCTGGACGACATCCCCGCGAACCACAAGTTCGCCCCGGTCGACATCAAGTCGGGTGAGCCGATCATCAAGTACGGCCTCAACATCGGACGGGCTTCCTGCGACGTCCGAGCCGGGCAGTACGTCCACGTCCACAACATCGAATCCAACCGCGGCCGCGGAGCTCCGAGCAGCGACTGATGCGACCGTGAACGTCGCATAAGGCCGCGACCGTCGGTCGCGCCGAACAATCAAGAACGTCCGTGATATCCCCGAACCGCGACCAACGGTCGCGGCTTCATGACACCAGGAGCCACCACGTGAGAGACTATTTCTACGGCTATCCCCGGCCCGACGGACAAGTCGGCATCCGCAACCACGTGCTCATGCTCAGCGGCACGCTCTACGCCAATCCAACCTGCGAGCGCGTCGCGTACATGGTGCAGAACACGATCCCCATCGTCCATCCGCTGGGACGCTGCCAGATCGCGCCCGATTTGGCCCAGACGTTCCGCACGCTCGTCGGCCACGGGCGTAACCCGAACGCCGGGGCGGTGGTCGTGGTCGACCACTTCAAGGAGCAGGGCTGCACGGCCGACGAGATCGCCCACGAGGTCGCCCGGAGCGGCAAGCCGGTCGAGGTGGTCAACATCCGCCGCGAGGGGGGCGCGCTCAAAGCCCTGGAAAAGGCCCTGCGGCTCGCCGTCGACATGAACCGCGCGATCACCGGCCAACAACGGGAGCGGGTTCCGCTCGCCAAGCTGATCTTCGGCTTCAACTGCGGCACGAGCGACGTGACCAGCGGGCTGGCCCACAACCGGTGCGTCGGCTGGGTCTGCGACCGGGTCATCGAGGCCGGCGGCCGGGCACTCGGCGCCGAGGTCACCGAGATGATGGGCGGCGAGGAGCTGATCAAGGCGCGGGCCAAGACTCCCCAGATCGCCGAGAAGCTCCTCGGCATGATCGCCCGGATGGAGGAGCGGATCCTCGCCTGCGGCGTCGAGCTGCGCGGGAGCCAGCCGACGGGCGACAACATCGCGGGCGGGTTGTCGACGATCGAAGAGAAGTCGCTCGGCGCGATGCAGAAATGGGGGACCAAGCCGATCGTCGGCGCGGTCGAGTATGCCGACAGAATCGGCGACGAGCCCGGCCTGTGGCTGATGGACACGCCCGGCCACGGCGGCGAGAGCATCACCGGGATCGCCGCGGCCGGCTCCCAAGTGATGAGCTTCTCCACCGGCGGCGGCCATACCATCAACCACCCGTTGATGATCACCATGCGGCTCACCGGCAACCGGGAGTCCTGGGAGAAGATGCAGGACACGATGGAGGTCGACGTCTCCGACATGTTCGAAGGCACCACGCTCGAGGAGGCCGGCCAACGCCTCTTCGATGAAGTGCTCGAGCTCTGCGACGGCAAGATGACCAAGGCCGAGGCGCTGCGGGAGTTCAACGCCTTCGCCATCAACCGCTGCGGCCCGAGCGTGTGAATGCCCTCGGCCTCCCGTGGGAATCGAAGTTTGACACCGAATGCACGAGCGCCAACCACGTTGAACCGACCGCAGCCGCGGCAACGGGCACGACCCGCGCGACCGGCGCAGCTTGCCTTGCAGGGTGTTGTGCGGGGCACGTTCGCAGCTTGGCCCACCGCGGCTTTTTTGCACGCGCCAAACGGGACGAATCCTTGGATCGAGATCCGTCGATAATGACTCTATTGAGGTACGAGTCGCAGCTCGAAGAGATCGCCGCTGCGGAGCAGGGCGACGGCTGGCTGAGCGCCTGCGCCCGCGACGGCCGCTTCCTGATCCCGACGGAGCAGTTCGTCGAGGCGCTGAGCGAGTTCCTGCGGCGCCTCGGCGCGGGCCCGATGCTGGAAGTTTGCGCCGGTAGCGGCGAGCTGGCCGTTGCGATCCGCGCGACGGGCGTGCCCGTCGTCGCCACCGACGCCGACCCGCCCGCGGGCTCGCCGGTCGTGCGAGCCTCGGCGGAAGAGGCGCTAAGGCGCTATCGGCCGGTCGTAGTGGTTGGGTGCTTTGTGCCGATCGACGCGGGCGTGGACCAGCGCGTGATGGGCTTCCCGTCGGTACGCCACTACGTGGTGCTCGGGGCCCGAGTCGGCGGGCTCTTCGGGTCCGCCGATCTCTGGCGGAGCCCGAGTTGGACCGCCGAGCCGCTCGATCAGCTCACCCGATGGATGCTTACCAGGCACGACGCGTGGATTGACCAACAGACGATCTTGCGGCGCGGAGAAGCCTGGCATCTCTGCCACCGCAGCCTGCTTCCCGGCCGCGAGGAAACCTCGGTCGGAACGGCAAGCCGCTTTGAGGAGCAGTCATCACGATGAGCTCACCCGGAGAAGAGCCGCGATCTCGATGGCAGCGGGCCTTGCACCGCGGGATGGCCGGCGCGTTGCCCGGCGTGCTCCTGGCCGCGGCCCTGGCCTGGGCGGGGGCAATCCTTGCGGATTGGGTCGGCAAGACGGCCATTCCCTGGGTCGTCGCCGTCGCCAGCGCGTTGGCTGGCGGCCAATGCGTGCTCCGGTTCGACAAGAGCCCCGTCAGCGCGATCCTGATGACCATCCTGCTGGGGCTGACGGTCCGCAACGTGGCGGGCCTGCCCAAGGTCTACGAAGAAGGGCTGCGGCTCTCGGTGAAGCTGATCCTGCGGTTCGGGATCGCGCTACTCGGCCTGCGATTGAGCCTCGCGGCGGTCGGCGAGATCGGCCTGAGCGCCTTGCCGGTCGTGCTGGGCACGATTGCCTCGGCCCTGCTCCTGGTCACCTGGCTCAGCCGGGCCCTGGGACTGCCCGCACGGTTGGGCAGCCTGATCGCGGTGGGGACGAGCATCTGCGGCGCTTCGGCGATCGTGGCCACGGGGCCGGCCATCGACGCCGAAGAGGACGAAGTGAGCTACGCCGTCGCCTGCATCACGCTGTTCGGGATGATCGCCCTGTTCACCTATCCGTTTCTCGCCCACTGGCTGTTCCACGGCGCGGCCAACCCCGTGGGGCTCTTCCTGGGCACGGCGATTCACGAGACGGCCCAGGTCGCCGGGGCGGGACTGATGTACGAGCAGCAGTACGGCGCGCCCGAAGCCCTCGCGCTAAAGGCCGCGATGACCACGAAGCTCGTTCGGAACCTTTCGATGGGGATCGTCATCCCTTTGATGGCGATCCTCTATCACCGTCGCCGCTCGCGCGAAGCCGACGCTCAGGCCGGCGGCCGTCTCCGGTGGGGCAAGTACGTGCCGTTGTTCGTCGTCGCCTTCGTCGTGCTGGCCGCCGTGCGGTCGATCGGCGACCTGGGCGGCCCCGAGAAGCCCGCCTTCGGCCTGCTCGACCGGCAACTGTGGGAAGCCTTCCTGGCCGGTGCCAAGGGCCTCTCCGTCGGGTGCCTGACGATCGCCATGGCCGCCGTCGGGCTCGGCACGAGCGTCCGGCAGTTGAAGGTCCTGGGATGGAAGCCGTTGTGCGTCGGGTTCGCCGCGGCGCTGCTGGTGGGGGTCATCAGCATCGTGCTGATCAAGTTCGTTACCGTCTTTATCTAGAATGAAGCAGAGCATGACGATGAATCGCTATCCGATCGACGAAGTCCAACAACTCGTCACGAATCTTGCGGCTGCGGCCGGCGTTCCTCGCGACGATGCGGCAATCCTCGCCGACGCCCTGGTCGACGCCGACGTACAGGGCACCTCCACCCACGGCGTCTCCCGCCTGAATATCTACCTCCGCCGCATCCAGCGGGGGCTGATCGATCCGACGGCGGAGCTCCGCGTCGACAAGCGGCGCCCGGCCGTGCTGGTGGTCGATGCGGCCAACGGCCTGGGGCAGGTCCAGGCCGTCAAGACGCTCGATCGGTTGAAGCCCCTGGCCCGCACGCACGGGGTCGCGTCGGCGACGATCCGTCGCTCGCAGCACTTCGGCGCCTTGTCGTACTACTGCAACCTGGCCGCCGCGCAGGACATGGTGCTCGTGGCGATGACCAACTGCGAGCCGGCCATGTCGCCGGCGGGGGGATGCGAGGCGTTCTTCGGCACCAACCCGATCGCCGCCTCGTTTCCGACCGGGAAGGGTTTTCCCTTGAAGATCGACATGGCCACGTCGCTCGTCGCCCGCGGGAACATCATCGCCGCCCACAAGGCGGGCCGGCCGATTCCCGAGGGTTGGGCCTTGGACGCCGACGGCGACCCCACCACCGATGCGGCCGCCGCCCTGGCGGGCACCGTGCTGACCATGGCCGGGCACAAGGGATCGGCCCTCGCCACGATGGTCGAACTGTTCTGCGGCGTCCTCTCCGGCGCAGCCGTGGGGAGCGAAATCGGGTCGATGTACAAAGACATGGATCGCCCGCAAAACGTGGGGCACTATTTCTGCCTGGTCGACGTCGCCGCCTTCATGGACCCCGACGAGCTCCGCGAGCGCGTGGACGGGATGATCGACCGGATCAAGGAGTGCCGGCGGCGGCCGGGCGTCGACGAAATCCTCGTCCCCGGCGAGCCCGAAAGCCGCAAGGCGGAGTACAACCACCGGCACGGCGTCCCGATCGACCCGAAGACGTTCTCGGAGCTGACCGCCTTGGCCGAGCAGCACAAGGTCGCCTTCGAGCTCGAGCCGACCGAAACCGCCGAGCCGGAGCCCGCCGTGGAACAGCCCGTCTCGTCGAGTCACGGCGGCGACGGCCGGGAGCCTCAAGGCCCCTCTGCCGGCAGATCCGTCCCCAAGAAGCCGAGATAGACGCCATGACGGACATCGTGGTAAGCGAGAACGTCGTCGGCGCTCCGATGGATTCGCTCCAACGGGAGTTCGACGTACGGTTCGATCCCGATCTCTGGAAGAGCCCCGACAAGCTCGCGGCGGCCGTCGCCCGGGCCAAGGCACTCGTGGTTCGCAACCAGACGCAGGTCACCGCCGATCTGATTCGCGTGGCCGAGAACCTCCAGATCATCGCCCGGGCCGGGGCGGGCCTGAACAACGTCGACGTCGAAGCGGCTTCGGCGGCGGGCATCGTCGTCGCCTACACGCCCGACGAGAACTCCGTCTCCGTGGCCGAGCTGACCGTCGGCCTGATGCTCGCGCTGGCCAGGCGGATCTCGGCGGCCGATCGCGATACCCGCTCGGGCGGCTGGGCGCGGCGAGGCTTCACCGGCTCGGAGCTGATGGACAAGACGCTCGGCCTGGTCGGGCTGGGGCGAATCGGCACGCTGACGGCCGCCCGCGCTCGGGCCTTCGGCATGACGATCATCGCCCACGACGACTTCATCGACCCGCGGAGCCCGGCGGTGCGCGAGCTCGAAGCCCGACTCGTGCCGCTGGACGACCTCTTGGCGGAGGCCGACTTCGTCACCTGTCACGTGCCGCTGACGGAAACGACGCGGGGGATGTTCGACTACGCCCGTTTCGCCAAAATGAAGCCCGGCGCGATGTTCGTCAACACGTCGCGAGGCGAGGTGGTCGACGAAGAGGGCCTCATTCGAGCGCTTCAAGAGGAGAAGATCGGGGGCGCGGCGCTGGACGTCCGCGGCACCGAGCCGCCCGGGCCGAGCCCCTTGTCGGAGATGGACGGCGTGATCCTGACGCCGCACATCGCCGCATTCACGGAAGAGGCGCAGCACCGGGTGGTCGCCTCGGTCTGCCGGGACGTGGCCGCCGTGCTCCGCGGCGACCCGGCGGTCGGCTACGCCAACTTCCCCTCACCCCGTCGGCCCCCGTCGGCCATCAAGTAGAGAGAGCATGCGGCAAGTCTTCTATGCTTCGTTGGCCGTCGTTCCTTGGGTGGCGTTCACGCTGCTCTTGCGATTCGTCGTGAAGATGGAAGGGTGGCCGGTGGGGCTGGTCGGCACCTTCTCCCGATGCATCACCCTGCCGCTGTTGGCCGGATGGATCCTGGCGACCGGCAACGGGTGGCGCCGGTTGTTGCCCCGCCGGGCGATGGGCTGGCTGTTGTTGATGGGCGCGCTTTCGATCGCCATCAACCTGCTCTGGTTCGGCTCGGTGAAGTGGACCACGGCGACCAACGTGGCCATGCTGATGCGGCTCGACCTGATCTTCGTGGTGCTCATCGGCGCGGTGTTGGGGCTGGAGCGCCTGGGGCGTGCGCAACTGGCCCTGGTGCCGCTGATGTTCGTCGGATTGGCCCTCTTGAGCGAAATCCGGAAGTTCGATTTCGGCGGGCACCTGCTGGGCGACGTGATGGTCGTGGCGGCGGCCCTGGGGCTGGCCGCCAACGCCTTCATCATCCGGCACATCCTCCGAACGATGGACGAAGAGGCCGTGGCCCTGTACAACCACTCGATCAGCATGTTAGGATTCGTCGCGCTGGGGCTGGCCTGCGGCGATTTCGCCCGGACGCAGGAGGTGCTGGCCGAGCCGGCCGGGTGGGCCCCGATCGTGTTGTTGGGCGTGGTCGCCTCCGTGGGGTTGCCCTTCTATTACGTGGCCTTGCGGCGCATGGACGTGTGGAAGCTGCGGATGTACATGCTTTCCGCGCCGGTCCTCACGGCGGCGGTGGAATGGCCGTTGTGGGGCTTGCGGCTTGCGCCGCTCCAGTGGTTGGGGGCGGCAATCATCCTGGGAGGGCTGGCCGTGCTGATCCGCACCGAGGCACGAGCGCACGTCGGCCCGGTGGCCGGGCCTTCCGCCGCCGGCACGCTCGCCGCAGGTGAGTCGCTCGCCGGCGCACGAACCGGGGCACCGAGTTCTTCTGGTCCGTCGCACGAAAACAGAAAGGACCCCGTGGCATGAGCGTTCAGAACGAGACCGAGGGCCGCTGGTACGAAGGCATCACTCGCTACCAATGGCTGGTGCTGGCGATCGCCTCTGTCGGTTGGATGTTCGACGTGTTTGAGGGGCAGATCTACGCCGTGTACAAGACGCCGGCCATGGCCGAGCTGCTGGTAGGCAAGAGCGATGCCTACATCGATTGGATTGCCAACGTGGGCCTCGCCTCGTTCCTGATCGGCGGGACGGTGGGGGGCCTTCTGTTCGGCGTCCTGGCCGACCGCATCGGCCGGCTCCAGACCATGGTCTGGAGCATCCTCATGTACTCGGTGTTCACCGGGCTCCACTACTTCGCCACCGAGGCATCTCACGTCGTGGTCCTGCGGTTCTTCGTGGCGATGGGAGTCGCTGGGGAATGGGCCATCGCCGCCTCCTACGTCGCCGAAGTCTTCCCCAAGAAAGCGCGGACCATGGCCGGCGGGATCTTCCACGCCTCGAGCGTCGTGGGGGCCGTGCTCGGCTCGGCGGTCGGCGTGTGGGTCATCAGCATGGCCCACTGGCGCTGGGCGTTCGTGCTGGGGGTGCTGCCGGCCTTGCTCGTCGTCTGGGTCTTGGTCAGCCTCAGGGAATCCGAGCGGTGGCAGGCCGACAGAGAAGAGAGCTCCAAGAAAACGAAGAAGAAAGGCGGCAGTCTCCGGGAGCTGCTGGGAGTGCCCCAATGGAGAAACCGCGCCTTGATCGGGATGGGACTGGCCGCGGTCGGACTGGGCACCTACTGGGCCATCTACGCCTGGGGGGTGGAGTTGGTCGGCGAGGTGCTGGGCGACAGCGTCTCCGGGGACGAGCGGTTCCGGTACGGCAGCTTTGCCTACATGCTGATGAACGGCACCGGCGGCTTCGCCGGACTGCTGCTCTTTGCACCCCTGACCATGCGTACCAACCGCCGGTTCGCCTTCGCCTTCTATCACGTCGGCGCCATGATCGTTGTGCCGATTGCCTACTTGGCCCCCACCGAGTACTGGCACACGCTGGTGCTGTTGCCGATCATGGCATTCTTCGTCGTGGGCATGCACGCCGGCTATGCCATCTACTTCCCCGAGCTGTTCCCCACGCGGCTCAGGGCAACCGGGGCCAGTTTCTGTTTCAACGTGGGCCGCCTCGCCGCCGCCGGAATGCTCTTCGTCCGCGGCTGGCTACGCTACGATTTTGACCTCGGCCTCCGCTACTCGGTCTCGCTGATGGCCCTGTTGTTTGCCGTCGGCCTGCTCCTCCTCTTGATCGCCCCGGAAACCAAGGACCAGGAGTTGCCCGAATGAGCGACCTTCGCTTCGGACTCGTAGGACACGGCCTCTGGGGCGCGCACCACGCCAAGGCCATCGCCAAGACCCAAGGCGCCCGGCTGGTGGCGATCGCCGAGCGGGCGCAGGAAGGCCGGGCCGCCGCCGGCGAGGCTCATCCGGAGGCGGACGTCTTCGACGACTATCGGAAGCTGCTCGCCCGCGATGATATCGACGCGGTCGACGTCGTCGTCCCCAGTCACCTCCACTACGAGGTGGCCAAGGCGGCGCTCGAGGCCGACAAGCACGTCTTCCTCGAAAAGCCGATGGTGCTCACGCTCGCCCACTGCGACGAGCTGATCGCCCTGGCGCGGGAGAAAGGGAAGGTTCTGGCCGTGGACCACGAGATGCGGGTTTCGGCCTTGTGGGGCAAGGTCAAGCAGTTGATCGGCGAAGGCGCGGTCGGCACGCCGCAGTACGTGCTCGCGGAGCTCTCGCGCTTCCCCTATCGCCTGGGCTCCGAGGGCTGGCGGTTCGACATCGATCGCGTCGGCAACTGGATCCTGGAGGAGCCGATCCACTTCTTCGACCTCGCCCGGTGGTACATGGCCGACTTCGCCGAGCCCGATTCGGTCTACGCCCGGGCCAACTCCCGGCAGCCGGACCATCCGGAGCTCCAGGACAACTTCACCACGATCATGAATTTCTCGGGCGGCGGCTTCGCGGTCGTCTCGCAAACGCTGGCCGCCTTCGAGCACCACGTCACCTGCAAAGTGACCGGCACCAAGGGGGCCATCTGGGCCAACTGGAGCGCCCCCGACGCCCGGCACCCGGAACCGATCTTCGGCCTCCGCTACGGCGACCACAACCAAGTCGAGGAGATCCCCTTCGAGAACGTGACCGGCGAAGTCGTCGAGCTGGAGGATCAGATCGCGGCGATCGTCCGCTCGGTGAACGAGGGCACGCCGCCGCCGGCCTCGGGCGAGGACGGCCGATGGTCGGTGCTGCTCTGCCTGGCGGCGCAGAGGTCCGTCGATACCCGCGCGCCGGTCTCGATCGCGGAATTCGCAACGGGTTGACAGGCCACTTGCAGACCCTCGTTCCCAGGCTCTGCCTGGGAACGCGCCGGCTTGGCAGGCTCTGCCTGCCCTCCTCGTGCTCGCGGACAACTCCGCCCTCTTCGCTTGTTGGGGGCGAGGCAGAGCCTCGCGTTAGTGCGTTCCCAGGCAGAGCCTGGGAACGAGGAAACGTTGAGCGTGCCTCTAAGCTTCCGGAGCGGGCTCCGCCAGGAGCCGGGCGATCCGTTCGGCTGCGCGGCCGTCCCAGAGTGCCGGGCAGCTTCCTCGCTTGTAGCTGCCGTCGAGCACGGCGCCGAGGCACCGCTCGAGCTTCCGCAGGTCGTTACCGACCAGCGTGCTCGTCCCTTCGTCGACCGTGATCGGCCGTTCGGTGTTGGAACGTGCCGTGAGGCAGGGAATGCCCAGCGCGGTGGATTCTTCCTGAAGGCCCCCGGAGTCGGTGATGATCACGCTGGCTTGCGAGGTGATGGCGAGAAAATCGAGGTAGCCGAGCGGAGGCAACTGTACGATGTGCTTTGCCGCATCGAGTCGCCCGGTCAGGCCGAACTGCTCCATGCGTTGTTTCGTCCTCGGATGCACCGGGAAGACAAGCGGCAATGCGCGAGACGTTTCTTCGAGCACGTTCAGCCATCGAGATAGAGTATCCGGGGCGTCGACGTTCGCCGGGCGGTGCAGCGTGACCACGCCATATCGGCCCGGCTCCAGACCGAAACGATCGAGCGTGCCGCGTGCTTGGGCCTTCGGCAACAGCCGCACGAGCGTGTCGATCATCACGTTGCCGGTCAGATGGAGCCGATCCGGCGGATGGCCCTCCCGCCGGAGGTTTTCCAGGCCCGCCGGCTCCGAGACGAACAGCAGGTCGGAGACGGCGTCGGTGACGATCCGGTTGATCTCCTCGGGCATCGACCGGTCGAAGCTCCGCAAGCCCGCCTCGACGTGGGCGACCGGGACGCGGAGCTTGACCGCTGCCAGCGAGGCCGCCATGGTCGAGTTGACGTCGCCCACGACGACCACTCGATCGTAGCGCCCGCCGCCGGGCGGCCCCGCCTCGAGGAAAGCCTCGAACCGCTCCAGGATCCGTGCGCTTTGCGCCCCGTGCTTTCCCGAACCGACTTCCAGGCACACGTCGGGCCGTTTCATATCGAGCTCTTCGAAGAACACGTCCGAAAGCTTCTCGTCGTAGTGCTGTCCGGTGTGGACGAGCACGGCTTGCACGTGCGAGTAACTCGCCAGGGCCCGCAACACGGGCGCCATCTTCATGAAATTCGGCCGGGCACCGACGACGCACGCCAAATTCAGATCTGCCATACCGCAACGTCCTCAATCACGCGGCCATTGGGGTGTGTTCGCAGTATCCGGCAGTTGAAACCGCAGCGACTGGTTGCTTTCCGTCCAGCGCACGACGACGTTATTGCGATCCGCGTGCTCGATGGATGCCAGCCCACGGCAGTCGCCCCACGCAAGGGACCATCCGCAGACCGCCGGCAACGAGGCGGACGCCGTCCATCGAACGACGGGAGATCGTATCCGATGGCCGAGCTGAGGAGAATACCATCCGTCGGTCACCGTGACCTGGCCGGCCGTCAGATAGTGCAAATGGAGGACAGTCCTCCCGGCCTCAAGACGAACCCGGTTATCCGCGACCTTTTCTACGGCCACGTCCGGGTGCAGATGCAGCCAGGCCGAAAGATCGCGCCGACCTCTCCCTTCCACCCAGTCGACGCAGAGCCACGGGCCGCCCGGCCGACAGGCGATCCAGCGACCGACGCGGGGAACGTCGAGGCGCCGATACGCGTTGTGGCGTGCACGAACCCAATGGAAACCGGACTCTTCTCCCGCGGCGAATCCGGAAGGCCATCCGCGGTACCCCATGCGGAAACGCGACCACATGTCGCACTGGTCGCGACCGTCGATCTGGAGGACGTTGTGCGCCCGGCTGGAGCGGCAGTAGCGGCGCATGGGGTCGTCCTGATAGCTGAATACGCCGCTATCGACGAAAAGTCGTTGTCCCTGGATCGAAGCTTCGAACGAGAGCAGGTCGGCGTGCGCATGCGCCGGCAAGTGGTCCGGCCCCACCGGTCCGGCATCGAACAGCAGGAAGTCGTCGCCCTGTCGATACACCCAGTAATCGCCCACGCTCCGCGCCGTACTCGTCACGCTCCGCGCCGTACTCGTCACGCTCCGCGTGACGCGCTCCTTCCCAGCGGATTGCCCAAACGAGGGCTGCTGATCGCCGCCGTTTGCGGACTCCTCACGCGCAGGCACGCCGGCACGGGCAACCAGTCGGCTGACGGGGGCCGTCTCGCCAAGGACGGCATCGCCCAGCAACGGAATCTCGCCGTCCGGGTGTACGATCTCCCGCAAGAACGCCGCCATTCTCCCGGCAATTTCTGCGCAGAGCCGGGCCAGGTCGGGCATCACGGCCCTCAGGCCATCACGAACGTCCAGCACGGCCTCGAGCATCTGGGCATGATACATGGGCGAACGCTCGAAATGCTCGCCGTGCGCCAGGATCTGCTCGCTCAACTCTCTCCGCAGGATTCTCGCGCCCTTCAGAAGCCACCGGTTGGCATCGGGACCGTCGAGGAACGCCCCAGTCAACACCAATCCTTTGGCGTTCTCCAGCAAGTGATTGCCGCGAAGGTCCCACTCCAAATGACGTTCCAGATACCGGGCTTGGGAAAACATGCTACGGAGGACCAGATCGCGCAGTTCGCTGCCGGGGGGCGAAACCGACCACAAGTACGTCCACACCGGCAAGCGGCGCGAAATGCAATAGGGATGCCAGGCATCCATCACGACTCGCGAGTCGCTCAGCCTGTTGTTCTCGATCCACTGGGCGACGATCTCCCAGGCCCGGTCGAAACCTGCCCCCTCACCGTCCTCGCGGCCTTCGGCGACCAAGTCCAGCAGGAATTCATGATAGTGCAGATGAAAACGCCACAAGTGGGCCGCTTCCGGCCAGCACTCGAGCCGCCAGTCGATCGGGTCGGGCAACGTGCGCTCGACGTTGAGAAACCGGTATCGACCTCGGAGAAGATCGCGAGCACTCAGGGGGGACCTCCTCCGCCCACGCTCCGCGAGCTTGCGCCGCGCCAGCGAGGCAAAACCGGGATCACCCCGCGGCTTCGGGACGACCTTGGGCAGGCGCCCGCAGCGGCGTCCCCCGCCAATACAAGTCGACTTGCGCTGGACCAATCTCATTAGCCGCATGGCCAATTGCGACGTGCGGTAGTATCGGACGACGTACCACCAGCGGACTGCTTGCCCGCTCCAGCTCGGTCTCCTGCGAGATTCGCCGTCGCTCAGCATGGACGGAGCCCTTAGAACCATCCCGGAACTCGCACACTTGTCAACCGACGGAGACGATCGTTTCGCGCTCGATGGCTTGCAGAACCGCGAACGTCGCTTGGGTGGTGTTCACGATGCTTTCCCAGGGGATGGGCGACGGCGCGCCGGTCCGCACCGCCTCGACGAATGCGCGAAATCCTCCGCCGTGTCCTTTGTCCTGCGTCCAGGATCTCTTGTTCCTGCCGCGATATCCATAGCCGTGCAGCCGTCTGAAGTTGTCCATGCGCAGCACGCGTCCCTCGCCGAAGACGCTCAGTCGTTCCTTCGGGTAGCTCCGCGCGCCGTTGGCAAAGTAGTTGATGTGGCCCAGCGAGCCGTCGGCAAAACGCAGCGTGATGGAAACCGTGTCGCCCGGGTTGTGGGCGCCGCCGGGCTCGAGCCTCATCGCGGTGACTCGGGTAATCGGCGACTCGTCGGCCAGGAAGTGGAGCAGGTCGATGAAGTGGCACGCTTCGCCGATGATCCGGCCGCCGCCGATGGCCGGGTCCTGCACCCAGTGATCGGGCGGCACGCTTCCCGCGTTGCAGGTGAAAGTCATGGCCAAGGGCCGCTTGCGGCGCTCGAGCCGCGATCGGAGCAGGGTCACCAGCGGAGCGAAGCGGCGATTGTAGCCGACCATCAGAATCGGCCGCTCCGGCCCCCCTTCATCGGCCTGCTGGTGGGCCTCCATGATTTGGCCCAGCTCCTCGGCGGTCAGACACAAAGGCTTCTCGACGAATACCGACTTCCCCGCCTCGATCGCCCCGATCACCAGCGATGCGTGCGTGTTGTGGCGCGTCGCGATCACGACCGCGTTCACCTCGGGGTCGTCGAGAACTTGCCGGATATCGGTAGTGCTTTGCTCGATGCCGAACTTGCGGGCCGCCGTCGAGCCGCTCAAGCCCGTCGACGTGGCGACCCATTTCAATCGCGCCCCGGCCTTGACCAGGGCGGGGAAGACTTTCTGCTGGGCGAAGCTGCCGGCTCCGATCAAACCGCACACCGCCGTGTCTGCCTGTTCCCGCGGCGGATGGTGGCGAACGACCCGGGCCGCGAGCGCTTGCCGGGCCTCCTGCGTCCGCGGTTCGGGGTAGGTGAGCATCACCCCGATCACGCTCTTGGCTGCCACGGCGTCGTAGGCGGCTTTGGCGTCGGCCAGGGGGACCCGCTGGGAAATCAGCTCGCCGGTGGACAACCGCTTCTCGCGCATCAACTCCAGGACGGCCTCGAAGTTGCGCTGCTCGGTCCACCGCACGAATGCCACGGGGTAGTCCTGTCCCATCTCTTCGTAGCGGGGATCGTGACGTCCCGGTCCGTAGGAGCAGGAGACCTGGAACGTCAGCTCCTTCTCGTAGAAATCAGATCGCTCGAGGTTGAGTCCCGTTACGCCGGTCAGCACGATCCGCCCCCGCTGCCGACACATCTGGGCCGCTTGGTGCATGAGCTCGTTGCTCTTGGTGGCGGCGGTAACCAGCACGCCGTCCACGCCGAGCTCCCCGGTGAAGGCCCTGGCCGCCTCGACCGGATCCGCGCCGAGGGCAAGGTTCTCGGCCTCCGCGCCGTATCGCTTGGCCAGGTCGACCCGGTCGCCCTCGTAATCGAAACCGATGACGCGGGCGCCGTGGGCTTTCAAGATCTGGACAGCCAAGAGCCCGATCAGGCCCAGACCAAACACGGCAATCGTCTCCCCCAAGGTGGGACTAAGCAGGCGGATGCCTTGCAGGGCGATCGAGCCGAGGACGGTGAAGCACGCCTCGTCATCGGCCACGCTATCGGGGATCTTGGCAGCCAAGTGCTTGGCGACCATCACCACTTCGGCATGATTGCCGTTGGAGACAACGCGGTCTCCCGGGCGAAACCCTTCGACGCCTTCGCCCACCTCGAGGACTCGCCCCACGTTGCAGTATCCCATCGGCAGGGGCTGATCCAGCTTGGCCATCACGCTCTGGAAAGTAGCCCCCAGTCCATCGGTGCGGACCTTGTCGAGCACCTGCCTGACCTTCTCCGGCTGCTGCCTCGCCTTGGCCAAGTACCCCGCCCGGCCGAACTCGACGAGCATCCGCTCGGTGCCGGCGGAGATGAGCGAGCTGGTTGTCTGGATGAGCAAGTGCCCCGGCTTGACCTTCGGCACGGCGACGTCCGCAAGGAGGACGTCGCCGCTGCGTAGTTCTTGAACGATCTGCTTCACGGGACACCTATGACGCGAAGGAGTCGAGCTACCTGAATGCTACCCAGGTTCCTTTAGGGTGCGGCGACTCGTCGCCGCTTTCTTGGGCGTCTTGCGCAACCGGCGAGCGATCCCGAAGCTCACCCGAGAGGCGTCTCGCCGAGTCTTCCGACCGCTCAAAGCGCCCTGACAAGCCGCCGCACTCCAGAAGCTTGCGTGCTTCCCGTCGACTGCCACACGTGCTTCACACCCGGCGGGCCCGAACCGTGAGGCTGCCCACGAAATTGGTGTACCAACGGCGCCACTGCACGGCCGGCTTCCCGCATCCCCTTTCCGATTCCGAGCACTCGCGCCGCGGCGGCATCTCCGTTTGGAAACCGGAATCCCCCCGAAAACATGATCCGTGCCATCGTGCTGCGCAGGTTGCGTTCATCGGGATAGGTGAGTCCTGTCCTAAATTGACTCTCGTGCTTGTTGGGCAAACGTTGTCGTTCGTATCACGACACTTTGAAATGTCGTTTCAACGCCACTTCTCTTTCCTTGGCAGAAAGGTGGCCAAAATGAAGAGAACGCTCCTTGGCGCTTTCGAGGTATTCGTCGACCGTCTTTATGACGCGAGCCGGCACGCCCACTGCGACCGAATTGTCCGGAATATCTTTCGCGACGACCGCGCCCGCGCCGACAATCACACGATTTCCGATAGTAACGCCAGGCAGAATGATCGTACCTACTCCGATAAACACGTCATTTCCAATAAGAATTGGAGCAGTTAGTTCGAGATCAGGAACGTCCTTTCTGAAAATAAGCATACCGCCGTCGTGGCAGATGAACTGACACCGCCCTGCGACATGAACATTGTCTCCCAGCGTAATCAGCCACGGCTCTTTGCCGAACATGCCCGGATTCATTCCGTAGAAATGTACGTCCTTGCCCATCTTCACGCCGAGGGAACGTGCGTACCCGTTGGGGTCAATTCTTACGCGAATCTGGGCCGCAAGACCGCGCATCAGTTTCACAGTTGTCTCGATGAAAGTCTTCTTTCCCATGTTTCACCTTGGGCGTCCTCGTGAGTTCTTGCGGGAGTGTGCTGCGACGGTTCGGTGTCGATCGTCGCACTGTTGCGGCGCGGCGACTCGTAAACTCGAAGTCAACGGCCGTCGCCGGTCCACCTCTCGGGCTCGAAGCCGACTTGTCGCAGGAGATCGGTCAGGCTCGCCTTGGAGAAGTAGTGGAAGTGCCCGCCGTCCCAGCCGTGATGGCGCCAGGCCCGGACATCGCGGTTGGGGGTGCCGGTCATGGGCACGCGCCCCATAAGCAGGTCCTTCACGTGTCGCAGGTAGCAGATGTTGGGAACAGTAATCAGCAGGCAGCCGCCGCGACGGCAGACGCGGGCAGCCTCGTCCATCAGCCCGTACAGGTTGACCACGTGCTCCACGATGGCGCACATGATCAGCACGTCGAATTCGCCGTCGGCAAACGGCAGGCTCTCTTCCCCATCCACGTGCACGAAACGGACTTTGCCGACCAGTTCCGGATAGTGATCGTGCAAGGCGCATTGCGCCCGGGCGATCCGGTTCGACGACAGGTCAATGCCGGTTGCTTCGTCGAATTGACTGGCCAAGGCCAGCAGCAACTGTCCCGAGCCACAGCCGACGTCCAGACACTTCCCGTCGGTCGCCTCCCCGCACAAGAGCCTCGCAACGTCGTCGTAGCGGTTGGTCGACAGGGCGTGAGGGCGCAATGTCAGGGGATGCCATTCCTCGTGCGAGTACTTGAGGTCGTACATTTGTTCTAGACTTGTTGCCATAACGACTCCTCCGTAGGTTGTCTTGCGGCTCAAAGCTCCGGCGCATTGATAGGTTGACTCATGCGAAGGACAGTGTCCCAAGTCGGCCGAAGCGTGTGTACCCAGCAGTATCTCGAAGAGCTGCTTACGGCGACGCCCGGGGGCTGCAAGCGATACTTCCGCTCCACTCCTCTCGACACCTCCCCAATGACCGTCGCCGCTCATGCGGCCGCCCGCGCCTGATGGTCCGTCGGGAAACACGTTTCGGCAGCTTTCTCGGAATCCTGGTTGCTCTCCAGGAACAGCGCACGGTTGCGTTCTACCCGAGACTCGTCGAGGCAGATCCCCCGAGCGTATTCCGCCGCTCGCTGCGATAGCCGTTGATGTTCGATGTCGCCCATGTCGGTAACATGCTGCAACACGGCCCGAAACCGCTGGACATCGGTCAACGGGAGGTCCCAGCCAACGCCCTTTTCCTCCAAGCCGCGCCAGGGAGTCTGATCGCTGATCAAAACGGGGCAGCCACCTAACAACGCCTCAAAAATCACGTGCCCGAAGTTCTCTCCCCGAGTGGGAAGGAAGAATAAATCCTGATCGCGCATGATCGAGCCGACCAGCTCGTTTGTCACCGCTCCGCAATACTGAACCCTCACGTTGTCTGGCATTGTCCTGATCAGTCCAAGGCAGTCGTCCCAATAAGCGCGGTCCTCCGAGGGGCCGTAGACGGTGAACGTAATTCTCCCCTTCACGCCGTGGAGTGCCCTCAGTGCACCATCGAGGTTCTTGACGCGATGGATTCGAGAGAGAAAGAGCACATTCAGTTCGGCAGGTCGCTTCCGGCGACGCGATTGCATTGGTTCACGCATGCCGATTCGGGGAAGCAGGTTCTCGGCAACCATCACGGAAACGGACCGGTCGATCTCCTCGCGGATAGCCGCCACTTCAAATCGGCTGGAGGCTTGCCACGTGATGCCGTTAAAGAGCGACAGGGTTTTGCCCGCGCGAAGGTACACTCGTTTCCTCAGGGGCCTTCGTGCAAGCGCAGAAGGCGCCAACTCGCCTCGCGGCGCCAACACAATGCGAGAAGGACGTATCAGTCTCATCCGGCGCAATAGCAGGGTGCTGATCGAAAACCGGGAAAAGAGACTGTTCAGGTAGAGCGCGTGGTACGGTGTCTGTCTGAGGATTGTACGGACTTGGCGGAACGTGATTTGGTGCGGAGCAAGGTACATGACGTCCGATGTCCCCACCCGGAGCCACGTTCTGCTTCGGCAGTCCGGATATCGCTCCATGTCCCCCGAATCCCGATCCCGAGTAACCACTCGAAAGTGAAAATACCTACTGAGATGATCTACCATGTTGGCGATGGTTCGAACCGGACCCCCGGCTCGATATCCAGGCAGATAGTAGTCAGCGAACGTCAGGACGACAGGCTTGGTGATGGCTCGTTCCATTGACTACCCATTCCCAGACGAGGACAGACGTGCCGAAGACGTGCGGCCCAGCGGCCAATTTGCCCATCGGAGGTCCGGCTTGAGTCTCCGTTCTAACAGCGTTGCCGGTCGCCCTCGATATCGTGGCTGGGGCAGACGGTCAGTCCGTACGCCAGCGCGGCGACCACAGGCAGATCGAGATTCTCGAGCATAAGGTTGCCTCCGTAGGCTGCGATAATCCGCCCCAAGGCGTATGTCAGACAGGCCACCACCTGGTTGCGAACCCGGAGGTCGACCTTGTTCAGCGAGAACGACATTTGGGCAATGGTGACCGAGAACGCGGCCAGCAAGGCCACGCCCAGCAGCCCGTTGCGCAGGAGGTAGACCCAGAACCCCTTGTGGACATGGTGCATGTTTCCCGAGGCTGTGGCGGCGAGCGGACCCGTGTTGTGAATCATGGGAATCTCGCACCCAAAGCCGAGGCCCGTTGCCAACCAGCGTCGATTGTCGCGGTAGAAATCACGGATATTGGCGACCTCGTTGGCGCGAAACTGATAGGAACGGTCGTAATCGCCGCGGACGGCGTTCGCGAGCTGTCGGCCAGTATTCAGCGCCGATTGCACTAACCCCGCTCGGCCGGAACCACTACGAGACGTGAGCACGAATAGGACGGCAATGACGACGATCGCGCAGGTTCTTCCCAAGTTGGGAGGCACGCGGCGCAGACAAATTGGGAAGTACAGTAGAGAGCCGACGAACGTGAACGCGACTAGGAACAGGTTCGCGCGCTTTGCCGACATGATTGCCGCCACGATGCAGAGCGCGAGCACGGAGAGCGTTACCAGACTGCCGTGACGATCATCCATTAGCGCCCAGGCCACACCAAACATGAAGAACCAGTTCGACACGTGCAAACCGGGATATAGATATCCGGCCACCATGGTCACGCACGCGTCGAAGACGGCCAGGGCCAGGAAGAGGTCGAAGTAGCGGAGAAGCGGACGCCGTCCCTGTGAGAAAGCCAAGGTAGTGAGTGCTTGGAGGGAGAGGAAGAACGTCACCCAAGGCATGAGGAAGCGGAGGAAATCGCCGAAGAAATAGCGGGTCTCCCGATGATTCAGCCATCCCAAGGAAAGCCCCAGCAGCGTCACGATCATGAAGAGCGCGAGTATCGGCTTCCATCGGGAAGCGACCCGCACGACGCGAGCGTTTAGATACGCGACCATGGCCAGGAGAATGGGGCTCCACGCCAAGGCGCGAAACCACAGCTCGGGCGGCTCGCCCAGCACGCGATACGAATACAGCGTGTGAACCAGCGCGGCTTCCTGCAACGCCAACGCCGCCATGACCATCAGCAGGATGGCATGGGCATTCGGTCGTGAGGCCGCCTGCGGCATCACTGGCGATTGGTCCATCATTCTCACCGACTCGCGAAACGCGTTGCTCGCTCCAAGAAGCGAGGAATCCAGCCCCCGAGCCGCCAATCGGTCCGAAGCACGTACATGGCGACGAGGTTGATCAAGGCAACGTGAATGGCGTAGGCGATCAAGCGGGCCAACGCCATGCCGAAGGCTCCCGAGCCGATCAGCCAGAGCGTGAACAACAAGGTGAAGACTGCTAATCCGGTGTACAGAAGCAGCAGTGTCCACATCCGCCCGTGCGCGGTGATGACGCGCTCGGCGGGCTTGATGACGGCCAACGCGGCCGCACACAGCAGGATCACGACAAACGTGGGCCAGTCTCGCGCGAACTCGCGGCCGTACAGAAGGACGATCCACGGACTGGCCAAACTGGCCACGACGACGATCGGAAGGGTGGCCGTGACGTTGATGGCGACGGTGAGACGGAAGATCTTGCGGGAGCCGGCATGGTCCGCGACGCTGTGGCGTTCGGCCAGCATCGGCGTCGCCACGCGTCCCAGGACGTTCGGCAGGCAGGCCAAGGCCAAGAACCAGTAGCTGGCCGCGCTGAATACGCCCATCTCACGGTATCCGTCGGGCTGCTGCACCAGAAGCAGCGGACAGAGCCACGTGCCCAGAAGCGTCACGCCGCTCGTGATCACCGCGGGAAGGCTGAATTGCCACAGCACCGACCACTCCCGCATACAGCCGGTGATGCGCAAAGGAACGGCCGCCCGGCTCGCTTCGGCGCGCAGCGCGAAGTGATTGAGAATCGCGTGCACGCCTAGGGCAACCGTCATGCCCCAGACCGCGCCCTCCAGCCCACCTACGTAAGCCCCCGCGATAAGCAACGGAAACGCGACGAGGCCGACGCACAGATTGACGCGAGCGACGGTCCGGAAGGCTTCGAAACCGGAAAGGGCTCCCGTCTGGGCGCCGGTCAAGGCGTACAGTAGCAGCAAGAGGGAACCGGTGCACAACGACCCGCGTAGATGGGGCGCGTTCAATGCCCCTGCAGCGAACCACGGCGCCACGACGACAAGCGCCAGCCCCAGTGCGGATCCTACCCCCACGGCCGTCAGATTTGACAGCACGAGAATCCGCCCGGCGCGGCCAGGGTCTCGGGTGCGGAACTCGGCCACGTGCTTCGTGGCCGTGAGTCCGAGGCTCAAGCCGGCGAAGGTGCCGAACGTTTCTATGGTGCCGCGAATGATGCCGAATTCCCCGAAGACCTCCTTGCCGAGCAGACGCGCCACGAATATCGAAGCGGCCAGCATCAAAGGCCGCGAGATGGCGGTTCCGACGAGGGACCAGAACGCGCCCCGGGCCAGCCGAGTATTTAACTCCGAGTTTTCCACCCGGTCCCAGTAACACCGCAGCGGGTGGGGGCACCAAGTGTAGAGCGTGTTCTTGATGCTCACACTAGACACGCCGAGTCCCCCAAGACCGTATTGAGAAGGGCCAGAATCCGACCGTACGCCCGGCTCGCATGCCGCTGCCGGCGTACCCCATTGGGCGGGGCCGCCCTAACGCTATGGTGGTAGACAAGCGGGCGCGATGATAACTGCTCCCAAGGCTTTGCACAATACGAAATTCTCTCCCCAGGAGGCGGTCGCGGCCGCGACTGACCATGGCCATGCAAGAGGCGATACCAGCGCGGGCTTCGCCTATCCCCCGACTAGGCCGCTTCTCGACGCGGAAGATCGCCGCTTTCTGCTGGTTCTGCATGCGGGGCCTCGACCGTCCCGGTCTCCGCCAGCCGCCGCAGCAACCGCAGGAATCGCGCCGCGAGCTCGTCGCGGTTGAAGTGCTTCACCACGTAGTCGCGAGCCGCTTGGCCCCGCCGGGAGGCGAAATCCGGATTGTCGGCCAGGGTCTCTACCGCCTGGGCGAGCGACTCCGGCGAATCGGGTTCCATCTCCACGCCCGCCCCCGCCTCCATCACGATGTCCCGTGCCTCGCCCCGCACTCCCATGATGACGGGTCGCGCCATCGCCAACGTCTCGAAGATCTTCGAGGGAATGACGGTTCCGAAAAGTCGGCACCCCTTCAGATGAACCAAACAGGCGTGGGAACTCGCGAGAATCGCAGGCATCTGCTCCTTGGGTTGTCGTCCGGTGAAGGCCACCATGCCGTTCAACCCGGCCTGGTTCGCCTCCTCTTCGAGCCGTTTTCGCTGGCTGCCTTCTCCCACCAGGCAGAAGCTGATGTCGTGTCGGCCTTTCTGCCGGAGGATCTTGGCCGCCTCGAGCACTACCTCCAAGCCGTGCGCCATGCCGATCGTTCCCACGTAGGAGCAGACGAACTTGTTCTCCAAGCCCCAGGTGCGAAGGAACTCCGCATCAGGTTGCCTGGGAACGAAGCGTCGCACGTCGACCCCGTTCGGGATAACCGAGATGCGATCCGGGATGCTCACTTTCTCGAGGATGTTGGCTCGGTACCCTTCCCCGACCGCGACGATGTGGTCGGCGGACTGGTACATCCATCGTTCCATCATCTCCAGGATTCGCCGCAGCCAACGATTTCGCATCGCGCCCACGGCCCAGATCGACTCCGGCCAGATATCGCGGATCTCCAGCACCAGCGGTATCCGTTTCAGCCGGGAGACCAGCACACCGGCCCACCCACAGAAGAACTGCGGAGAGGTGGCCACGACGACGTCGGGACGCGGCAAGCGGATCGAGGCCAGAACCGCACTCAACATGAACGAAAGGAAGTTGACGATCCGCCGCACGGTCCCGTCGTTCGCCGCCAAGTGGGTCCAGACTCGCACGACGCGCACGCCGTCGACGAACTCCACCTGCCGGCGCAGTCGGTTCTTGTAGCCGGGATAGACAACCCCGTCGGGACAGTTCGGTGCACAAGTGACGACCGTCACGTCATGCCCCGCCCTGGCCCATCGTATGCAATGCTCGAACGTCCGGATCGCAGGAGCGTTGACTTCAGGTGGAAAGTAGTGACTCAGGAATAGGATACGCACGGTTGCAGAGCCTCACACTACCCCCGAGTCCGGTAGAGAAAGAGGGGGGATACTATCGACCATACAAAGCCCGTGCAAGCCCAATATGTGTCCCGGCGGTTCGAGTGGTGCGAGGGGCGCGATGGATGCTTGCCTTCCGTAGGGGTGGCCGGAAGACCGCATCTCGACGGACCCTGCCGCCGAACGGCCACGCCGTGCCGGGGCCGAAGAACCGTCGCATGAAGCATGTCCCCGCGACTCGGCTGAGCCATGGGGACAAGCTTGCCGGTCGACTCCGGAAAGCCACACCAGCGGGGGGCGAGTTTGCCACGGCGGCTCAGCTCATTCCCCCGTCACCCGCCAAAAGCTTGCCTGTTTGCCGCAGACTTCCCGAATTCCGCTTCGAGCCAGGGATTTTTGGCAGACTTTTCCGATTAAGCAGGATTTAACGCCGCAACCTGCCGATGGTGAACGCTGTTGAAGCCCTTTCCACACCGCGACGGAAGTGCGTGCACGCCAGATCTCGGCTCGCCCGGCGGGACGCAAGACCGCCGACCGGGATCCTCTCGATGGTCCTGCTTCCCAAGAATCACACTTCGACCATGTTGTCAATCTCCAAACGGCAAGAACCGTCCGTTGTCGCAAGAGCGCTGGCCAAAGCTCTTCTGCTCATATTGGGTGTCACCGGCTGCGCGCAGCATCGCCACTACTGCGCCGGGCGTTGTCCCACAGAGCTTCAGGCTGCTCCGGTCTACAATGCCCAGACTGTCGATCTTTCCCGCTTTGCCGGACCTCCGGTGAGCAACGAGCGGGTCGGCTGTGGCGACGTGCTGGAGGTGTCGCTTGCCGCCGGCTTGGGCGCAGAGGCCATCAGCCGGTTCCCGATCCGGGTTGGCGACGACGGGATGGCCTTTCTACCGGAGATCGGCTCCCTCCCTTTGGCCGGCCTG
>Ga0307378_10002356_pt1 | contig 29161 bp, 36 predicted proteins | sample UN1MG_FD_202238 | JGI IMG/M metagenome (GOLD analysis project Ga0307378, IMG submission 202238) | Soil microbial communities from Risofladan, Vaasa, Finland - UN-1 | ecosystem: Environmental > Terrestrial > Soil > Coastal area > Acid sulfate soil | place: Finland: Risofladan, Vaasa | collected... | reverse complement strand
CGCGAAAGACCAACAGTAAAAACTGGTCTTTGGTCTATGCAAGCACAATTTTTAAATCCATCATTGGTACTCATGCAGCCGGTACTAGGTGTAGTTTTAGCTTCGCCAGATGCTAACTCTTATGTAGCGATTCCACAGCCTCCCGATCAAGATTTGTATTTCTCAGGCTACTACGCCTTTGGTGTTGTTACTTTTCTTGATCCTGATGCGTTCCCTGTAATTGAATATGACTGCACAATTTGTGTGCCACCAGTACCCTAATGGTGTCTTTAGCAGATCAGAAAAACGCAGCTTTGGTGGCACTGTTAGGTGTCACTGAAGGTGCTACTGCCGATCTTGAAAACCAATGGTTACTTCAAGAAACTGGCGAAACCGAAGGCGCAACCCGCGATCTTTGGATTCTAGTATTTCTTAATGATGGCGTTTCGCTTTCATCCTATGCAGATATGGCTTATGCCTGGCTTAACGGCAAGGGCTTTATCCAATCCACACTAAACGGCAAATGGCTTGAGTATTGGAGCAATGTTGCTAGTGGGCAAAATTCTTTCGGATCATCTTACGATGAGTCTTACGGGTAATTATCATGGCAGCAGGTACTCCAAAAAGTGATGCGCAACTAGCAATAGATACAGATGCAGTTGTATTTCAAAATTCAAGTAACTTAATAACTGGCGGTAACGATAACCAGTTGCGCCAAGATGTTCTTGTTTCAAAAATTAACAAAGACAAGATGGGTGTAGCAGGTGCAGAAGGTGTTGCTAATCATGATGCAACCCAAACAGCACTAGGCACTAAAGCTGATAATAGTGGTGCAACTTTAACTAGCGCAACTGTTAATGGCGTAACCCTTAGTGTTGCAGCAGGCACTACAGTATTTCTTGCAGGTGATGGCACTTACAAGACTGTTCCTGTTGTTGCTGAATGGGGCAACATCACTGGCACGTTAGGAAGCCAAACAGATTTATCAAACGCACTTGCGGGTAAGGAAGCAGCCTTTGCCAAAAACACAGCTTTCAATAAAGACTTTGGTGTAGGTGCAGGTCAAGTGCCAGATGCTGGACTCGTATTTTCTGCTATAAATCAAAAAGAAGATGCTTTTCCAAAGAACTCAGCTTTTAATAAAAACTTTGGTGCAGCAGCAGGGACAGTGCTTGAAGGTGATTCACTGGCAGGTTACATAAACCAAGCTGCCATACTTGACCTGATTCGCTCAGATTTATCTAACTTCGATGCTACAACTTATTCAACCACTTCAAATAGTGATACTCCAGCAGGTGCAGCTTTTGTAACAACTTCATTTAAGAATGGCGATGTTCTTGAGGTGGTTGTGGATTACAAATATGCAGAAGTTAATGGCACGTTTCAGGCACAAGAGCATAGAAGTCGCTTTTATATTGATGGCGTAGCTGTTGGAAGTAATGCTATCGCTGATGCAGGTAATGATTCTAACGACTCAGTACCAGGGCGACATATGGTGAAGCATACAAAAGTTGGTGATGGAACATTGTCGCTTCAGCTTCAGCATAGACGTAACCAGAATAACGGCACAATTTATACGTCAGGCATTATCTATTCAGTAAGGAAGGTGAACCCATGAGTGTAGAAGCTTATAACGTAACAACAGATTTTACCTCATACACTGGCAATCCATTGCGAGTTAATTTTGGTGCGCTTCAGGATGACATAAATGCCGATGGCATTATCACAACAAATCCAGTTGAGGCATAACTATGAAGATGGGCGCAGACAAACGAGAAATTGAAGTCATTAAGGGATTGGCAGAAAAAGGCAAAACTGTAGCTGAAATTTCTGCTTGGACAAATATACACCCTTCAGGTATCGAGCAGCATTTACCTAAAAAAGCTGTAGAAGCAAAACCAAAGAAAGTTACTAAAAAGAAAGCACCTAAAAAAGAGACTGAATAATGTCTAAGGTATCTATCTGCAATAAAGCCCTAAGCTATTTAGGTGGCAGGCTTATAACTTCCCTTGATGACACCACAAGGGAGGCGCAGCTTTGTAAAGCTGTTTTTGATTCAGCGCGTGATGCTTGCCTGGAAGCGCGTGATTGGAGCTTTGCACTTGAGCGTACACAACTGGTTCAAAATGCAATCAAGCCTGATTGGGGTTGGGGCAATGCCTTCACACTTCCTGCTGATTGCATTCGTGTTATTGAAGCGAGAAATGACAAGCAAACCTTCAAGCAAAACATTATGGATTGGGAGTTGAATGGTAATGAAATCTTATGTAATTCTGATTCGCTTCAAATTCGCTACTTAAAGCGTGTTGAAGATACCGCTAGATATACTCCAAATTTTGCAGATGCACTTTCTGCAAGAATTGCGCATGACATTGCAGGGGCTTTGACTCAAAGCACCAAGCTTGTCGAGCAGGCTTACATTATGTACGAGAAGAAACTTACTGAGGCAGCAGCCCTTGATGGTATGCAGGGGCGTAACCGTAGAATTCGATCTAACAAATTGACTAATGCGAGAGCCGCAGGCTATCAAAATACTGCTGGACCTTATGTGTGAAAATCGTTCCTATATTTACAAGGTTTACCGCAGGCGAATTATCGCCTAGATTCCTTTCTCGCTCAGACGCTGAAGGCTATGCTGCCGGTTGTTTGATTCTTCAGAACATGACTCCATTGCGCCATGGTCCAGCTCAGTCACGCTACGGCATGGTCTACTTCCAAGAGCAGATTGCAAATGAAGGCCGGATTTTTGGCTTTCCAACAAGTCAGTCACAGCCTTATTTGATTGTTGTAAACAATCAGTTGGTGTCTATTTATGACGCTGCTACTGGCTTGTTAGTTTCTAATTTTGTTTCACCATATAGTTCAGCCGATGTAAGGAATTTACAGGCAGTATTTGCTGAAGATGGCAACACGATGACGATAACTGTTGATACTGTTCAGCCTTATCAAGTTACTTATGATCCAGTTTTGGATGTTTGGAATTTTACCTTTGTTACTTTTACATTTCAGCCAGTGGAATGGGGTTTTGCTAACTTCCCATCTTGTGCAACCTACTTCCAGGGGCGCATTTGGTATGCAAGTACACCTGAACAGCCAACCCAAATTTGGGGAAGCAAGCCAAATGATTTTTATGATTTTACTCTTGGTGCAGCAGCAGACGATGCTTTGACTTATACGATTGCAAAGCTTGGGCGCATTCGATGGATCGAAGGCAGTCGAAATCTTTTAGTTGGCACTGAATATAACGAATTCATTTTTACAAGCGAAACAGGGGTAGTGACACCTGCTGAACCTTTTCGTATGGATCACCAATCAGCCAATGGTGCAAAAGCACGACAAGGTTTAGAAATAGGCCAATCAACTTTGTACATCAGTGCTGATGGCGCAAAGATATATGCAGCTAATTATCTTGATGAAAATAAAGCCTGGATAAGTGAAGACTTAACTTTTACTGCTGAACACTTTAAAGATATTGGTCGAATTGATTACATGGTTTTCCAGAAAAACCCTGAACAATTTATTTGGTGCGTAACAGATACCGGACTTTTGTTTTCTTGCACATTCGATCCACAAACAGGAATTCAAGGTTGGGCGCGACACACTACTGATGGCGAAGTTCTTGATATGGCTATTGTTGAGCTAAACGGCACAAGTGAAGCTTGGGTTTTAGTTAAGCGCAGGGATGGCATTATTAATCTTGAAAAAATGTCTCCAGATTATTTTACTGATTCGACTGCAATCATAACCAATGTATCGCCTTCAAGATTTATAACAGTGCCACACTTGGCAAATAAAACTGTTCAAGTGATTAACGATGGGGCAGTTGAAGTTGATATTTTGCTAGATGGTGCAGGCAAAGGCGAACTTCAAGAACAAGGCACTAACATTTCAGTTGGACTGCAATACAACCCCAAACTTCAGACAATGCCATTAGATGCAGGTTCAAGTGCAGGCAGTGCCATGGAGTTGCAAAAACGATGGAATAGAATTTTTGCGCGATTGATTGATTCTGCACTGCCTTTAATTAACGGTAGTCGCCCACCAGACAGAAGCCCATCTACGCCCTTTAATGAGCGCGAACCAAATAGAACACAAGATGCTGAAGTTCGTGATCTTGGTTGGGATTTGTACGGAACTGTAACCATTGAAATGGATTTGCCTTTGCAATTAATTGTGTCGGGCATATTTGGTGAGGTGAATCAAAATCGTGTTGGCAGTTTGAGAAACTAATGCTAGTCAGGCCATTTGTTGCAGTGGACTTGGATGGCTTTGAAGGTATGCACCAGCCAAATGAAGCAGTGTTAGATCAGATTGATAGCAATACTTTATCAATAGTTGAAAGAGACACAGGGCAAGTGTTAGCAATAGTAGGTTACAACTTATGGTGGGAAGGTGTTGGCAGTGTTTGGGCGCACTTATCCATTGACTGCAAAGGTAAAGGAATTCGCTTTATCAGGGCAGTTAGAAGATCAATAGATATAGCTTTTAAAAAAGGCAATCTAAGAAAGATGATCACAATGATTTTTGAAAGTGATCATGAGGCAGTTAGGTGGAGTAAGCCAACAGGATGGACTTTAGAGGGCATTCTGGAAGGGGCAAGCCCCGATGGTTCTAACTTACGTCTATATTCAATTAATCGAGGTTAGTCATGGCTACAGGTGCAATGGTCGCAGGCACACTTTACAGTGCCAATGAGCAGCGAAAAGCAGGCAAGGATGCTAAGAGGGCAGGTCGCGCCAATGCTGCTGCACAGTTGGCAGAAACTAAAGAGGCTGCTAGGCGTTTAAGTGGGCAGCAAGCGAATGATCGCGCATATACCAGAACAGCAGTCGCTGCTAGTGGACTAGAACTTAGTGGTTCAAATTCACTTTACTTGCAAGCTATGGAAGCAGAGCAGCAAAAAGAACTAGCTTGGCTAAATAAAGCAGGAGCAACCAGTGCAAACTTGTTAGAGCAGCAGGGTAAAGATGCGCAAAGAATTGCTAACGCAGGCGCTGTATCAACCTTAGCAACAGGGTTGGGTTCTGCTGCAACAATGTACGATCAGTTTGGCTGGATGGGCTTTGGTGGTGGTGGGGGTGGTGGTGGAAGCACAAAGCCATCTATTTCCATGAAGACATTTAATAGAGCTTCCGCTTTGACACCCACATTTAATGCCAACACTGGAATAGCATAATGACCTTACGATTACCCCAAATTCAAAGAGGTGGTGTTCAGTCTTTAGGCAGAAAAGACGTTAATTCCTCACTTCGAGTAGCAAGAGCGCAAGGCCAGGCAGCACAGGATGTTGCTAGTTTACTTGTGACTACTAAAAAAATTCAAATTGAAAATGAAGACCAACAAAGAAGCTTGAATACTAAAAAGCGCGAAGAAGAATTTTTGCGTAGCACTCAGGGTAAAGAATTTTTTGATGCCAAAGAACTTCCTGAAGATTTACGCAAGCAGTTTGGTACGATCCAAAAATATAACCGCGACACCAAAAAAATGGAAACTGTCGAGGTAGATCAGATTCATAGAAGCGATGTTTTTCCAGAGCTTTATAAGCGTGAAATGGATGCCATTGTTGAAGAAGAAGCAGCAGGCTTATCTAAGGTTAATAAAAGACGCGGACAATTATGGAAGCGCGATAAGCAATCTATAGTCAGTGGTAAATATACTGATGCTTTGGTTCAGAATACGCAGTTGCAAATTAAGCGCGCTCAAAATCAGCGTGATGAAAATGTTAAAGAAGCTGTGAAAAATGGTGAATACGCATTAGCTGCTGAAATAAACAAATCAATCAGCGATCCAGAAGTTCGCAATAACAACTTTGATTTTATAGCTGAGACAAAAGAAATTGATCAAATCTATGGAACGATTAATGAAGCTGATGAGCGTTTCATTATGTCTAAGATTGATGAAATTAACAGTGATTCTTATGATGGAAGGCTTGGCGACATTGGCAAGAAAAAATATATTGCTTCACTTGAGACTGCATTAGTAACTGCCAGAAAAAAGAAAAACGAAAGTATTATTGATGCTTTAGCAAAGGATGACTACGAAGGCGCTTTGCAGATTGCTAGAACAATTTCTGATGATCAGATGAGACTTGAAAAGATTGAGTCAATTCAGGATGCAAAAGAGTACGGCACTTATCGAAATGCAGTGCGTGAAAATGATGAAGCTGCGATGCGTTCAAGCTTGAAGTTTCTTGAGCAGCCTTACAAAGACTATAAAGGCCAAGGTGGTGATCTTGAAGAAAAAGAGGCACTAGCAGCAGCCAATATGTTGCGCACTAGGGTTGATCAAATTGATCGTGAAAGGGCTTCAAAACTTGCAGGTGATAAGTCACTAGCAACCGATAAAGTTACACGCACTACTGAAGAACTATTCAATGGTGGTGAACTTGATGCAGGCGCTGTTGAGCTAGTTAGGCTTACAGGTGAAGCTAGTGATGTGAACGCTAAGAACATGAACAATTTAGCAGTCGCTAGTCAGATGAACCCTGGAATTCGCCAAATTCTAATGATGGATGATAAGACTAGGGAAAGGGCTGTTATCGAGTTCCAGAATAATCCTAATGCTGTTCCAAACTTTGATATGCCTAACAAGCTGTTGGCAAATGAAATGCTTGCTAATGCAGTGCAGAAAGCTATTGATGCGCAGAATGAAGATAACTACGCATGGTCAATGAAATTCTATGGCCTAGAAACTACACCAATTGATTGGAGTAACCCGCAAAACTTTGCAATCACGCTTGCTGCAAGAATGGAGCAAAACCCGCAAGTAGAAAGTCTCTCAAATAGAGAGGCAGACTTAATGAGCGATGCAGAGGCTGCACAGTATTCAAAAGAGTTTCTAGCTAAAGGTCCAGCAGAGCAGATGGATTTGATTGCAGGTGCAAGCTTGGCGCTTGGCGATAATATAACCAAGCTGCTAAACCCAATGGCTAAGTATTTAACGCCAACTACCCGCGCTGCTGCCAACATGACTATTGAAGGCAAAAAGGATGTGGCTTTGCTAATGCTAGAAGGTCAGGGTTATTTAGAACAAGAAACAGTGACTTTGCCAAGTTGGACTATAGAAGGTGTTCCTGCATTAGTTGGACAGTTCAATCAAGCTTTTGCTTTTTTCACTCCAGGCACTAACGCAGATTATATGGATGCAGCTAAGGCACTTTATGCCTACCAAGTTGCAAACACTTCAAATGCCAATAATGGAGTTATTGACACTTCAGTTCTTGAGAAGGTAGCGACTGCCATAACTGGCGAAATGGTAAAAGCAGCCAATAAGACAGTGCTGCCACCTGTAAGGGGTTGGACTCAGGATGTGTTTGATAATTGGGTTACTAACTTATCTCAGGACAAGTTTACTTTAGGCAAAGGCACAATGGCTTTTGCTACTGCTGATGACTTATCCACTGCAATTGAAAACGGCAGGGTTCAACTGTTTGCAACCGAAAGGGGTAAGTATATTTTAAAAGATACTCGCTCAGGTCAGTTTCTTGAATCACATAAGCAAGGTGAATTGTTTGAATTAACTTACGATAAAAATGATGTGATCACGCGAACCAAAAAGCAAAACCTAACTGCCTTCTCAAGAAGACCTAAAGAAAAGCCTGCTACCCGCGCTGAGTTTGCGTTAGATGAAAAAACTGAACCTGTTGTTACACCACCTGCTTATATTTCGCGCTACAAAAAAGCAGAAGTAGATGCTTTTGAGCAAACCCAAATTAAAGGGCAGAAAGTTACTGACCTTTTAGATCAAGGTGTAGCTGAAGATGATCCGAGATTTATCAAAGCACAGGAAGCTTATAACGATGCTGCAATGGAGCAATCAAGATTAACCATGAAAAAAGAAGCAGCAGCTAGAGAGTTTCTTTCTTCAAAGGGTTATACCGATCAAGAGATTGAAGAATTCGTCACAGGCAACAACCAAGTATGGGATAGCCTTATATGACAGTTGATATGCGAAAACTTGCGCAGTCGAATATGACTGACAAGATCATTGATCCAAATGAAACTGGCTTTCTTGAAAATATGAATGCAAGTTTTATGAACTTTGTGGATGAAGACTTAACCATTTCTGAGTATATCCAGAATGGAGTTAAGCGTGATCGCAATGATCGTTTGCGCACAATGAAGACTGAGGGTTTATTCACCGAAGAAGAATGGCGAGGCTTCACTGATCAGCAAGGCAGAAACCTTGATGTAAATTGGGATCGCGCAGTTGAATACGCAAGATTCAAAGGTTTAAAAGGTTTTGAAGAATTAAATACTGATGAAGAATTGGATGGACAGTTACGCGAAGAATTAAAACGCAGACGTGAGTATTCAGCAAAGATTCATGAGAACGCAACTTTGATGGGGGATGTTGGAGCATTTGCAGGTGTTGCATGGGGCGCAGCAGTTGATCCAGTAAATATACTTGGTGCGTTAGCTCTACCATCTAAAGCCTTCCGCGCAATGTCAGTTTCAAAAAGATTGGCTACAGCAGCAGGCATTAACATGGGTATCGAGTCTGCTATTCAGCCAATAGTGCTTAACTTTAAGCAAGAGATTGATTCACCTTACACAGCCAATGATGCGTTTATTAGCATTATGGGTGCAGGTGCATTTGGTTTTGGAATACAAGGCGCGCAAGAAGTTTTTGGCAAAGCTATCAAGAAGCTAAAGAAAGCGCGTGAACAGGGAAGGTATGATGATCTTGATGAACTTGATGGTGCGCTTGAAGCACTTGAGCAGCAGTTGGGTGAACTTAATCAGTCACCCGATCCAGATATGTCTCCAGGGCAGCACGTTCAGAATGTCGATAATGCTGCGCGCAATGCAGGCAAAGACAGAAAGCCTATTGCTGACGATTCTAGCAATGACTTGGATATTGACGATAGCAGTATTGATAGTGATTTTCAGCGTGTTAGCACTGTTGTTGAACAAGATCGCGCTGCCATTGATCAAGCCGTTGATGCTGAGATTGCGAGGCTTGAAGCTGAAGCTGAAGCAGTAGAACTACCAAAAGGAAAAAACAAACGCCAAGCCAAAAAAGCTACTCAAAAGAAAATTCTGGAAGCGCAAAATGAATTAATGGATGCTGAGTATTCTTTAGGCAAGCTGAAGCAAGAAGTCATTGATGAAAGAGCAGCATTATCAGCAGCCATTGGCGTACCAAAAACTAGGCTTGAGAGAGTGCAGCTAAAGGCAGAACTAGACAAAGTTGCTCCAGAGTATGAATTGCGGGTTAAGAAAGCTGAAGAAAGATTAAAGAAAGCGCAAGACACTGCCAAAAGGTTAGAGCGTGAATTAAAGCCTGATATTGATGCAGCTAATTTTAAGAAACTTCCAAGAGATGAGCAGATTAAACAACTGTTTCCAGATGGCGCACCAACACGCAAAGTTGAAGTTCAGTCTGACGCACCAGTAAAAAAAGAAGCTGTAGGTTTAGAGCCAGAAGTACCTGTTAAAACCGAAGCAGAAATTAAAGCTGAAGTTGAGGCAACTAGGGCGCTTCAAAAGAGAATTAATAAAGCTTCATTCTTGCGATCCGAAATTGATCCAGATATGCCTATCACTGGCTTCAAGGTTAAAACTCTAGGTCAGATGAAAGAACAGCTTGATGCAATGCCAAAAACTTTATTGGATGATTTAGCTATTTCAATGGGATTGCAGGTTGATAAAAACAGCAAGGTTTTAGTGCAGAAAGTATTGAAAGTTGTTGAAGCCATAGAAGCCATGAAGCGTTTTGACACTTTAGAAGATTGGAATGATTTTCTAAAAACAAAAAAAGCTTCAGATAAAGAGATTGCGCAGGTGTTCGAGTGGGCAAAAGCTGTTCGCAAAGATACCGAAGGCGATATGGACTCTCAGGCAACTTTTAATTCAGCTACTAACACTATTTGGAAGTGGGCAAAATCAGTAGACGTGCATGACAAGCCTGCACTCAGGCCAGAATCAGTTAAGAGAAATAAAGCCTTAGAAGCAAAGCAGGCAGAAAAGACAAGGCTTGAGAATCAAAACCGCGATACCAAAACCGCACTTTTTGTAGAACACCTAGAAGCGCACCGCGAAAAAGCTGAAGCATGGTGGGATGGCTTAACTATTGAGCAGCGCAGAGAAGTGGCTAGGGCTGTTGATCCACATGACATTTTGGAGCTAACAGATAGAGTGCTGAAAAAACCAATTGCAAGCATGGCTAATGCTAAAGCAATTAAGCTTGGTGAACATTTTTTCTATGATGTGATGAAGCTTGAAAGAGCTAAGTTAATGCCTGCTGATGAAATCGAATTAAGAGCAAAAGTAGCTGAATTAAAAGAGGCTAGAAAAAATGAAGCAGACTTTCTTATGACAATGGCAAAGATGCCTGACATGGAACTTGAAGTAAGAACTGGTGATGCCTTAGAAGTTGAAACAGCAAAGGTTAAAGATATGCTGAAAGCTGAAGAAGAATATGAAAAATTATTGGAGAAGGCTAGATCATGTCAAATTTAAGCCCCACAGTAGTTGCTTGTATGAAGAAGGCAGGCTGGAAAGATGAGCAGATAGAATTGTGGGGTGAGAATGTCACCGATACAAAAGTCGCTGCAATGATTGAAGAAGAATTAATTAATTCAACTATCCGCAAGCGCAACATAAAGCTGCAAGCAATTCAAAATTATAAGACCTATGAATACTTAATTGGCTATAAGCGCGAAGGCTTTAGTGATGCTGAAAATTTAAAGGCTGCTTTGGACTCAATGATAGTTCGTGATCATCATGATATTGGTGGCAGCGTTTCTATGGAGGCAAGGCAGACTGCTATTGTGCAAACTGTCCATGCTGAAATAATTGATCTAATGGATGCCTACAAGCCAAGTAAGCTTGGGTTTGCGTCTGATCCCACAGGCTTAGAGAACATGGCGCGTGAACTTCATCGGCCTGGAAGCACTAATGATGTTGATGCAAGGGCTTATGCTGAAATGTGGACTAAGGCGATGGAGAACTTGCGCCTAAGATTTAACAAAGCAGGTGGTTCAATTGCCAAGCTTGAAACTTGGTATCTGCCACAAAGACATGACACTTTAAAAGTAGGCAAAGCTAAAAAAGATGATTGGGTTCAATTCACTTTTGGTTTGCTAGATCGTCAAAAGATGGTTGATCACAGAACAGGGCAGGTGTTAGATGATCCGCAGCTAAAAGAAGCCTTGGCTTATGTCTATGATACCATTTCAACTGAAGGCACTGTACGCATTCAGGCAGGTAAGCTTTCAAAGAACGCAAGCGGTAGCATTTCTAATAAGCACAAAGAACACAGATTTTTGCATTTTTCTGATGGTGATGCTTGGCTGCAATACCAGAAAGAGTTTGGCAGCTATAACATTTACGCAAGCATGACTGACCATATAGATTTGATGGCTAAAGAAATTTCAGCCATGGAAACCTTTGGTCCAGCAGCAGATAGTGGTCTGAAGTTTGCGCAAGATATTGTCTTACAGCGAACCGGAACTAAGAAGTCGATCAATGCAAGTCAGAATCACTATGACAATGTGTTAGGCAGAAACTATACCCATACATTTTTGGGTGAGGTAGGCAGTACGCTTAGACACCACGCAGTAACAACCAAGCTTGGTTCAGCATTAATATCAGCCATGTCAGATACAGTATTTCTTGGCATGACTTCTAGCTTTAATGGCATACCTGCACTGAAAGTCTACAGTCGCTTTATTTCAATTTTAAACCCGCTAGTTGCCTCAGACAGAAAGATTGCTGCCAGATTAGGGTTAGGCGCTGAATATGCAATTGATGGCGCTGTTGGCGCTAACCGCCATGTTGAAGCCACTGGCTATCATCTAATGGCAAGAATGTCTACATTCACCATGAAGGCTTCAGGGCTGCATGGATGGACAATTGCAGGCAAGCAAGCATTTGGTATGGAGTTCTTGGCGCATATGTCTGATATGTCTCGAAAGTCATTTGATGAACTTGATGGCAGATTCAAGGAGGCATTGGATCGTTACGGTATCAGCAAAGACGATTGGGAGATTATTAGAACATCGCCTAAGTACACCCATAAGGGTGTAGATATGGTGGATGTTGCAAGCCTTGGCAGTGCAGATTTGCAGACAAGGGTTGTGGGCATGATTGCTTCAGAAAGGAAGTTAGCTGTACCTGAACCAGATTCAAGGGTTAAGTCAATCATGTATCAGGACACCAAATCAGGAACAGCAGTTGGTGAGGTGGCAAGGGGCATTATGACTTTCAAATCATTCCCTATCACTATGCTAACTACGCACCTTGCTAGGGCTAGAAATGAATATGCGAAAGGTGGCATTAGCAGGCTTAACTACACAGCAACACTTCTAATTGGCACAACTATTTTGGGTGGTATCGCCTATCAAGCAAAAGAGATTGCTAAAGGCAAAGACCCAATGGAGTGGAACGATCCAGAGTTTTTGTTAGCTGCTTTCTTGCAAGGTGGTGGACTAGGTATTTTTGGAGACTTCATCTTCAAAGATCAAAGCAGATATGGCAATTCATTTCAGGCAACAGTAGCTGGACCACAAGCTGCAATGATTGAAGACGTTTTATTTAAGCTGCTACTTGGCAATGCCCACAAAGCTTACAGAGGTGAAGACACCAACTTTATGGGTGATCTGCTTAAAACAGGCTATTACAACATTCCTGGAAAAGAGCTTTGGTACACCAAGCTTGCACTAGAGCGCGCAGTTTACGATCAGTTGCGTCACATGGTTGATCCGAAGGCAGCACAGAAAGATGCGCGATTAATGCGCAACCTTCAGAGAGAGCAAAATCGCGGCTACTACTGGAAGCCAAGTGCCAAGTTAAAAGCGCCTGAACGCGCACCAGATTTACAGACAGACACAATGAAACCGCCAAGCAGCAAAGGCAATAAAACTAATACAACTTTAGGATTTTAATGGAGTAACCCATGACAATTGAAACTACCGGCAACACGATTATAGCTATAGCTGATGGGGTGCAAACAGTATTCCCTTTCGACTTTTTAGTTTACACAGCAAGCAGCATAGAGATTTATTTTAATGGGCTGCCTGAATTAACTGGATTCATTGTAAGTGGGTTAGGTAATCCTGATGGGGGAGAAATCATTTTTGATGTTGCTCCACCCAATCAAGCTATCGTAACTATCATCAGAACATTACTCTTGGTTCAAGAAACTGACTATGAGCCTTACAGTGCATTCCCTGCAAATACAGTTGAAGTGGACTTTGATCGCACAGTCATGATGTGCCAACAAATCCAGGGGCAGATTGATAACACTGTTCTGCACCTACCTGAAGGCTATGCTTACATCGAAACAGAACTTCCACCCCCTGAAGCTAGTAAGGTTTTGGGTTGGAATGGCACTGCTGATGCAATAGTGAATTACTCACTTGGCGACATTATTCAGCGAGTGTTCTTGCCAAGTTCACAACCTATTGGGGATAAAACTGGCATTGGTGCAGCTTGGGATGCAGCAGGTTTTGATGTAACAGGCACAATTACAGTTGCTTATTATGGGCAAGTTACTTACTTACTTAGCATTGTGTCTTCACCAGATGATGATGATAGTTGGGATGCACTAAGTCTCACTGCCATTTACCAAAGCTTGATTAGCTTAGGCACTGTTATTGCCTACTGGAATAACTTAGACATTACTGAGAAAGCAGCCTTATCTGCTGGTGATGTTTTGATTGGTGATGGGGTAACAAGCAAAGAATTCTATGAATGTAAAGTTGGTGGCAATTACTTAATTGATCCAAGCACTGACACTTATAATGATGCAGGTGTTGGCACTCACTATATCAGCCTGACAATTGCTAACGCTCCAGTTAAGCGTGATGAATTTGAAGCTTTAGAACAAGGTTTAACCAATGTAGCCACCATCTTAATTCAATCAGGGTTATTTATTGGCTTTAAAGCTACTTATGATTTTAATTTTTTGCAGAGAGTAACGGTTGATGCAGGCTTTACAGGTGCAGATTATGTTGATTGGGTAATTGTTCTTGAAGCAGGCAATCCAATAACTAAATATACAGATCAAGATTGGGAGCAAGGAACAAACAATGGTGGAGTACCGGCAAGCATTCCCTTTGCTGAAGGTTGGTTTAAGCGATGGGGTTTATCTAAAGCTTTAGCTGCACTGCCAACTGATGTTGCATGGTCGCCTGCCAATGATAATGGGGCTTTAGTTCTAGGTGATCCAGATATTCAGCTTGCAGGCTATAACTCTCTTAGGCAAATCGGATGGGATTACATTACTGCGCCAAGCAGAGTTGCTAGAGTAGGTTGGTATCAAGGCGATGAATTCTTATTTAGAAATGCCGCAGGGGATTACTCTTATGTTGGCGACTCAGGTTTAATGCCAGCGAACCAAACAATTACATTATCAGCGCCACCAAATAGTTGGGCTAAAGTTCAGGTATTTACCAAACGGGAATCAAACCTTGATGGTGGAGCAATTTCTGGCAGGACATTTGTTTGGGTTTCCCCTACTGATGGCTTACCTACTGCACCAGGCTTTAATCGTATGCAAGCTTTCGCAGAATATACAGCATCACCAGCGATTAACAGCATGGGTACGACAAACCAGTTTTGGGTGCAGGTAGATGCTAATAGCGAAGTCACCCTTCAAAGGCAAACCGATGGTAATGACAGTACGCTTACGGTTTATCTGACCACACTAGGCTATAAATCTGACATGACTACTTTGAGGCAAATCACGCCATGAAGTTAGATCGTAGATTCAAGCTGCGGACTTATCGGCACTTAATGTGCCATAAGTTCATGTTAAGCGTGATGTTCATTAACGGATATTTTGTAATCTTGGGGCTGCTTTTATTTGTGAAGTTGGAAGTTGCTGCTGATCAAAGGAACATCATTACCATGTTAGTTCTTTTGCTAACCAGAGAGATGCCAACCATCTTTCATCATTACTTTAAAACAGACGAAGGTACTAGAAGTGAAGATACTATTAATAAAAATACTTAAAACTTATATTATTGATCTACTTATTGAGAAACTTACTAATGAAGCTGAAGAAGCTGTTGATAAGGTTTTGGCTAAAGCTAAGGCCAAGGTTGTTGATCCAGATAATTCACTTACAGATGATGTTGTGGACATACTCATTAACAACAAAGGTCTACTTAAAGATTTTGCTATCGAGGAAATCAAAGAAGGCATGGACAGAATTAAGAATAAGATATGACATTATGAATGAAGACTTTTTTTACTTTTTTATCACCCTAGCAAGCATTGTAGTAATTGGAATGCTTGCTGTTGGTGGTTACTATCTTTGGGAAGTTGCCTGATCACCATTTTTGTTTAGGCACTTCTTTCAAGAATTCAAAATCATCAGCAGTAGCACCATAATTGCATTCAGCATAAATCTTTAAACGACTACCAAACTTCTCCATCCAGGCTTCGCCATCTTCGCCAATAGATAGCTCAAACATAGCAGAGCGATCTTGGTTATAAACCAGAATATGCAGGTCAGGATTGTTGCTTGTGATTGGTCGCTGTAGCTTAAATATATCTTTCATGATTACTCCATTAAAGGTGGAAAAGGCAGAGGATCGACACCCCTGCCAATCATACCTTTTCCTGTTGCCGCAGCAAGCAACAAACATGGAGTGAAAGTGCCTGCTTTGACAGCGAAGATACTTTAATTAAAAACCTAAACTAATGCTATAACCACCACTAAAACAATGACAAATATATTTGTTAAAATTTGGGTGTTTACAGTATGCGAATTTTGCGTATAATGCGCGACTTGCAGATAGAGGTGCAAAGCTGTTTAAGCCTGATTATGGCTTAACGGCAGGGGCTGAAGCCATAGTGTTCGCTGGACATAAGTTAATTCTTACAAGGCGAGGGTCACAGGTTCGATCCCTGTACCACCCACCATTTCATGCCTGATTCAAGGCAGCCAAAGTAAAGTGGACACGTTTGGACAAGCCTTCGTGTCCACTTCTTTTGTCCACCAATTTTATTTATCAAACTTTATACCTTTACCAATTTTGGTAAACCTTCCTATTGTTTATTTTTTTAGTAATATCTATAATCACAATTCAGCCATAGCAATATGTCTGTACGGAATCAGTTGAAAAACTGGTGGGCGAAAGGGTGGCTTAGGCTACCCTTTTTCTTAATATGGTGTGAGGGATTATGGGCGTTTCAATTATAGAAAATGATAGCTTTCATGGCGTAAGAATTTATATAAAAAGCAGGGCGCTTGATAAGCCAATTCAGAAGTATTTTTCATTCAAAAAAGATGGCAAGTTAATGTCCAGGCCACAGCAAAACAGACTGCGAAGACAGGTCGAAGCCGAAGAAGCTGAACTACGTTATAGGTTAAATTTGCCTACTGGCAACACTGATAGAAAAAGAAAGCTAAGGCGCAAAGGCTTCCCTGAATCGCCAATACCATTTTCCAACATGAACATTCAAATTGAATCAGCCACTGGCGTTAAGACTGCACCTGTTTGGATTAAGGAAGGTCACTTTAAGTTTATGGCTTATCCACCCTTCATTCACTGTCAGGTGCTAGAGGGCAGGCAGGTGATCGAGCAGAAGCGGTTTAGGTTTACTTGCCTTGAAGACTTTCCACCTGTCTATGCAGCAGCGTGTTTGTGGTATGCACAAAGACATGACATAGATATAAGAGTTTTAGAAGATGGGTGTCCAGCTTCCACTACTATTCGCAGATACTTGAAAGCATTAACGAACCAGAAGTGGAAGCCAGAAGGGTGGAATGTTGAGATTTAACCAGTATAGATTGGTGATGCTTCAACAATTTCAGATCCGGCAGCAGCAGCAAAAAACTTTTGCACTGTTTTTTCAGGCATATTACTAAGCACTGCTGCTTGGGTTTCTCCAGTCGGTTCTGTTGGCAGGAACACCATTGCAAAGGCAATCTTGCAGCCATGTTCTTCATCTAGCAGTTCGCTAATTTTTGCACCTATTGATTGACTATCCATTTTTATAACTCCACAGTTTCAGCAACTACATCCCCTGCACCACGCAAGTAGGGTTGAACAAAAACAAATCTGCTGCCTACTGGTTTATGCGAGTGTTCCCCTTGATAGTATTTTTCATGCCGTAGTTGCCGTAAGTGAATTGACACAAGGGTAGGATTCTTTGTACCGCCATCAGCTTTAGCAGAGGGCATAGAAACGATTTTACCCTTAGCTGCCATGTTTGTATAACCAGTGGCTTTTTTGTCTGGTAAGCCATCACGCACCTTGTCAGGCATTGCTTCACAATAGATCAGCAGCATTGATATGACTTTCATTAGTTTGGCTTGATATATTTTTTCATAAGGTTCAATTTCATGCACCCCTTCAAAGCGCGCAGCATTGTAACCATGAACTAAGTTTGGAATGTCTACATCTTTAGCAGTCAGTAGTTCTTGCAGATCAGCGATTGTCCAAGTAAGCCTAGATATATGCCCATCACCACCTGCTGATTTGGCAAGCGTATAAGTGACTGCAATCATACCCAAGCTGTAATCAACTTCGTGTTCATCACCATTTTCAACCTGATAACATTCAGAGCTTGTACGTTTAGCAAAGTGATCAAGCATAACTTGTCGCTGTTCTTTCTCCATAACATTAACAAGAACACCACCAACTTCCAGGCCATCTATCTTATAGCCTGCCGGAAAGCTTATGCAGCATGAGTCATACGGTAGATATGCACCTGCTTTGGTAACATCCACCTTGGCTGTTTCAATGGCTTTCATTAATTCTAATGTTTCAGGAAAAACAAAGCGCCTTGAATAATCCATGAACCAAGTTTCTTCAGCCATGATTAAATAATCTAGGCTTCTAGCTGCTTCAGGTTGTGTAGCTAACACAACAGAATAGCTTGTGATTGGATCAGGATTATCCAAAAGCTTTGAGTCAATAACACCCTTCAGCTTTTTCTTATAAATCTTTTTATTCTTGCGAATTATTCTGCCAAGTTTATGAGCAAGAAAAGGGTAGTTGTTGTAGTAAGCCATATTTAGATTAACTCACCTTCTAACAGTTCAAGTTGGGTTCTCTTAATGGTCTTTAAGTCTTTATGTCCATGCTCAAGTAGCCAATCACTAATTTTCTCAAGACATATACTTCTATCAAGCACTCTTACACCCTTGAGAAAGTTCATATCTTTATGCTTCCTATTACCCATCCATTCTTCATAGCAGGTGATGATTACCAAAACGTGTTTGGGTAGCATGGTAGTAGTAAGTTGGCCTTCATTGCGCATTTGTCGAATGTACTGAGTGCAAAGTTCAACTGCATCATAAGCGCCTTTGGATTTTTCGCCACCACCATTACTAACAGCTTCCAAAAAAGATAAAGCAGTGTTGTTATGTACTCTTAATAGCAGCAAGGCAGCCAGTGTTAGCGCACCTGTCCAACCTGCACCTAGCATATTCTTTCTGCCTTGATAGTTAATTTCACTAGCGCCAAATAACCACTTACATTCACGCTTAAATTCATTCACTAATTCAACTTCAGTCAAATTGCCAGTAGCAGTTATACTCAAACCATTGACGTGTGCAGATATTGCAAATCGCATAGCTGTTTTTAAGCCTGAAGCATTCAGGAAGGTTGGGCTGGCAACTTTAATCTTATGATACTTGATAGCACCATAAATTTTATGTGTCGCTACTTCAGTAGCTTTCTGACTATCAAAGTGGGAATACAATTCAATTGCTTCAGCTGCATCTTCGACTTTATAAATTGTTGCGATTAAGTGTGGAGGTTCTTCTAGTAATTCATGCTGCCATAAATATGCCCTAGTATGCGCATCCAGTTTCCAGCTATTCTTTCCATCGGTAGCATAAGAGACTAACGCATGGGTAGGGCTGTAATGCAGTAAATGTCCACGCTTACCAATAGCCATTCTTGCATGAGATTTTGTGTCACGCTGAATTGGATTATCTTGAATATCCAAGAAATCATCGACTGATATTACTTTTGTAGATGGTGTAGATAGTTCCATTGCTGCTTCCTTATTGTTGTGTAAATTGCAAAATAAAATAAACACCTATAGCGTATAGCGATGTTCCAAGTATCACTCCACACAATAAGCCTAAGATTAACCCATTCATTAAAAACCCCCTGCCTTAAAAACTTTATCAGTCATTGGTTCAGGTGCTTCTAACCAATCAATTTCATAGCCAGTTGAATCATAGTGTTCTGTCATTTCTGATTCTTTATGCCCCATGAACTGCTGAGTTAGTTCTCTATCAATACCTGCTAGTAATCTTGTTCTAGCAAATAACGATCTGATTTGATGAAATCCTGGATGGCGTTCACCTTTTTTTAGTTTAGTGAATACGCGCTTGTCTTCACTCTTAATCGCATCTTTAGCTATAGCTATGTCACGATACTTTTTAAATTCCTCACTGAAATGGTGAGATAGAACTTGGGTGTAGTGGCTTTTTTCTTCACTCTTTTTAACGCAGCTATACTTCTTGTGAATGAAATAAGGGGAAGGCTTTTGATCACCTTTCTTCAAGCAGCCACTTCTAGTTTGCTGACATTGATTAACTGCTGCTAAAACTTTCCTGTGCTTATCTAAAGGGATAAGAATATGTACTGTACCTTCATCGCCTTCTTCACCTGTCTTACTGAAGTGGGCGCGTATTTCATTGCCAACCATGTGCTTATCGAATCGCAGTGAACAAATGTCACCAATACGCATTCCAGTAGTGATACCAATATCCATTGCATTGACTACCCAATAAGCACCTGCTTGATCAGCAGCCTTTCTGATAGCTTTAAATTGAGCAGGGGTGAGTCGCTTTGTTAGCTTCTTTGGTTTGGTCTTTAAGCCAATAGGGGTATCTGAATGTCTAGTGTTAAATGGGTTATCAATGAATTCTTCTACTGAGACAATACGAAACTGTCTAAGGTGGGCAAAGAATCGTTTCATAATTGATTTTTTGTTAGCGTGAACATTCCCACTTTTGTAATACTTTTCACCCCTGAATTCACCTTCATTCCACCACCAATCAGATACTTGTTTGAAAGTTAGTTTGGCAGGGGGGATATGATCTAGCTGTTCACAGAAGCGCATAACAGTAGATAAGTTTTCTTTGAATTTACTGCTAGGCTTTTTACCTTCAAGCCTGTTGATTCTTTGAGCATTAAACTGCTTACCATGAAAGGTTAGGCTGCCAGAATGAATCCTGATTGAAGAAATAGGAGTATTTTTTGGAATGAAATTTCTTTTTTTGTTTAAGCTTCTAGCAATTAGAATTGCATCTTCAACTGGAAGGGCGCTAACAGGACTGCCATCAGCATTCTTTACCCAATGTCCGATTGATCTAGTAACAATAGGGGAAGTGGGATCGTTAATATCCTCTAAGCCCCTGAACCTAAACGGATGGGGTTCATCAGGCTTAAAGTTCTTGCGCTGATGTAAGAGAAGGTTGGTTTCCAATATAGTTCCATTAGGTAATACAGTAGCCATAGCGCTATCCTTTTTATCAATGTGTTTGTACGGTAGGTGCAATATATAAAACACAGACCATAAGGGCAACCCCTTATTTATTAAAAAAGTAAAATTTACTGATTTAATTTATAGCCATTTGGTAAACCTGCTGCTTCTCTTTTATCAATTTGTTTATAATTCTGTCTTTGCCAAGCTTCATGATCAACATAAGCAGTGCTGCCAATGAATGCCCCTGGAATTTGCTTATCTCTAATCATCTTTTTAATTGTACGAGCATCAGGAGCAGAATCTTTTTCAAAAGTCTGCCTGATCCAATCGGTTACTTTTATCAAAGCCATCATTCCCACCCTGAATTGTAATTATTTAAAAGCTTCCAGTAGCCAAGTAGGTGCTTAAACATTGACCAAGCCCTTTCATAATGTTCAGGATCGTGTGCAACAAATGCACAATAGCCAACATGATCAGGGTGAGTAGATATAAAAATGTTGCCTGTATTGAAACCATCTTCAAGTTTCAGGCCATGTCCGTAAGAGAGTAGCTGCATAAGGTGATCATCATAGACAAACTTTGCCGGATCACTGTCAGGTGTAAACTCTTTTGTTTTAAAGTCTATAACCCAATTTGGTGAGTGCAAATCGACTTTGCCACCATAGCCAAGTTCACTACCAAAACTATCTTCACTTACCCATTTTTCTCCAGGCAAGTTTTCATGAAGGCAGTTAATAACTTTGTGATAATAAACTTCTTTTTCTTTTGGTATGGGCAGATTATGAAATCCCTGTTCTAACGCATCATGTATGTCTGTTCCAAGCTGCATACGACAAGCGCCTTCTTTAGCCTGCTTATCTTTAATGCGAGTATAAAAGCCTGCTGCTGTTTCATTAGGAAGTCTTGGTAAGGTTACTGCTGTTTCCAGTAGCTGCTGCTGAATCCACCTATTCAGTGCAGGCTTATCAGCGACTTTAATAATCCCTGTAGTGCTAGGGAGCAAACCAAACTTTCGGGCATCACGCAAAGTAGTATTGCGTTCCTTTCCTTTGTTTTTTCCTGAAGCAGTAATTTGTGTGTAACAAGGAGTTCCTTCCCTGTCGTACCAATGACCTGAATCACTTCGTAGCATTCTGTTTCTCCATAATAAAATATGTGTGCTTTATTCATTTTTAAGTACCTATGTAAATTAATGTAAAAGGGGGGTTTCCCCCCCAAGGGTAAATCTAAAACGGTATATCATCGTCACCAGTAAAATCATCAGCAGGGTCTTTTGGACTATTCTTTTTAGAAGTAGGCGCATCACCATTGATTCTTTTGCTGATCCATTCAGGCATTTCGTCTACCAATGCCCAATCAGGTTCATCCAAATCAAAAAAGACTGTTTCAGACTGTAGGGCAGGGATAGTCATACCTTTAGCTGGAGGTGCATAGCCTGCAATTTCAGCTTTAGTTGAGCCATCTTTCTTGGGCTTGTGAACAATGTTGAGCAGGCAAGGTCTATCAATTAGTGATTGAAAATCAAAACCCATCTTGGCTTCATCAGGCATTTTCTTGCCGAAGATACCTTCAATGCAGTGGCAAAGATTTGCTTTTTCACTTAGCGATAGATTAAAAAATTGACTAATAACAAATGGCCTACCATCAGCCATCAGTTCACTTGGCAGTTCCCAAGTAATTATGATTTGGTGCTTTAAGCCATACTGACTGTCCTGCATACCAATATCCACAATGCTAAATGCTCGCGCACCAACACTTCCTGCTGGAGCGAGTTCAAAGTCGCCCCCACCAATGCTTGCTTTCATAGTGTATTCCTTAAATGTATAAAATTAATTGTGTAGTGATTACCCAAGAAACTGTCCAACCTGTATATGGAGTTTTGCTTAACTTAATTTTCTTATGTTGGCAGGGGTTTACTAAAAATATAAATAAAATTGGTAAATGTCAACAAATAAAGTAAAGTTTTGCCAACTGCGATTGGTATATGTTTGTTTTTTTTGTAAATACCGCTAAAAAAGGTTGCTAATTTTTGAGGTAAAAACTATTGTGGTTATCCCTTACGGATAATCCCTTATGGATAAGGCTTGTCACATGAATGGACACAAGTTGGATTGTATTATTGCCAAGTCACAGGCAGAAGTTTTTATAAGGTCGCTGCTTGGGTTATGTTCTTCTTGCGCTTACTTCCCAATGTGCAAAGTAATTGAAATCAATCTTATTGAATGCCAATACTTCCAGGCAAAAAAAAGCCCCGAATAAACAGGGCTGTAGTAACGCAAAGGGGTAGTTCCGTTTTAGAACCTACCACTCAATAACAGGGGTAGGTTAGCTTGCTACTTTCTTTACTGCCTCAATCTCTAAAACCATTTCTTTGTACTGCTGATTATGAGTTAGATTTAAGAGAAACATTTTTCTTAAAGTTTTGATTGGCAAGTTACTAATATCAGTTCCAAGCTTTTCAAGTTCCTTTCGCATAGCTATCAATGTTTCAACTGCTAAATCAATAGTAATCAATTCCTGATTCGAGTCTTTACCACCTTCATGGTTAATATCTAACCAACCGGCAGGCTTGCCACACCCTTCTTCAATTTTTCTTGCAACTATATCGCCAACCTTTGCTCTAGCATTTTCGCCAAGCAAATGACTGTATTGCGAAAGTTGAAGATGAGTTGCTTCACAAAATTCTTTCTTAGTGCCAAACGCACTTGCTAAATGTCGCGCATTGATAACACGCAATTGTTGTGTCGTTAAATTTTCCATGTTTGTACCTGTAAATTATGTTAATGGGGTTAATGGGGTTAAAAGTTCCAAAGAAACTTACTGCATATCATATATGTTTTATCTTTTTTGTAAAGCGCCAAAAGTATTTTGCCAATTATGTTGATAAAGATTTACTTTTTTTGTAAACATTTGGTAGGATATTTGACTTTTCAAGGGAGTCAAAAATGCAACCTACCGAAATCCATGATTGGATTAAGTCATTATCTATCAATGAACGCTGTGATTTGGCGCTGCAAATTGATCGCAGTGCAGGCTATCTAAATACCATCGCAACTACCAAGCAACCTATATCCACCAAGATGGCTTGGCGTATTTATAAGTCTGATTTGAATGCCAAGCTTGCCAAAAGTAAGCGTCTGTCCAAAAAGGCGCTTGATAAATATAACGAATATAAAATGACTAGCTGATCACTGAATGTCTACTGAAGCGGTTATGTGGGTACTTAGTGTGCAGGGGCTTAATGCGCCCCAATTTCAGTTGCTTATCAGAGCAGCAGAACGCCATGACTTTGATACTGGCAAGTGCATTGCTGAAAGGGGCTATCTTGCCGACAAAATGGCAATCAGCCCTAGATCAGTGACTAGGATCATCAGCAGCTTAGACGATGGCAGTGCTATACAAATAAAAACAACTAAAACTGGTTACAAATTTTACTTTCCTAAGACTAAAAGAATAAAACCAAAAGAGATCACAGCAGAATCACCTGAATTTGTTGAGTTCTGGCAGGCATACCCAAAACGCAGAGACAAAGTGAGTGCAGTCAAGGCATGGAACAAGATTGCACCTGACTTTGCCACACAAAAGCGAATTATTGATCAAGTGAAGGTCAGGTACAGAGACACCGATATGCAATACATCCCACTGCCAAGCACTTACCTAAACAAACGTCTATTTGAAGACGAATTAAACGATGGTCGCATGGCTAACAGACCAAAATGGACAATATGAATAAAAGATACCAAGACTTTCAGATACTTATTCATGAAGGCAAAGCAGGGGAGCAGTACACAACTTGCCCTAAGTGCAGCAATGATCGAAAGAAAAAACAGGTTAAGTGTTTAGCGGTTAATACCGATAAGGAAGTTTGGATTTGCCATCATTGCGGGTGGTCAGGTGGTCTGCAAACCAATAGCAGCTATGTACCAGCCCATTGGAATAAGCCTGAGTACCGCAAGCCTAAGCTACTTATTCATGATGATAACTTGCCTGACAAGGTGCTTGATTGGTTTAGATCAAGGGGCATTAGCTTGCCAACACTTCAGCGCAACAAAGTTGTCTACGACAAAGTTTATATGCCACAAGTGGAAGGCTTTGTGATGGCTATTGGTGTTCCATTCATTCGTGATGGCATTCATGTCAATACCAAGTGGCGCGATGGTCGCAAGAACTTTCGCATGGAAGCAGGGGCTGAAAGGATTATTTTTGGCTATGACGATATTAAAGATAAGCCTGTTGTTATTTGGGTGGAAGGTGAGATGGATAAATTCTCACTAGAAGAAGCCGGTTTTTATAATGTTGTTTCAGTGCCTGATGGAGCGCCAAGTGATAAGGCCAAAAACTATGAAAGCAAATTCAGCTTTCTTGAAACTGCTGTTGATATGCTGCTTGGTAAGTCACACATCCTGTTTGTGGATGCTGATGGTCCAGGGGAAAGGTTAGAGGCAGAATTAGCTAGAAGGCTAGGCAAAGGCAACTGCAAAATTGTAAGGCTGCCACAAGGCTTTAAGGATGCAAACGAATACTTAATGGCAGCAGGTTCAGCTAACTTAAAGTTGGCAGTTGAATCAGCACAACCCATTCCTGTTGATGGTATCTACCATGGCAATCAGATTACCGATGATGTTGTTAGATTGTTTGGTGGTGGATTTACAGGTGGGGTATCAACAGGCTATTCAAATCTTGATGGCCTTTTCTCAATTCGCAAAGGTGAATGGACAGTCGTTACTGGCATACCTAACCATGGCAAATCTAATTTTGTTGATTGCCTGCTAGTGAATACCGCTAAAGAGCATGGTTGGCAGTGGGCTGTGTTCTCACCAGAAAACCAACCGATTGCTAGACACGCAGCAGGCTTGATTGAAAAAGCCACTTCACATGGCTTCACAAAAGCAGATATGACTACCAGTGATGTTCAAGGAATGATGGGTTGGATAGATCAGCATTTTCATTGGATATTGCCTGGCATGGATGATTCTTGGTCGCTTGATTCGATACTTGAAATGGCAAGCACCTTAGTAGAACGCAATGGCATTAATGGCCTTGTGATTGATCCATGGAATGAGCTGGACCATCAGAGGCCACACGCATTATCCGAAACTGAATACATCAGTAAGTGCCTGACAAAAGTAAGGCGCTTTGCGCGCCTGCATGACATTCACATTTTTCTAATTGCGCACCCTGCAAAGCTTTACAAAGACAAGCAGGGGCAATATCCAGTGCCAACACCCTATGACATATCGGGTTCAGCGCATTGGCGAAACAAGGCAGACAATGCCTTAACCATCTACAGGGATTTTTACTCCCAACCATCTACATCCATGAATCGAGTCGAGCCAATTCAACCTGTTCAGTGCCATGTCCAAAAAGTTCGCTTTAAGGAAGTTGGTGCAGTGGGCATGGCTGAATTTAGATTTGAAAGAAGGTCTTCGACTTATATACCCATAACAGGGGGATAACTTTATGCGCGTCTTGGTTGCTTGTGAAGAAAGCCAAGAAGTGTGTAGAAGGTTAAGGATGCTAGGGCATGAAGCCTATTCCAATGATTTAGTGGACACCAGTGGTGGACATGATGAGTGGCATTTGCAGTGTGATGTTACTCAGTTGCTAAAAATGGAATGGGATATGATTTTGGCTTTCCCACCTTGTACTCACTTGGCAGTGTCAGGAGCGAAACACTTTCCTGCAAAGATAAAAGATGGAAGGCAGCAGCAAGGCATAGATTTTTTTATGCAGTTTGCTAACCACCCATGCGAAAAAATCATGATCGAAAATCCAGTGGGCATTATGTCTACCAAGTGGCGCAAGCCCGATCAGATTATTCAGCCATGGCAGTTTGGTGATCAAGCCCAAAAAACAACCTGTCTATGGTTAAAGGGCTTACCCCCTTTGCAGCATACAGAGATTGTTAGTAAGGGTGAGTTCATCACAACACCTTCAGGCAAACGATTACCCAAGTGGTATAGCGACAACAAGAAATCCAAAAACCGATCCAAAACCTTTGCAGGTATAGCTGAAGCTATGGCTACGCAGTGGGGAACAATCACAAAGAAAAAGGATGATCAGTTGGAGCTAGAACTTTGAAGTGGCCTAGACATTATGCTGCTGAAATCGTTGAGCTAAAAACAGTTGAGCAAAGGCGCGAAGCAATTGAGCTAGTGCCTGACTTATATAAAGAGCTAGTTAAAACACACATAAAAATTCAGTGGGAGAAAAAAAAGTATGCAAAAAATAACAGGGTTCGATAGCTGCATTATCGGAATAACTAAAATACCAGGGGATGGTCAAGAGGTATTTGTTTATTCAGATGAAAAGATTATTTCATTCTTACAGGAAAGTGAAAATCTTTCCTTTACTGAAGCATTGGAATGGTTGGAGTTCAACATACTGCGAGGCCAAAGCCAATCCGGTATGCCCATAGTGTTAGAAGAATTAACTGAAGACCAATTAGAAAATTACATAGCAGATTTAGGAGAAACATAATGGCTATTTATATACCGAAACATTTCAGCATTAAAGAATATGTTCCACCCCATGTTTACGATGAACGAGGTGATAAGGCTTGGGAGTTAATGGATGCAAGGCTACTGCGATCTGATGATTTGTTGCGTGAACGATATGGCAGGGTATTCATTAACACTTGGGCATTCTCCAGCGATCCACTTGGTATGACTTTCAGGCAGTCAGGGTTGCGAACTTGGCAGCATTATTTAGAGAAGGGCGCTAACTATCATGACCCAAATCCAGGCCAAGAGATTACCGCTAAAGAAAAATACTTTCGCAGTTATAGCCAACACAAGTTTGGCAGGGCTTCAGATAAAAAGTTTATGGATGTTGAAGTAGAAGAAATTCGCCAAGACATTCTCACTTACTGCGATGCACCTTGGGCTGAAGAAATCATGTCCATGGAATTAGATACTTCATGGCTGCATACCGATATACGCAACTGTGATCGCATTAAAACTTACAAGCCATAGGAGGCAGCATGATTAGGATTACCGCTAACAGTTTTGACGATGAACTTATGGTGTTTTACAAGGGTGATTTGATGTTTCAATTTAATCCAAAAGGCGCTGAAACTTTAGAAGAAGTCTTTAGAGCAGCAGCCGATGCAGCAGCCATGAATAGATCAAAACATTGGACTACTTTGCTTAGTGAAGCCCAAGACAAAATGATGGGGAAGCTGAATGAAATATAAGATTGGAATTGATCCAGGATTGACAGGTGCAATTGCTGTTTTAGATGAAAATGATCTGTATTTAGAGCTTCACGACATACCAACTGAGAAGCGAAAGGTAGCCAAGAAGATGCGCAATCATATAGAGATTTGTCAGTTATTGGACATTTTTCGTGATCTAAAATGTCGCTACCGCGATGCTGTGTGGATAATAGAGCGACTTCACGCATCATCAGTCAATGGAGTGACAGGGAACTTCACCAGTGGACACAACTTTGGTTTGATTTGCGGTTGCCTTGCAGGTTTGGATATTTTGGACTTGCAGTTAGTAACCCCAATGAAATGGAAGTCACACTATAAATTGCTGAAGCAACCAAAAGATGCAGGTCGTTTGATGGCACAAATAAGGTGGACAAATGCACCCCTTGATCGAAAGAAAGATCACGACAGGGCTGATGCGTTATTTATTGCAAGTATGGGAGAGTTTTCAGATGCGGTTCACACTTCCAACTGTTAAATGCGTAGGGCTTACCAGTGAAGGGGAGCAATGCCCTTACACCTTTTTGGGGGTGTTATTCTTGCCATGGAGATTGGAAGGTTTTTGCTGCATGGATTGCAAAGTAGCTACAATTGCCTTTCGTAAAAAGCAGATAAAAATAAGCCCCAATTAAGGGGCTTCAGTTGCTGCTTTTTCAAAACTATCCATTAGCTTTCCATTTCTTCTTGGGCTTCGCTTATCATGTCGCAAACCTTTTTATAAAGTTCACCATCGCCATCATCAGAATCAGCCCAAGTATCTACAAGCAATTCCAATCGCTGTACAAAGCTTTCATAGTTATCAGCCACTGCTTTCACCTTATCAAATTCAGCTTCTATATTATCCGGTTCAAAGCCAAGTTCATCTAACATGAAAAGGGCATGATCACCTTCCAATACTTCAGGCACAATAAGTTCAGGGATAAGGCCAAATCGAATGCGTTCAGACATAGTTAAGTTTCTTACCATTGATTCATTCATAAGGGTATGCTCCAAACTTTTCATAGCAATCACTGTCTGTTGAACATTCAACAGTTGCAGCTATTTCATATCGTATTGCTATGTTGGTGATGGCAGCGCCTGCTAAGGCGCTAATAAGAATCCATGCTGTAAATACAATTGCTTTCATAATATCCACCCCCTAGTAGCCAAGCCAAACAAGAATGGATTTGCCTGTATAGCGTCTGCGCAATCCATTTTCAGCAATGAATTGTTCAAAGGAACAGCCATGGTTTTCTATTTCAGTTTTTGCTTGATTTACGGTTACGGTAGCAACCATTGCTTCATGATAAGTCATAATATTTTCTCCATGTTTGTAATTTAGCAAGGTGGGTTGCCTTGCTGTTCAGTGCTAGTTAGCACCCAAATAGAAGCTGCGAACAGCCCCCATTAAGTTGATAACTAAAGTTCAAATTTATCTAAGTAATCCTGAAAAGCTTTGCCATAAACTTTATGCGGATCGCAACTTTCCCTGCCAGTTTCATCCAACCAAGGGTTTATGATGTTTGTGCCTTCATGTTCAAAGCCAATGCTGCTTTCAAGTACATCTAAGATAAGCAAACAA
>Ga0307378_10002355_pt1 | contig 29189 bp, 23 predicted proteins | sample UN1MG_FD_202238 | JGI IMG/M metagenome (GOLD analysis project Ga0307378, IMG submission 202238) | Soil microbial communities from Risofladan, Vaasa, Finland - UN-1 | ecosystem: Environmental > Terrestrial > Soil > Coastal area > Acid sulfate soil | place: Finland: Risofladan, Vaasa | collected... | reverse complement strand
ACGCGGCAAACGTGCGGATCACAGTCCCGCTCAGTTGGTGGGACTGGATGTGCCAGACGATCCGCTCATCCTGCTAGGCTTGGCACCAAAAGTGTTAATCTAACTTCTCAGGATTCTGAACCATGCCGAGACGGGGATGCCGCGCTGGTAGTAGTGGGCCTCAATGTCGTCGTCGCTGAGAGGGGTAAAGTGGTCGATCGTGGCCATGAGGCTGCCCCACAGGCGGGGCCGGGCGAAGGAAGACCGGCATTGTGGGCGGCCGGCGACGACGACGAGGACGTGCCGCAGTTCACGGCGTAGCGGGTCAAAGAGCCAGCGGTCCAGCCAGGAGCAGGTTTCATCCGAGATGTGCTCAAACGCATCCACCAACAAGACGACGCGGCGATGCGAGTCGGCCAGCCCGGCCAGGTCACGGCACAGCGCGCGGCCCATCTCGGCTCTCCACCGGGCAATCTGGCCGGCCGTGGGAGGAGCTTCGGAGACGGAGTCAATCTGGACGCGGTCGCGGCCGGTGACGTCGGAGATGCCGGCCTCGGCGAAACGCCCGCGCTTCCCCCAGTCCACGCCGGCGTCTCCCTCGCCGGTGTGCATGCTCACCAGGGGGCTGCGGCAGTAGATGGCGTCCTCGCAGGCGCGGATGGCGCCGGTGCACTCCTCGCCCAGGCAGCGACGAAACCCGCGGGCGACGCTGAGGAAGTCGGTCAGGCCGCTGCGCCGCCGGTCAAAGTCCAGGAGGACGAGAGGCACAGGCGGACGCTGATCTTCGCACTCGTACACGAGCCGCTGAAGGAAGCAGGTCTTTCCCTGCTCGGGTGGCTCCAGGATGAGCAGGATGCGCTTATTGGTCTCTCCGGTCAGCGCCCGGTGAAACAGGGCCAGTTCACGCGTGCGGTCCACAAAATCGACCTATGTGTGCCATAACCTGCCGTCCTTCATTCTCTGTGTTCTCGCGCAAGGTACGTGACGGTGTGGCATCTTTCTGGTGGCGGACTCGATCGATCAGATTGCTGGCCTTGCGATACGATTTCTCTGTGGTGCCGTAGGCCATCGCCACTTCTTTGAACCCCGTGGTCCGATACCATTCCTTCGCGTGCAGTGCCGGGAACGATGATCTGGCCGTGTTCTCACCCATCTGTTCGACCCAGTAGCTCTCAAACGTGATTCTCCCTACCTCGCCATCGACACGATACGGCTTCACCTCGCACTCCTCCAACGACCCTACAACCTCCAGCGCGCATTGCTGAGAAACAGTGCTGAGGTGGCACGCAAAGGCATCCCGCAGGGCACCATAGCTGGTCTTGAGCACGATTTGTTCACACTCAAACGTCCCCACGTCTTCCTTCTTGGGTCCATCGGTTGTGATGTCGGCGCACTCTTCAATGTCAATCTGAACCTTGACTCTGTAGTTGTTAGCCATTCTGCTTCTCCGGCATAGAGTTTGCCGGATATGATACCATAGCGGCCAACAACTCAGAAGGGCTGGGCTAACTGCACAGGTCGCAATATTTGGGTCTTCTGGTGGTGCTATGATGCTAGCAGGATGTGGTACGGCCGATTCTTGCGAACGTCTGGCGCGTCTGGTCAGTGGGAAGAGCTTCCAGAGCTCCCCGACACGATTGGGGGCGGGGGATATTCTGCCGCTGTCGCTGATGCTGAGGGCGGCATCTGGCTCTTCTGGGGGCAGGACGAGAGCATCCGGTATGCCCGGCGTCACCCGTTGACCGAGAGTTGGGAAGAACCCCGTCCGATCACAGAAGCAACAGAAGCAACGGAGGATTACATGCCTTTCATATTGTCCCGTAAAGACGGGGGGCTCTGGCTCTTCTGGAATCGCCAGCTCGATCCCAATAAGGAACTATTCTATCGGCGGCTCATCACCTCGATTTAGAGATGACAACTCCACGGACCAGGGTGCGACGATGACTCAATTGATAAAAGGCTGTTATCATGACGTATTGACCGACTCCCAGGGTCGTGTGCAGTGGGAGGACGGCTGGCGTCCCAACCTGATCGTCCAGCCGTGTAGCGTGCTCCTGGCTGCGCTGATGAAAGGACACCCTGCCCTGCAGGGCATCCTCTACTGGGCCGTTGGCCGGGGCGAGAAGGACTGGGACGCGCTGTGCCCCAGCCCGCGCCCGGACGACACCCATCTGGCGGCGGAGATTGCCCGCCAGGCGCTCACCCCGGAACAGATCGTCTATCTCGACGACGCGGACCAGGAGAGCGATGTGCCCACGAATTGCCTGGAGATCACAGCCGAGTTCAAGGGAGAAGACCTGGTGTCGAACGGCTTTCAGTCGCTGCGCGAGTTCGGCCTGTTCGGCGGCGATGCGACGGGAGCGCCGGACAGCGGCTTCATGATTGATTACGTGATCCACCCCCGGATTGACCTGTCGCCCGGCGACACACTGGAGCGCAAGCTGCGCCTGACGTTTGCCAGCGGCGCCGTTCAGCCGGAGGAAAAGGTGGCGGGTTCGGGGCTGCCCTCCCGGTGAGCAGCATCGACGGCGTGGGGGAGGCGTACGCGAGCGGGCTGAGTGACAACGGCATCCGCTCGCTGGGTGACCTGGTTGGGATCGACCCCAGGCGCCGCATCGGGAATATCCCAGCGATCAAGCTGCGGGAGTTTCAAGCCAAGGCCCGGCTGGTGACACGCCTGCGGGTCAGCCCGTCGTCGCTCGAACCGTTTGCCGATCAGAGCGTGAGTCAATTCCTCGGAGAGAGCCCCGAGGATCTGGTCAGGCCGGGTGTGACCTTGAAGAGTGGGCAACGCCTGCAAGAGACGCTGATGGACCTTCAGATCGCACTGGGCAATGCGCAACTGCGGCAGATCACGCTGGGGGACCTGATGAACGCCTGACGCCCCCCTTGCGGCTACCGCTCCGTCTCCACCCACGCCTGGGTCCCGTCGGTGAGGATCTCGACCGCGCCGTGCTCGTCGGTGCGATAGACCTTCATCTCTTCCAGCCGCTCCAGCACCCCGGCACAGGGATGCCCAAAGTCGTTGTCTTCCCCGACGCTGACGACCACCGCCTCCGGGTCCACCGCCTCCAGAAACTCCTGTGTGCTCGAAGTGCAGCTCCCGTGGTGCGCCGCCTTCAGCACCGTGCTCGCCAGCGTCGCCCCCTCCGCCACCAACCGGTGCTCCACTTCCGCCTCAATGTCTCCCGTCAGCAGCACCGACACCTGCCCGTAGGTGAGCCGGGTCACGACCGAGTTGTTGTTGGCGTTTCCTCCCTCCCCGCTGACCAGTTCCGCCCCCGGGTGCAGCACGACCATATCCAGCCCTTCGTCGAGCGCCAGCCGCAGCCCCGCCTCGCCCCGGTAGACCGTCGCCCCCTCCGCCTCCAGCAACTGCTGCCAGTAGTCGTACGTGGCGGACTCGACCTCCAATTGGCGAAAGACCACCGTGTCCACCCGGTACCGCTCCAGCACCGGCACCAGCCCGGTGATGTGGTCGAGATCCGGATGGGTGAGCAGCACCACGTCGAGCGTGCGGTCCCAGAACGGCATGTGGCGGCCCAACTGTGAGAGCAGCACACGCTCGCTGGGTCCGCCGTCCACCAGCACCTGCCGGCCGGAGGGGGTCTGAACAAAGATCGCGTCCCCCTCTCCCACGTCGAGGAACACGACGTGAAGGCGGCCGTCGGGCAAGCCCCGCCAGGCGAAGAAGCCCAACATCAGCAGGACGCCCGCCGCGCCAGCGAGAACCTTCGTCTCCAGACCACGGAGAAACAGCTTCTCCCACAATTCCCTCCGCCGCTCTCTCGACTGCGCCAGCCACCAGGTGAGGCCGCCCAGGAGCGCATAGTACGCGAACACCATCCAGCCGTCCATCCGCACCGGCACCGAGGCCAGGGGCACCCGCGCCGTCAGCCGCACCATCTCGATCGTATAGGTGAGAAAGACCCAGGCAATCCACCCAACGGCTTGCCCCAGCGGCCGGACGACCAGGCCCAGCAGCAGGGCGATTCCTCCAGAGATCATGACGTAGGATTGCACCGGGAGAATCAAAAGGTTCGTCAGCAGCGTGATGAACGACAGATGCCCAAAGTGGTGCAGGAGAATCGGCAGCGTGGTAAATTGGGCCGCCAGGGTCACGATGAATGCCTCGCTGACTATTTCCACGATCTTTTGCGCGCGCTCGGCGGACGTGACGCGCACCAGCGCCCGCTCGAAGCTTTGCTCCAGCGGCTCTGTGAAAAGCACCAGCCCTGCTGTAGCGGCGGCGCTGAGCTGGAAGCCCGCGTCCCACAGCGTGTAGGGGTTCAGCGCCGTCATCACGACCGTCGCTGCGGCGAGCGAGACCGGGGCGAAGGAGGCCCGTCCCAGGTGCCGGGCCCACAGATACAGCACCCCCATCAACGCCGCTCGCACCACCGCCGCCGAGGCCCCGACGAATATCGTGTAGACCACGACGCCCGCGACAGCAACCCAGACCGCCCGGCGCTGGCCGAACAGCCGCCGCGCCAGCCCGGCGAAGATGCCGCTGATGATCGTGACGTTGAAGCCGGATATCGCGATGATGTGGGTCGTGCCGGTGGCGGAAAAGTCGTCCATCAGCTCGTCCGGGATGCCTGTCTCGACACCCAGCAGGATGCCGGTCAGCAACGCCGCCTGCGGCTCCGGCAAGATACTGGCGATCGTGGATTGGGCGTACCGCTTGAAGGTAAAAAGGTGGTACAGGAGGGGGTTCGCCTGTTTCTCGGCCAGCAACGTGACCTGCGCACGCCGGAGCAGTGAGTGGACACCCTGGCGGGCCAGGTACTCGCGGTAGGAGAATTCCTCAAAGACGGGCGGCGTCTCCAGCATCCCCGAGACAAGCACGCGATCGCCGTACCGGCGCTGGGGGTAGCGGCCGGCCTGGACCAGCACCAGCCCGTCGACCTCCAGTTCCGTGCCATCGGGCAGCGCCAGCCGCTCGGCCTGCACGCGCAGGTTGGTGTGGTGCTCCCGCTCGTCCGGCTCTCCCACGACGACGCCCTCGAGCGTCACCCAGCCGGCGTCGTTGTAGGTCGAGAGCGAGGTTTCGTCAAAGTGGGGGACGGCGAGGAGGAGACGGCCTGCGCCCAGGGCCAGCACCAGCGCGCACGACGTCCCCCACCGCACGCGGGCATCGTCCCGCCACAATAACAGGCCGAGGATCGCCGCCAGCCCCAACACGGGCAGCACCTGCCAGGGCAGGCTGATTGCCCTGGCGAGCGCGATGCCTGCGAGCCATGCGACGGCGAAGTAGACGAGGGTCATAGGGCTGCCCGGTGAGCGAAGCGTTCCTCTTTGTCTGACGCAGCTTCAGTATAATGCAACTTTGCGAAGAGGTCAATCGCCAGCAGACAAGCAACTGATTGACTTTCGTACAAATCTACGCTATGCTAGGTTTACAGTATAGAATCGGGAAGAGGGTAATGACTGTCTGTGTATCTGTATTGGGACTTTTGGTCAGCGGCTATTCGTCCGGCCAGTTTTTCCCAGAACAGTGGTTCGTAGAGATACCTGTGAATCCCCAACTGCGATCTCTGCGACCCGACCAAAACGATCAACCAGACTTTGGTGCAAACTGGATTGAAACAGTGCAGATGTTCGCCCAACCGTTCTCCTTGACCGGTGCGCGAAGTGACCCCATGCGCTATGAGCAGCATTGGCTTCCTCGGCCAGAAGTTGTCGCGAGCCTGGAACACAGCTTGAAAGAGCATGGCGACATATGGGCCGAACTCGCCAAGCACTAGTGCCCATAAGTTCCTTGAGTTTGAGGAAGTCGTAGAGATCAATCGCAGGATGGTCTTGACATACGGAGGTTTCTTCGTCGAAGGCGACGACAACTTGGCGAACCCTGGGTCGCTGACGTACGTTCTGCAAGCGATCCAGGGTTCTTACTTTGGCCATAACCCTTACCCGACTCTCATAGAGAAAGCGGCTGCCCTAGCCTGGCGGATTATGACGGGGCACGTACGCGTCTTCAACTCTTGTGCCCACTGCTGGGAGCAAACCCCAAAGCCTCCAAGGCACAGCAGTTATCCCTGTTTTCTCGTGGTGACGTCGGAAGCACCAGGGTCAAATCTCCTCCCGCCCCTCCAGTGCCCGCGTGAGCGTCACGGCGTCGGCGTACTCCAGGTCGCCGCCCACGGGCAGGCCCCGGCCCAGGCGGGTGACGCGCACGCCCAGCGGGCGCAACTGCGTGATCAGGTAGGAAGCTGTCCAGTCCCCCTCGCTCGTCGGGTTGGTCGCCAGGATCACCTCGTCCACGCCGCCGCCCCTGATGCGGGCCACCAGTTCGCCGATGCGCAGGTCCTCGACGAAAATTCCCTGTGAGGGGGCCAGCACGCCGTGCAAGACGTGATACAATCCTTCATACGCGCCCGCCTGCTCGATCGCCAGCACGTCGAGCGGTTCCTCGACCACGCAGATGCTGCTCCGGTCGCGCTCCAGGTCGGCGCAGATGGGGCAGGGATCTTGCTCGGTGATGTTGTAACAGGTGGAACAGAAGCGTGTCCGCTCCTTGAGTTCACGCAGCGCCTCGGCCAGCCGCTCCGCCAGCCCCGACTGGCTGCGCAACAGGAAAAACGTGAGACGGGCAGCGGTCTTGCGCCCGATACCCGGCAACTCTGAAAGCTCCTCGATGAGCCGGGTCACCGAAGCAGGCGTCGTCTGCATCGTACCCCCCAAACCGGCAGGCAGGGAAACCCGCCTGACCTACAGCAAGCCGGGGATGCCGAGCCCGTCGGTCAAGGCCGACATCCGCTCCGCCATCGTCCGATCCACCTGCTCCATCCCCTCGTTGACAGCGGCGATGACGAGATCCTGCAGCATCTCCACGTCCTCGGGGTCGACGACCTCCGGCGCGATGGTGAGCGACTGCACCCGTCGCTCGCCGGTGACGACGGCCGTCACTGCACCGCCGCCGGCCGTCGCGGTGACGGTCATCGCGGCGACCTCATCCTGTGTTTTCAGCATGTCTTCTTGCAAGCCCTGCAACTGTTGAAGCATCCCGGCCGCACCCTTTTGTGAACCAGCCGGGCCACCTTTTCGCTTGATCTTTCTCTTCCCCAACGTGGCCTCCTCGACTATTCGTGCTGCCGCACAATCTGCGCACCCAGGTCCTCGACCGCGGCACGCACGACGGGATCCTCGGCCATGATCTGCTCCGCCGACGGGGGACCCTTCCCGGGCGCGGGCTCCGACGGCGCGCGCTGAGGGGGTGTGGCGGCACGTCCCTGGCCAGCCAGGACACACCGCACGCGGTACTGCTGCCCGACCAGGCTGCTCAGCACCTCCTCGACCAGGCGCTTGTTGTGTTCCTCCTCCACCTTGCCGCGGTGAAAGTTGTGCGTAAATCCCAGCAGGACGACGTCTCCCTCGACGGCCACCGGCTCGCACGAACGCATCAACGCCTCCAACGACAGGTTGCGCGGGCGGAGGGTGTTCAGGAACTCTGGCCAGCGGCTGCGCAACGTCTCAGGCGTCAACGAACCATCGCCTGGTGCTGGCCTGCTGTAGGCCGGTTCCAGCTCCTGTACCTTCGTGGTGGGTGGGGACGGGGCAGTCGACGCCGAACGGGCGGGCGCAGGTTTCGACTTTGCAGGTGAGGACGTCGCATGGCGGGCGGGTGGCGGCGTGTGCGGGATGTCCCGGGCCGATTGTGCGCGGGGACCAGCACTTTCTGGCTCCGGCGGGAGCATGGCCTCGATAAAGGCCATCTCCAGCGGCAACTGGGGCTGCCAGCCCCCCTTCGCCTCAGCGGCCGCCTGGTTAAAGAGCCGCACCGCTCGAGCCAGCATCCGGGGCGAAAAGGCAGCCGCCTGTTCCTCCAACCGCGGGCGCATGTCTTCCGAGACGTGGGCCGGGACGATGCCCGACTCCAACCGCATCAGGAGCAGCGCCCGCAAATGCTCCACCATCTGGCGCGCGAACTGCCGCGGGTCGGCCCCCTCGTCCACGGCGGTGTTGATCGCACCCAACCCCTGCGCCACATCGCCCCTGGCCAACGCATCGGTCACCTGGATGACTGTCTCGCTGGCCCCCGCCCCCAGCGCTGCACGCACCTCCGCAACCGTGATGCCTTTCCCATCGTAGGAAGCCAGTTGATCGATCAGGCTCTCGGCATCGCGCATGCTGCCGGTCGCCTGGCGGGCGATGAGCGTCAGCGCCTCCCGGTCAGCCTGGATATGCTCCTGCTCGATCAGCCACTCCAGACGGGCGACGATCTGGCTGACAGGGATGCGGCGGAAATCAAAGCGCTGGCAGCGTGAGAGCACCGTGGCGGGGATCTTGTGAGGTTCGGTCGTCGCCAGCACAAAGATGGCGTGGGATGGGGGCTCCTCCAGCGTCTTGAGCAGCGCATTGAAGGCGGCGTTGGAGAGCATGTGCACCTCGTCGATCACGTAGACCTTGTAGCGGGCTTCGTTGGGCCGGAAGCCAACCCGCTCTCGCAGTTCTCGCACATCGTCCACGCCGGTGTTTGAGGCGGCGTCAATCTCGATCAGATCCAATAACCGCTTCTCGTTGACTGCCTGGCAGATAGCACACGTATTGCAGGGACGCTCACCCTCCGGGGCCAGGCAGTTGACCGCTTTGGCCAGCAGGCGTGCCGTCGTCGTCTTGCCGGTGCCCCGGGGGCCGGCGAAGAGATACGCGTGATGGATGCGTCCGGATGCGAGGGCATTGCGCAGCGTGCGGACGACATGTTCCTGCCCCACCACCTCGTCGAACGTCCGGGGTCTCCACTTCCGATACAACGCCTGCACTGCCATCGTCGCCTCCTCTAAAAGTCGCCTGATAGTCTATCACCGTCGGCCGAGAAAAGCAAGTCAGTTGAAGTTACGGCAAGGTGTGCTATAATCGAAAGTATAACCTAAAGGAGGAAACAGCATGCTGCCAAAAATTGGTCTACCAGAATTGGTGATCGTGTTGGTGATCGTTCTGCTCATCTTCGGCGTGGGACGGCTGGGCAAGCTGGGCAAGGATCTCGGAGAGGGCATTCGAGAGTTCCGGAAGGGCATCTCCAGCGACGAGGGTGAGAAGAGGGAAGAAGCGGGCGAAGCGGCAGAGGAAAAGTAGAGGGAGCAGAGTAGCGGGAGTCCGCACGACGAGCGGGCTGGTCGAACTACCCACCAGCACCAATCCATCCGGCCCTGAGTGTTCACTCAGGGCTGATTGTATACTGGTGTGGTGTTGAAAGTCGCGGACAAACAAAAGCCCCTTGGCAATGACCTACTCTCCCAGGGGGTTCCCCCCCCAGTACCATCGGCGCTGGCGGGCTTAACTGCCGGGTTCGAGATGGGACCGGGTGTACCCCCGCCGCTAGAATCACCAAGGGACTCTTGTAACGATATCATTTGTCAACTGAACAGCGCGAAAACTCCAAGTTCTCCACACCACGAGTTAAGCCCTCGACCATTAGTACGGGTTAGCTGAACGCATTGCTGCGCTTACACCTCCCGCCTATCAAACCGGTAGTCTTCCGGTGGTCTTACCCGGTTAATCCGGTGGGGGACCTCATCTTGGGGCGAGTTTCCCACTTAGATGCTTTCAGCGGTTATCTCTGCCAGACGTAGCTACCCAGCTATGCACCTGGCGGTACAACTGGCACACTAGAGGTCTGTCCACTCTGGTCCTCTCGTACTAAGAGCAGCTCCCCTCAAGTCCCCTACGCCCACAGCGGATAGAGACCGACCTGTCTCACGACGGTCTGAACCCAGCTCACGTGCCGCTTTAATGGGCGAACAGCCCAACCCTTGGGACCGTATTCAGCCCCAGGATGCGACGAGCCGACATCGAGGTGCCGAGCCTCCCCGTCGATGTGAACTCTTGGGGGAGACTAGCCTGTTATCCCCGGGGTAGCTTTTATCCGGTAAGCCACGGCCCTTCCACTCGGGACCGTGGGATCACTAAGCCCGACTTTCGTCTCTGCTCGACTTGTAGGTCTCGCAGTCAAGCTCCCTTGTGCCTTTACACTCTGCGGCGGGTTTCCATTCCGCCTGAGGGAACCTTTGGGCGCCTCCGTTACTTTTTCGCAGGCGACCGCCCCAGTCAAACTGCCCACCTGGCACTGTCCCCCTGCCGGATCACGGCCAGGGGTTAGGGCCAAGACTTAACCAGGGTGGTATTTCAAGGACGGCTCCACCGAGGCTGGCGCCCCAGCTTCATAGCCTCCCACCTATCCTACACAGGCCAAGCCCTAACTCAGTACCAAGCTGCAGTAAAGCTCCACGGGGTCTTTTTGTCCTGCTGCGGGTACACGGCATCTTTACCGCGTCTTCAATTTCGCCGGGTCCCTCGTTGAGACAGTGCCCCACTCGTTACGCCATTCGTGCGGGTCGGAACTTACCCGACAAGGAATTTCGCTACCTTAGGACCGTTATAGTTACGGCCGCCGTTCACCGGGGCTTCAGTTCAGAGCTTTGAACGAACGAAGTCCGTCCTAACCCTTCCCTTTAACCTTCCGGCACTGGGCAGGCGTCAGCCCCTATACTTCCTCTTGCGAGTTAGCAGAGACCTGTGGTTTTGGTAACCAGTCGGCAGGGCCATTTCACTGCGACCCCCTCGGGCTCTAGCTATAATGCTTTCACCCTACTGGGGCACCCCTTCTCCCGAAGTTACGGGGTCATTTTGCCTAGTTCCTTAACGAGGGTTCTCCCGTTCGCCTTGGTATTCTCTACCCGTCTACCAGTGTCGGTTTGCGGTACGGGCACCCGAGACTCATCGCTTAGAGGCTTTTCTTGACAGCTTGGCTCGACCACTTCTGGCTCTAAGGCACCGCCATCACCTTTCAGGCTCCGGGAGCGGATTTTCCTACTCCCATCATCGCCCTACGGGCTTGGCACCCGAATCCAATAACGGGCTGGCCTACCATGCTGCGTCCCCTCATCGCTCCTCTCAGGTGGTTCTGGAATATTAACCAGATGTCCATCGCCTACGCCTTTCGGCCTCAGCTTAGGCCCGACTAACCCGACGCGGATTGACCTTCCGTCGGAAACCTTAGACTTACGGCGAACACGGTTCTCACGTGTTTTACGCTACTCATGCCGGCATTCTCACTTCTGCACGCTCCACCGCTCCTTACAGTACGGCTTCTCTGCCTGCAGAACGCTCCCCTACCACCTCCGCTGACGCGGAGGTCCGTGGCTTCGGTGTCAGGCTTAAGCCCCGTTATATTTTCCGTGCAGGACCGCTTGACCAGTGAGCTGTTACGCACTCTTTAAAGGATGGCTGCTTCTAGGCCAACCTCCTGGCTGTCCGTGCAATCCCACCTCGTTTCCCACTTAGCCTGAACTTGGGGACCTTAGCCGTCGGTCTGGGCTCTTTCCCTCTCGACTACGAAACTCATCTCCCGTAGTCCGACTCCCGCGCTATAGAGTACCGGCATTCGGAGTTTGGTTGGGTTTGGTAAGCTTTACGCCCCCTAGCCCATCCAGTGCTCTACCTCCGGTACTTAACGCGCGAGGCTAGCCCTAAAGCTATTTCGGGGAGAACAAGCTATCTCCAAGTTCGTTTGGCATATCACCTCTACCCACAGCTCATCCCACGCTTTTGCAACAGCGAAAGGTTCGGCCCTCCACGAGGGGTTAGCCTCGCTTCAGCCTGGCCATGGGTAGCTCACCTGGTTTCGTGTCTACTCCCTGCCACTCTTGCGCCCTATTCAGACTCGCTTTCGCTACGGCTCCGGCTGTAACTGCCTTAACCTAGCGACAGAGAGTAACTCGCCGGCTCATTCTCCAAAAGGCACGCCGTCACACCTTGCGCTCCCAGCACCCCCGAAGGGGGCTGACCTTTGGGCCTCACACTCAACCCCCGAAGGGGGAGCCCCAGCCCATTGGTATTAAGAGACGCCATAGTGCTCCGACCGCTTGTAGGCATACGGTTTCAGGTTCTATTTCACTTCCCTCACCGGGGATCTTTTCACCTTTCCCTCACGGTACTTGTACGCTATCGGTCGCCAGGAAGTATTTAGCCTTGGGAGGTGGTCCTCCCTGCTTCCCACAGGATTTCCCGTGTCCCGTGGTACTCAAGGTCACCGGCAGGAGTCTGGTCCGCTTTTGCTTACGGGACTGTCACCCTCTATGGTTTCCCTTTCCTGTAGAATTCAGCTAACAGCCAGATTTGTAACTCCTTTGGGTCTGTGCAGCACCCAAGCCGGGCCTTACAACCCCAATGCCACATAGGCCTGCACGCCACTGAGTGACATCAGTTTGGGCTACTCCCCTTTCGCTCGCCACTACTCAGGGAATGCTCTCTTTTCCTGGGGGTACTAAGATGTTTCAGTTCCCCCCGTTCCCCCCGACCCGCCTATGTGTTCAGCGGGCGGTGCCTGGGCAAGGTTGCCCACCCCAGGCAGGTTTCCCTATTCGGGTATCCCCGGATATAACGCCTGCACACGGCTCCCCGAGGCTTATCGCAGTGTACCACGCCCTTCTTCGGCTCCTGGCGCCAAGGCATCCACCGTACGCCCTTAGTAGCTTAACATCGTGATGCGGAGAAATTGAAGTTTTCGCGTTCTGTTCAGTTTTTAATGTGCCATCCTAGCCTTTGACAGCTAGTCTTTGGAGACCAACCTTGTCTGGCTAATCGCCCAAAGACCAACCGTCAACCCCCAGACAGCGAAACGGCCTGGCATATCCTCCAGGCCGTGTCAACCGCCCCAGATATGTCACAGTCGCTACACTATTCTGTTCCGGCCTGAGAGCAAGCCTTTCGCATATAGATTAAATATTCTCCCAAATGTAGGCGGTCAGTATACCTCAAACGACCTTTTCTGTCAAGCGCCTCTTGGTGGAGATGAGGGGACTCGAACCCCTGGCCTCCTCCGTGCAAGGGAGGCGCTCTCCCATCTGAGCTACATCCCCAGATGTGGTGGGCCTGCCTGGACTCGAACCAGGGACCACTCCCTTATCAGAGGAGTGCTCTAACCAACTGAGCTACAGGCCCGTGTGCAAAGGGCTGGCCCTTAACAACTGAGCAGTGACAGGAAGGAACAGAACTCGGGTGAAACTTGGTCGCCAGCGGGCGGGCAAGGCCCACTTCCGCCTTTGACCGTACTCCCTAGAAAGGAGGTGATCCAGCCGCAGCTTCCGCTACAGCTACCTTGTTACGACTTCGTCCCAGTTACCAGCCCCACCTTCGACGACTGCCTCCCTTTCGGGTTGGCCCACCGGCTTCAGGTGTTGCCAGCTTCCATGACGTGACGGGCGGTGTGTACAAGGCCCGGGAACGTATTCACCGCACTATTGCTGACGCGCGGTTACTAGCAACTCCAGCTTCATGCAGGCGAGTTGCAGCCTGCAATCCGAACTGAGACCGGCTTTGGGGGATTGGCTCCGCCTCACGGCTTGGCAACCCATTGTACCGGCCATTGTAGCGTGTGTGTAGCCCTGGACATAAAGGCCATGCTGACTTGACGTCATCCCCACCTTCCTCCCAGTTGTCCCGGGCAGTCCCCTTAGACACGTATAACTAAGGGTAAGGGTTGCGCTCGTTACGGGACTTAACCCGACACCTCACGGCACGAGCTGACGACAGCCATGCAGCACCTGTGCAGGCTCCCCGAAGGGTCGTTCTGCTTTCGCTTCACTACTACCTGCATGTCAAACCCAGGTAAGGTTCTTCGTGTAGCATCGAATTAAACCACACGCTCCGCTGCTTGTGCGGGCCCCCGTCAATTCGTTTGAGTTTTAGCCTTGCGGCCGTAGTCCTCAGGCGGGATGCTTAACGCGTTAGCTTCGGCACGGAGGGAATCTATACCCCCTACACCCAGCATCCATCGTTTACAGCTAGGACTACCGGGGTTTCTAATCCCGTTTGCTACCCTAGCTTTCGCCTTCAGCGTCAGGAACAGCCCAGGAGGCCGCCTTCGCCACTGGTGTTCCTCCCGATATCTACGCATTTCACCGCTACACCGGGAATTCCACCTCCCTCTGCTGTCCTCAAGTTCCGCAGTATTGAACGGCCTCCCCGGGTTAAGCCCGGGGCTTTCACGCCCAACTTACGGAACCGCCTCAACGCTCTTTACGCCCAGTAAATCCGGATAACGCTTGTCCCCTACGTTTTACCGCGGCTGCTGGCACGTAGTTAGCCGGGACTTATTCCTGGGGTACCGTCCTTGTCTCTTCCCCCATAAAAGGGCTTTACGACCCGAAGGCCTTCATCGCCCACGCGGCGTCGCTGCATCCAGCTTTCGCTGATTGTGCAATATCCCCGACTGCTGCCTCCCGTAGGAGTCTGGCCCGTGTCTCAGTGCCAGTGTGGGGGACCACGCTCTCACGCCCCCTACCCGTCTTCGCCTTGGTAGGCCGTTACCCTACCAACTAGCTGATAGGCCGCAGGTCCATCCCGAAGCGCCGGAGCTTTACTCGACAAACCGAATCGCCGAGCACATCGGGTATTAGCCACCGTTTCCAGTGGTTATCCCCGTCTTCGGGGCAGGTCACCTACGTGTTACTCACCCGTTCGCCGCTGATGTACCCCCGAAGGGGCCTCATCGCTCGACTTGCATGTATTAGGCGCGCCGCCAGCGTTCATCCTGAGCCACGATCAAACTCTCCGTATTGTCTACCGTGGCTTATCACCACGGTTTGTTGACGTTGGCCCGAATTCCGCTTACCTTCCTGTCACTCTTCAGTTGTTAAGGTCCTCACACGCGGCCTAACTATAACACATCCACTGTTCTTTGTCAAGAGAGCAACAAGACCGATGCTCTCTTCACGAGCACCGGCCAGACAACTTCCCGTGAGTACCTCCCGGGAGTCTTGTCCCCTCCCTCTTCCGCTGTCAGATCTTCTCACTTGCCCAGTGAGCGAGACCTCTCTATCTGCTTCTAATTATAACAGGTTTTTTAATCTTGTCAAGTGAGAAATCTCTCGATCTCCCCATCTGGCCGTAAGTATAACAGACTTGTGTCATCTTGTCAAGTGCACGCCCGGAGCGCCCGGACTTTTTACACCCTCGCATCACTCGTCTTTGAGCGAAACGATGGTATCGAGGAAATTGGCCCCGTAGGGATTGCCAGGCCACAGCAGTTCCTCATAGTTCCAGTCTGACCACCTGCCGGTGGGGCCGAGGGTAAACATCGCCGCGCCGACGACGTAATCGTCCTCGCGCAACTGGGTGTCGTACCAGATCATGTTCTCCACGTAACGATGCTTCCACAAGTCGTCCCAGTCTTCGTGCACGATCGACGGGTCAAACCCACTTTCGGTGATCACCAGTGGCACCACCTCGTCGCGCGGGATCAGAAAATCACGATACAGGTAGCGGTAGCGCCCGGTCAGGACACCCCGATCCTCGTAAGGAGGCTGGTCCTCCGTAGGTTCGCCCCAGCGCACGTCCGTCGTCGGCCAGCCATACTCGTGCAGCGCCAGGGCGTGTCCTCCCTCTTTCGCCCGCGCAAAGACCCCCGTCTCCACGATGGCCTCCCAATCGTGCCACCGGGGCACGCCGACGCTGTAGGAGAATAGGGCCAGCTTGTAGCCATTGGCCTCGGCGATGTCCATGGCCGCGATGTAGAATTGCGCCATCCAGACGTGCCCCGCCACGGTGGGCGGCGCGGGCTCATTCAGCACCTCCCAATAGTCCACGACGTCCTTCTCGTACTTCCAACGGTCCAGGTGCCCTTTGTATTTTCCTGAACCATACATCACATCGTGGGCCACCTCCGCCGGGTCGCCGCTGGGAGTCACCGCCACCACGCAATCTGCCTGAGCCCGGCCGACGGTGACCGTCTCAGGCGATATCTCCTTCACCATTCGCAGGTACCCGAAATCGTCGAGCGCCTTCACCAGCGCCACGTGGGCGCCGGCGTCGTGCACGTCTCGCACGAACCCGTACGCGTCGTTGGGACTTTGCGTGTGCAAGCCAAGTTTGGAGCCGCCGTGGGCGAAAGGCCCCTGCCTGCGGATGAGCGGGAGGTAGACATAGTGGTCGAGGTCGTCCGCAGCCACGCCGCCGGGCACAGTTGGCGGTTCAGGCGCGGTGAGTGTTTCACGAACGATGACAGTCTGTTCGCAACAGTCCAAAGCCTGGACCGGTTCGCCGATCGGCCTGCTGCCGTCTGCAAGTAGCATAATGAGGACGCAAATGACCAAGCAAGCTCTTCCAGGCCTATGCTGCCTGGCTTGACGAAAGTCATACCCCTTGCTATCGCCGCGGCTGGTCATATATCTGTCCACAGGACGAACCAACCTACAATACCTCCGATGTAATATTGTACTCCCAAAGCTGACGAAGGGCAAACAAGCTGCCTGAACAAGCACCGAACCCAGTACTAGAACGTGACTCTGCACGACCAGATGTCTACACACACTCAGAGTGGATCGCCAGATCCGCGCCTGCCTTCAACAGGCCCGCTCAAGTGTTGGATCTGGCGCTTGTCCTGAGCTCGGCGAAGGAACCCAACGCAAGCGATAAAACAGATTATGTCAAAGTAACGTTCCAGTACCAGAGGGTTCGGACTTGCACACAGACACCGGTCTGGTATGATAGACAGCGCAAGATGGCGGAGGGTGTGGAGTAGACCTGAAGGTGATGGGTGAGTGTGCGACGCTGAGAGGGAGCCGTCATGAGACACGAAGAAAGGATGCATCTCGCTCATGATCTCTGCGCCCGCGTGGTCGCCACGCACCCGGGCGACGTCATACTGGGTGGCGTCTACGGCTCCACAGCGCGGGGCACAGATACCCGCTGGTCAGACCTGGAGATGCTGTTCGTCGTTCACGACGGGAGCCAGGTCGCGGGACAGAGTTACATCTATCGCGATATCGCCATTGGCTATCAGGTCATCGAGCGACTCAAGCTTGAGAGGCTGCTGACCACCCCGGCTCTCGAATGGCCATTTTGGATGGGCGTGCTGAGTGTGCTTGAGGTGCTCTACGGTGATCCGGAACAGGTCCAGGCCTGGATGCGGCTGGGCAAGTCCGTGCCGGCCGAGCGTTTTCGACACGCGCTGGAGGCGAACCTGCCCGGGCTGGTGGTCGAGTCGTACGGCCGCATCCTGTCGTGCCGCGAGCGGGGCAACACGGAGGACGTTGGCTGTGCGGTGATCGAGGTCCTTTTCGAGATGAACCGGGCCCTCTGCCTCTTGAACCAGCGTTGGGTCACGCACGACTACTATCAGGGACTGGTCGATGCCTTCAGCTTCCCCAGGCTACCGGAGGGATACCAGGATCTCGTCCCTGCCCTATGGTCCGCGCGCGACATCGGCGAGATTGTGCCGCTGGCCGAAAGGCTGGTCCACAGTTTCTGGCGACTGCTTGTCGATGAAGGCATCCACGTGGAAAACTATCAGGCTGTGGACACCTTGCCCTTATGAGGAGGATAAGATGGAAGCCGTGTACGAAGATTTCCTGGTGGAACCCGGCCCCCATTGGAAGCGCTACGTCGTGGGCACGGGCGCGCTGGAGCCCACCGGGTCCACGCTCCGCTTCGTCGTCGCTGGCGTCGCCTCCCTTAAGTACTCTGACGCGCAGATCGACGACTACCAGGGGCTGCCCCGCCGTCGCTTCCCCTGGCGCTCGCCACTCACGCTGACGGTGCGCGCCCGCTTCTCCCACGCGGCGGCAGATGGTCCGGCGGGGGTCGCCCCAGGACTGCGCGGCACCGCCGGCTTCGGCTTCTGGAACGACCCCTTCCTGATGACCGGGGCACGGCTGCCGGCCCTCCCCCGTGCTCTGTGGTTCTTTTACAGCTCTCCCCCCTCGAACATGAAACTGGACCTGCACGCGCCGGGCCACGGCTGGAAGGCGGCCACGATAGACGCGCTGCGCCCGGCAGCGCTCCTGCTGGCGCCCCTCGCGCCGCTGGCGGTCGTGCTGATGAACCTCCGCCCCGTCTACCGCGCGCTGTGGCCCCCCATCCAACGGGCCCTGAACGTGCGCGAGGCCACGGTCGACGTCGACATGACCGGGTGGCACACCTACACCATCGATTGGGGAGTGGAACGGACGCGCTTCAGCGTGGACGGCGAGCCGGTTTTGGAGGACGCTCCCTCCCCCCAAGGGCCGCTGGGCTTTGTGATGTGGCTGGACAACCAGAGCATGGTGGTGACGCCGCAGGGACGCGTGGGCTGGTGCCTGCTGGACGTGCCGGGGCGCGAATGGATGGAGGTGGACCGGCTGGCGATTGAGCCCGATTTCGGTTCTGACTCTTGACAAAACGAAAAGATTGTGGTATAGTAGTTGTAGCAATAACGCCTAGGTTAGTATTATAACGTCTAGGTTATCATCCTAACGACTAGCGAGCTTCGCTCCAGGATGAATGAGACGCGTGAGCTTGCAAGGAGAGAACAGTGAGTGCTGAGACGATCGACAAGTTGGTCGCACTTGGTTTTTCAGAGTACGAGGCGAAAGCCTACCTGGCCCTGCTCAGAGAGAACCCGATCACGGGGTACCAGCTCGCCAAGCTCTCCGGCGTTCCCCGTTCCATGATCTACGAAGTCGTGGGCAAGCTCATCGCCCGTGGTGCGGCCATGACGCTGTACAAGGAGGGCGGCACCAAATACGCTCCGATCTCGGCGCAAGAGTTCCTGGCACAGGCCCACCGCGAGCACGAGGAACTCATCACCTCGCTCGAGGAGGACCTGGCCGCTCTCGACTCGGTCTCGGACCTCGAGTACGTGTGGAACATCGAGGGGCACGACAACATCATGGCCAAGGCGGAGGAGATGATCGGCCAGGCCAATGACTACATCTATCTGGCGCTCACGCCGGGCACCTTCCCGGCCCTGCAGCCGGTGCTGGCGGAAGCCATCCAGCGTAGAGTTCGAGTCGTGGTGTACACCCCGAGCGACCTGGATCTGCCGGGCGGGCAGGTGGTCGTCACGCCGATGTCCGAGGAGGCGGCCAGCCGGGTGGAGGGTCTGGGGCTGATCCTGGTGATCGACGAACAGGAGGTGTTGATCAGCGAATGGCTGACCGGGACCCAGGCGCGGGCTTCGTGGACGGGCAGTTCGCTCTTTGTCTTTATCGCCGAACATCACCTGCGGACGGACCCATATCTCCCCCAGATCCTGGAATGCCTGGGCGATCGAGCGTTCGAGATCATCCGCGAGGATGATCGGGAGCTGTTTGCCCGCGCCATGGAGAGCCGCATAGAGAGTTGAGGGGCAAAATGAACGCACCTTCACCTGTTGGGCAAGCAAAGGGGAGATCTGACGTAACCCGCGGGATCGTGGATTGGGCGGTCAAGGCGCTCGTCGCCAGGCTCAGCGTGGCAGCGATCTTGTTCGTCTCCGCAGGCCGCCTGGACTGGGTGATGGGATGGGTCTTTGCCGGTCTGTACGCGGCCTTTGACATTGCCACCGCACTGGTCGTGATCCCGAGGAGCCCAGAGTTGCTCATCGAACGCACCAGGGTCCACGAAGGGACAAAGGGATGGGACAGGGTGCTCCTGCGGATCGCCGCTGGCTACCTCCCGATGGCCTCGTGGATCGTGTCCGGATTGGACGTGCGCTTCGGGTGGTCGCCGCAGATTTCGCCACGGCTTCAGATCGCCGGCCTGGCCATCACTGCGCTGGGGTTTGCCGTCGTGGTATGGGCGATGGCGTCGAACGCGTTCTTCTCAGTGACGGTTCGCATCCAGGAAGAGCGAGGCCACACTGTCGCCACCGGTGGACCTTACCGGTACGTGCGCCATCCGGGCTACGTCGGGGCGATCTTGTTCCAGGTCGCGACGCCGATCCTGCTCGGTTCGCTGTGGGCGCTCATCCCTGCGGGGCTGTCAGCACCCGCCTACGTCGTCCGCACGGCGCTGGAAGACAGGACGCTGCGCGAGGAACTGGACGGTTACCAGGAATACGCCCAGCGGGTGCGCTACCGGCTGCTGCCGGGCATCTGGTGAGGTTGGTGCGAGGGCTGACCGATGGTTTTCAAGAACCTCTTCCGCCGCAAAGGACGCACGATCCTCACGCTGGTGGGCATCGCCATCGGCGTGGCGGCCATCGTCGCGCTGGGGGCGGTGGCCCGGGGGCTGCGGGCCGGATTCGCCGCCATGAGCCAGGGCAGCCAGGCCGACCTGGTGCTCACCCAGGCCAACGCCATGAGCGCGCTGCTCAGCAGCATCGATGAGACGGTCGCCGATGAACTGCGCACCTGGCCGGAGGTGGCCAACGTGGACGGCGTGCTCCTCAGCAACGCGCTGACCGGGGCCTCCTCCTATCTCTTCCTGTTCGGCCACGACCCCGAGGGATTCTCGGTCGCGCACTTTCGCATCGTCGAAGGACAAGGGCTGGCGGATGCGCGGGCTGGGCGGGGGACGCCCCTCCTCCTGGGCCGCCGCACGGCGCAGAGCATGGGTAAGCAGGTGGGCGATTCCCTGCGTGTCACGGGCAGCGTCTTCCGTATCGTCGGGATCTATGAGACAGGGGACGGGTTCGAGGACGGCGGCGCGGTCGTCCCGCTGGCGGAGGCGCAGGCGCTCGCACTGCAGCCGCGCCGTGTGTCCATGCTCTACATCAAGCTGGACGATCCATCCGAGGCCGACCGGGTGCAAGCGCGGATAGCGCGACGTTTCCCCGACCTGGCCCTCTCCACGACGTCGGGGTTCGCCAGCGAGGAGCAGATGACAGAGCTCCTGGAAGGCATGGCGATGGTGGTCGCCGGGCTGGCGGTCGTGATCGGTGGGGTGGGGATGACCAACACGCTCTTTATGTCGGTCTTTGAGCGCACGCGGGAGATCGGCGTGCTGCGCAGCCTGGGCTGGCGTCGCCGGCGGGTGCTGTTTCTCGTTCTGAGTGAATCACTCGCGCTCTCCCTGGCGGGCGGACTGGTGGGCATGGGCCTGGGCGTGGCAGCGGTCTTTTCGTTGAGCGTCTCCAGTTCCTGGTTGCGCACGTTCGGGGCACATCTCTCCCCCGAACTCTTTATCCGCGCGCTGGTCACCGTCGTCGTGCTGGGGCTGGTGGGCGGCGCGTACCCGGCCTGGTGGGCCGCTCGCCTCCTGCCGGTGGAGGCGCTGCAGTACGAGGGTGGCGGGAGGGCGCGCGCGTCCCGACTGCCTGGCGGAATGACGGTGCGGAACCTGTGGCGGCGGCGGACGCGCACCGGCCTGACGCTGCTGGCGATTGGCGTGTCCATCGCCGTCATCGTCGCGCTGGGCGGGCTTGCCGAAGGGATGCTGGAGGCGTTTACCGGGATGATGGGGGACAGCCAGACTGACCTGATCGCCATGGAGGCGGACATCGACAGCGATTTCAGCGCCATCGACGAGCGAGTGGGCGCACGCATCGCCGCCCGTCCCGACGTGGAGGCGGTCTCCGGCATGATCATGACCGCTATCAACACCGAGCAGATGGACATGCTGCTCGTGTTCGGCTACCACCCGCGCGAGTTCTTCATCCGTCGCTTTCGCATCGTCGAGGGGGAACCGCTGGCGGGGCGCCACCAGGTCATCGTCGGACGGCAGGCGGCAGAACAGTTGGGGTTGGACGTCGGCGACACGCTCCGCCTGTTGGACAGCAACTTTCGCGTGGTCGGCATCTACGAGACGGGCCAACCCTTCGAGGAGATCGGGATAGTCATCGGGCTGCGGGAGGCGCAGTCCCTCATCGGAAAGCCCCGCCAGGCGCAGTTCTACGCGATCAATCTGCGTGACCCCGGACAGGCCGAACCGTTGCAGGACGAGCTGAAGGCGACGTTCCCGGATATTGACTTTGCCCTCACCTCCGAGCTCGCCGAGAGCATGAGTGATTTCCGGGTCCTGGAGGAGATGGTGGAGCAGATCTCGTTCCTGGCGGTGTTCATCGGCGCGCTGGGGATGTTGAACACGATGCTCATGAGCGTGCTGGAGCGGACGCGGGAGATCGGCGTGCTGCGGGCACTGGGTTGGCGGCGGCGCCAGGTGCTGGGTATAGTCCTGCGGGAGTCGCTGGTGCTGGGCGCGGTGGGCGGCGTCTGCGGCATCATCCTGGGGCTGGGGCTCGGCGGGCTGCTGGCGCTGGTGCCGGGGTGGTTTGGGGCACTGAAGCCGCACTACACCCCCCAGTTGTTCGTGCAGGCGATCGTGGTGGCACTGGTGGCCGGGGTGACCGGCGGGCTCTACCCGGCCTGGCGGGCGACGCGCATGCGGCCGGTTGAGGCCTTGCGGTACGAGTGACGCATGGCTTGAGATCGACGGAGGGAACGATGATCACCTTGAGAGACACAGTCGAAATCGACGCACCCCCAGAACAAATTTTCGAGTTCTTTAGCCATTTCAGGGAGAACTATCTCGCCTGGCATCCCGATCACGTGGCGTGCCGCTACCTTACGGATGGGCCGCTGGGCGAAGGTTCAATCGTCTACGTGGAAGAATACCTCCATGGGAAACTGCACAAGCTTGAGCTACACGTCACGCAAATCGTGCCCTATTCTCACATAGAATACACGTTCTCCGGAGGGGACGGGGCCTTTAGGATCAGCCCGTGTGAAGCCGGCGGACGGTTCACTGCAGAACTGGGTCTTGGGATCGAGACGCCCGTGCTCGGAAAACTGCTGGACGGGTGCCTGCGTGCATTCCTTGGCCGTCAGATTAAAGCTCTTGAGCAACACATGGTTGAAGAGGGGCAAAACCTCAAGAGGATCATGGGTGCAGGATAGACAGGAGGCAATGATGACGAAAAAAGTCATAATTGCAGGGTGTGTGGTGTTGGTGATGGTTCTCTCCAGTTGTGGGGCAGGCGCGGAGGAGACTGCGACGCCGGAAGTGGAGCTGAACTCTTCGTCGGTGGTCTCCGTCACCGGCGAGGTCGTGCTGGCAAAGTGGGCCAGCGTCAGCGCCCAGGTCGGCGGTACGGCACTGGAGGTGTTGGTCGAGCCGGGGGACGAGGTGGCGGCGGGCGATCCGCTGGTGCGGCTCGACCCTACCGATGCCCAACAGGCAGTGCAACAGGCGGAAGCAGCGCTGGAGACTGCCCAGGCCGAGCTGGCGCTCCTAAAGGCCGGCCCGCGCGCTGAGGAGGTCGCCGTGGCCGGGGCACAGGTCGAGGCAGCCGAGGCTGAACACGCTCGGGCCGCAGCCCGGGGGGATCAGGCTAAGTCCGGCGTGACGGAGATAGAGATCGCAGCGGCCGAGGCACAGGTGACGGTGGCCCAGGCGGACCAATTGCTGGCTCGGGAGACCCACGGTCAGACAATGGAGTGCTACCGGATCACCTTGCCGGACGGCAGCAAAGACAAGATATGCCCGCTGTTGGGTGCGGTCGAGGAGCAGGCCCGCTTCAGTTCCCAGGCCGCAGACGGGGCGCTGGAGGCTGCCCAGGCCCGGCTGGATGCGCTGAAGGCGGGGGCAGCCGACAAAGCTCGCGCAGCGGATGCGATGGTCCGCGCAGCGGCGGCGCAGCGGGACATCGTCCAGGCACAACTGGATCTGCTGGAGGCGGGAGCTACGGCCGAGGAGGTCGCCGCCAGCGAAGCGGCGGTGGCCCAGGCGCAAGCGGCGCTGGATGCAGCCCGGGCGGCGTTGGAGCGGACCGAGGTGCGCGCCCCGTTGGCCGGGACCGTCGGTATGGTAGACGTACGGGCAGGGGAATTGGTCGTGCCGGGCCAGCCGCTGGTCACCCTGGGTGACCTGACCACGCTGCGCGTGGAGACCACCGATCTGGACGAGACAGACGTGGTGCGAGTGGCGGTCGGCCAGGAGGTCGACGTCACTTTCGACGCCTTTCCGGAACGGGCCTTTGCCGGGCACGTCACCCGCATCTCGCCCATGGCCAATCCCGGTGCGGGCGGGGTCAACTATACCGTCGTCATCGTCCTCGACGAGATCGCCCCGGTGATCCGGTGGGGGATGACGGCGTTCGTGGACATCAATGTGGCGCGGTAAAGGAGTGGAGCCATGCAGAGAATATCACTTGCCATTGTGACGGGCATACTGGTACTGGGCCTGGCGGGGTGTGCAGGGCAGGGCGAGGAGACGGCCACACCAGAGGTGGCGCTGGACTTTGTGCCGGTGGTCTCCGTCACCGGGGAGGTGGTGCCGGCCAGGTGGGCCACGATCAGCGCCCAGGCGAACGGCCGGGCGACGGAGGTGCTGGTGGAGCCGGGGGACGAGGTGGCGGAGAGCGACCTGTTGGTGCGGCTCGATTCTACCGACGCCCAACTGGCGCTGCAACAGGCCGAGGCCGCGCTGGAGGCGGCCCGGGCCCAACTGGCGCTCCTGGAAGCGGCCCCCCTCCTGCAAGCGGTCGCCGCCGCCGAGGCGGCGGTGGAGGCCGCCCAGGCTGCGCTCTCCCAGGCCGTCGCACAGCGGAACGAGTTGGCCGCCGGCGCGATCGAAGCCGAGATCGCCGCGGCCGGAGCGGAGGTGGCCGGCGCTGATGCCGCGCGCAAGGCGGCTCGAATCCGGTACGACGACGTCCGGGGAGACGACGTCGACGATTGGGTCAAGGAGGAGGCCGCCCTGCGGTCGCGCGCGGCCGAGCAGACGCTGGCCATGGCCCAGATGCAGTTGGCCCAGGTGCGGGGAAGCGCCGGGGCGCGGATGCGAGAAGTTGACGCAGGCGTCCGGGCGGCCGAGGCCCAGCGGGACATCGTCCAGGCGCAGCTTGCCCTGCTGCAGGCCGGGGCCGCCGACGAGCAAGTCGCCGTCGCGGGCGCAGCGGTGGCACAGGCAGGGGCCGCGCTGGATGTGGCCAGGGTCGCGCTGGCGCGCTGCGAGGTCCACGCTCCATTTGCCGGGACCATCGGCGCGGTACACGTGCGGATGGGGGAACTGGTCGCGCCGGGCCAGTCACTCGTCACGCTGGGCGATCTGGCCACGCTGCGGGTGGAGACGACCGACCTGGACGAGATTGACGTGGCGCGGGTGGCGGTCGACCAGGTCGCCACGGTCACCTTCGACGCCCTGCCGGAGCGGGTCTTTACCGGGCACGTGACTCGCATCTCGCCCATGGCCGATCCCGGTGCGGGCGGCGTCAATTACACCGTCGTCGTCATCCTCGACGAAACCGACCCGGTGATCCGGTGGGGAATGACGGCGTTTGTGGACATCGAGGTCAGAGACTGAAACGTGAAACGTGACTTGCCTTACGAGCGTTTGCCCTCCTCGGGTGTTGTCATCACGCATCACGTTTCACGTTTCACGTTTCACGAGAGCCAGAGCCTCCTATGATCATCAAGAGTCTCTTACGTCGAAAGACGCGCACACTGTTGACGATGGCCGGCGTCGCCATCGGCGTGGCGGCGATCGTCGCGCTGGGAGCGATGGCCGAGGGGTTTGTGGAGGCCTACGGCGCGCTGGGTGGTGGCAGTGGCGCCGACCTACTGGTGATGCAGGCGGATTCGATAGACATCGCGTTCAGCGCCGTGGACGAGGAGGTCGGCAGGACCCTGGCAGGCCTGTCTGGGGTCGAGGACGTGTCGAGCATGATCTATACCTACGCCGCGACGGAGGGCACGCCCTACTTTATCGTCTTTGGCTACGAACCCGACGGGTTCGCCATCCAGCATTTCAAGATCGTGGAGGGCGAGGGGCTCACGGAACGGGCGGCCAGACACGGGGGACGGCCGCTCATCCTGGGGCGGGCGGTGACGGACGACCTGGACAAGGAGGTCGGCGACGCGTTCCGGCTCTATGAGAGCGTCTTTCGCATCGTGGGGATCTATGAGACGGGAGAGCCTATCGAGGATGGCGCGGCGGTCGTCCTGCTCAGTGATGCCCAGGTCCTGTCCAAACACCCTCACCAGGCGAACGCGTTCCTGCTCAAGCTAAAAGATGGCGACGATGCCGAGCAGGTGCGCCAGCGCATCGAGCGGCACTTTTCTGATCTCACGGCCACGCTGTCCTCCGATCTCGCGGACGCTCAGGATATGCTCGCCTACGTCCAGGGTTTCACGTGGGCGGTCTCTTTCCTGGCGGTGCTCATCGGCGGGGTCGGGGTGATGAACACGGTGCTGATGAGCATCTTTGAGCGCACGAGAGAGTTCGGGACCCTGCGGGCCCTGGGCTGGCACCCGCGCCGGATCCTGGGGCTCGTCCTGGGCGAGTCCCTGGCCCTGTGCGGGCTGGGCGGGCTGGTGGGGGCCGGCCTGGGCGTGGGGGTGGTTTGGGCGGTGAGGCAGGTGCCGCTGGCGAGCGGCCTCTTTCCCGCTACTTTCTCCCCCGGCCTCTTTGCGCAGGGCATCGGCGTGGCGCTGGCGCTGGGTTTGGTCGGTGGGGTGTATCCGGCGTGGCGGGCATCCCGGTCGTTGCCAGCGGAGGCCATGCGGGCCGAGAGCGGCGCTGGAACTCGCGCGTCGCGCCTGAGGTTCGGCGGGACGGCGCTGCGCAACCTCCTGCGGCAGCCCACGCGCACGCTGCTCACGCTGACCGGTATCGGCATCGCCATGATGGCGATGGTCAGCCTGGGGAGCCTGGCCGAAGGCCTCGTGGACGAGATGACGGCGATGGCTGGCAAGGGTGGCGTCCACCTGGCGGGTATGGAGGCGGATGCTTCGATGGACCTGAGCGCGATCGACCAGCGGATCGTGAGGCGCATCGTGGACGTCCCAGGTGTGCAGAATGCCGAAGGTTTTCTGACGGGCTATACGGCCGTCGGCGACTTGCCCTTCTTCGTCGTCTTTGGCTATCATCCCCGGGGACAGGCGATCCGCGATTTTCGCATCGTGGAGGGGTCGCCGCTGACCGCCAACCGGCAGATCATCGTCGGCCGCGTGGCCGCGGAAGCGCTGGACAAGCGGGTGGGCCAGACGTTGCGGCTCTTTAACGGTTCTTTCCGCATCGTCGGGTTCTATGAGACGGGCGTACCCTTCGAGGATGGCGGAGGCGTCGTCAGCCTGCGCGATGCCCAGGCCCTCTTTGGTCAGCCACACAAGGTCAGTTTCCTGGGAATACGCCTGGAGGCCCCGGACCTGGCCGAGGCAGTGGAGCACGAGATCGAGACACGCTTCCCCGAGGTCGCCGTGATGCAGGTGAGCGAGTTTTCCGAGGACGTGGCCGACCTCAAGTTCATGCGCTCCAGCACGTGGGCCATCGCCTTCCTGGCGCTGCTCGTGGGCGGGGCGGGGATGACGAACACGATGGTGATGAGCGTATTTGAGCGCACGCGGGAGATCGGCGTGCTGCGGGCACTGGGGTGGAGCAAAAGGCGGGTGTTGTCGATGATCCTGCGCGAGTCACTGGCGCTAAGCCTGCTCGGCGGCGCGGTGGGCGTGGTGACCGGCGTCGTGGCGATTGGACTGCTCAACGGGCTTCCTGCCGTGGCCGGCTGGGTGCAGGCCAGCTTCAGCATGGCCCTGTTCGTCCAGGCGTTGGTCACCGCCTTCGTGCTGGGGGCTGCCGGCGGGGCCTACCCCTCCTGGCGAGCGTCGCTGATGCGGCCGGTCGAGGCGCTGCGATACGAATAGAGCTGGGTTAGGAGCGATGGATGGAAAACGAAACGATCGTCGAGACGCGTGACCTGGTTAAGGTCTATGGCGACGGCGCGGAAGTGCGGGCGCTGACTGGCGTAGACATGCAGATCGCGCGGGGGGAGTTCGTCTCCGTGATGGGCCCTTCCGGCTCCGGCAAGTCGACGCTGCTCAACATGGTCGGCGCGCTCGACCGGCCCACCGGCGGGCAGGTGTTCGTCGGTGGGGAGGATCTGGCGACGGTGCGCAACCTGGACACCTTCCGCGCCCGCACCGTCGGCTTCATCTTCCAGTTGCACAACCTGATCCCCACCTTGACGGCCCGCGAGAACATCGAGGTGCCGATGATGGGGCAGCCCGTGGGACGGAGAAAGCGGCGACGGCGGGCCGAGGAGTTGCTGACGTTGGTCGGGCTGGCAGACCGGATGGATCACCTGCCCAACCAGCTCTCCGGCGGCCAGCGGCAGCGGGTCGCCATCGCCCGCGCGCTGGCCAACCAGCCCGCGCTGGTCCTGGCCGACGAGCCCACCGGCGACCTGGACTCCCAGAGCGGGGCGGAGGTGATCGGCCTGATGCAACGGCTCAACCACGAGCTGGGGACGACCTTGATCGTCGTCACCCACGACCCGGCGGTGGCCCGGCAGACCGCCCGCATCCTGGTGATGCGGGACGGCAAGATCGTGCACGAGCACCAGGTGGGCACCCCCTTTGAGGAAGACATGGCCGCGTTCCGGCGCTCCGGGCTGGGAAGGGCGATCATGGCGGGGGACGAGGCGGCGCTGGCCCAGTTCGGTCCCGACGAACAGGTCGCACTGCGGCAGTTGCTGAAAGGGGTGGCGTGAGACAGGCCGGCCTGAAGCCTGGGGCTGGACAAACAAAAACCGCACGGCCTGCGGAGTAGCCGTGCGGTCGATCATCGTGACCACGAGGGGGCCTAGAAGCGCCTGCGGCCTCCCCCCCCACCCCAGGAATCTCGCTCTCCACGGGGTTTTTGCGGGCGCGCCTCTGCTACCTTGATCTGCCGCTGGCCCATCATCTTGCCGTTGAGTTCATCGATGGCCCGCTGAGCGGCGCTCGCCTCCGCCATCTCGACGAAGGCAAAGCCCCGGGAGCGGCCCGTCATGCGGTCCGTGACGAGGTTCACCGAGAGGACCTCCCCGACCGATGCAAAGAGCTCGGATAGAGAGGCCTCGGTCGTCGTATAATCCAGGTTACCGACGTACAATTTCTTTGCCATTATTTCTTGTCTCCTCCTGATGCAGCGCGCGGCTGCCTACACACGGCTACAGGGCCCTCACGTGGACGGCCTGCAGCCCCTTTGGTCCCTGCTCGACGGCGAACTCGACCCGCTGCTCCTCGCGCAGCGTGCGGAACCCCTCTCCCTCAATCGCCGAGTAGTGGACGAACACGTCCTCCCCGGCGTCACGGGCGATAAAGCCATAGCCCTTGGCATCGTTGAACCACTTGACGGTGCCAGTTTCTCTCTCGTTCACTTTATCTTTTGCTCCTTAATTCTGTGAAACTTGCTGATCCTTGGGCGAAGCGGCGCGGCCAATCGACAAAAAGACCGTCCAGTCTCCGCAAGCCTGGACGGTCTCGAGTACACAGTCAAAGCCTACTTCGTCCTACGGCAATATTTTACCACAATAATCAAAAAAGTCAAGCGAATCCGGTGCGTTGGGGCCAAGTTCAGGTGCCAGGCACCTCAGAGCCTCCCACCGAACGGGGCTTGTCAACAAGACCTGACAGGTTTCCAAGACTCTGTTGAAAAACTCGTCAGCGTAGGATAGGGTCCTGACCCCGTTGATGCGCTTCGTACTGGGCCTCCCATCGAGACTTGATCTGATCAGGCAGAAGAGGCATAATTAGGAGCATCTCGCCATG
>Ga0307378_10002354_pt1 | contig 29194 bp, 37 predicted proteins | sample UN1MG_FD_202238 | JGI IMG/M metagenome (GOLD analysis project Ga0307378, IMG submission 202238) | Soil microbial communities from Risofladan, Vaasa, Finland - UN-1 | ecosystem: Environmental > Terrestrial > Soil > Coastal area > Acid sulfate soil | place: Finland: Risofladan, Vaasa | collected... | reverse complement strand
GTTAAAAAAGCTAAATTAAAAGATGATCGGACGCATTCTATTACTTTCTACGTCCCTAAAAATAAGGTGCCTTTCTATTCTGAAAGCTTAAAAACACTGGCTCGATTGACTCAGGGTTCGGAAACCACATCAGGAAAGGTCTCCGAATATTTGCGCGGCTTAATCGATAAAGATTTCCAAGCCCGTGGTCTTATGGACGACGGGGGGGAACCAAAATTAAAAGCTTTGGAAGCTATGAAGAGTAAGATGTCTAAGATTACTAAGAAGATTAAGGCTCCTACCACTGTGGCAGATGGCAGTGTGTGTAGTTAACGCTCTTATCTTGCAGGTATGGGAATTACCAAAATAAAAGCGAATCTGGATCGAAATATTATCCACGGGGAATACATCAGGCGAATTGATGTAGGCGAAAGCATCCTTCCCGTGGATCTTACCGTTAAGCTGTTACACCAATACATAACACCCAACGAAACGCTTCAAGAGCTAGAACTGCATAGCTTTACAATCCCTGCGGATTACTTAGACACCAGTAATGGACTTTTCGGTACCACCGTCTTCGAACAAACCGCTACTATTACTTTAGGCAACCCAAGCTACCTGGTAGATCTTTTCATAGAAATCCTAGAAGTTCGTGATTCGTCCGCTGTTACGACCCGAGTACCTGTGTTGGATAGCACCGAAGAGGCCAGGGAGCTTACCCCGCAACCAATCAAGTACGACGACTTTGAAGAAAATATCCCTAAGACCGTAGCCGTGTACCCTATAGATAATATTTCCACCCCCGAGCCTATCGCTATCACGGTTTTGTACACATTGGCTAAAGACGGCATCAAGCAAAAGCAAGGTTCAAGCCGAGCTTATTTCGAACCGGCAGAACGAATCGAAAACGATTTGTTTCGCACCCAACAATTCAACGAAAAGATTGATAGGATTTTTGTAGAAAACTCTATTACAAACTTGCTGCCCAACCCCTTATGGTTACCAGATCCTGACGATGGGGACAGACCAGAGAAGTACGTTATAGACTCCCCTGGTATTGTAGTGGTGTCTAATTTGAGAGCCGGGGACATCACAGGCACTAATCAGTGGATCATCCGAGCTTCTAACACCAACCCCTTCAATGCTTTTGATAACATCAAGATCGAGATCACCGACCCAGTAGCGTTACAGCCAGGTATCCAAGCTTTGACAATTTCCTTCTATCATAAGTTGGCTTCCGACACGATCAACCTAGCGGTGTCATCATTTTCTATTAACATCAATTTCTTTAACGTGACCGGGGATGTTCTCAGCACACGAAAAATAATAATTCCTGCTGTTGAAATCGAAAGGTGGACTCCGCTTTTCGCCACGGTGCAATCTTCTCAGATCCCTTTGAACGCGGTAACTTTCGATGCCGAATTAGAGTTGCAAGAGATTGACGCCACCGACACCTTCCAATTGAATTTGTATTTACCACAAGCCGAAGCGATACCCTATTACACCACCAGGGCTTTACCCGAACGAATCCAAGATCGGTACGTCACTACCGCACCGGTACAATTAACGTTGCCTTTGTTCTTCCAGCTTAAGACGACCCATATTTACAGCCCAGGCCGAAGAGGCTTGGCGAGCACCACCACCAACGACAAGGACGGCTTCCAGTTTTTGACTTCCACCGACCGGATGAGATTTATCTTATTCAATTCGGCGGGGGTGTCTTTGTTCAACATCGGCTCCGCACCAATAACCGTGCCGGAAGGCCAGGTCGTAAACTATGGGCTGTATATTGATGGGACTACTGTTGAATTTTATTTAGACGGGGTCTTGGTGTCCGCCCACACCCAAACCTTCACCGTGAGCCAGACCGTAGAAGTCATTATAGGCTCGCTAGAAGCCTCGAACACCGGAATCAATGCTGAGCTACTAGACTTCAAGATCCTTCGTGACAAGCCATGACAGGGCTCCTTAGGACCTCTTCATACCCCCCGCATCCATGCTCGCTATTTCGTAACGAAAGGATGCTGACAGATAAGGCGTCTTGCCATCGTAATCCCAAGAGAACCCAATATCCCATTTAATGTTATGGTAGATTCTGTACCCAAAGGACGGGTCTTCCAAATAGCTGGCGATATAACTGTCCAAAACGCTTGTTAGCTCGGCACGAAGGCTTGCAACCGTCAGGTAATTGATAATCTGTTTTCGGTTGTCCGATTCGTAAAGATCACCGCAGATATCAAAAACTTCGTGAAAGTTGAATTCTCCCAGAATGTAATCACGTTGTTTTTCTAATTCAGATTTTGTGTAAAATTCAAGCATGTAGGTCTCAACTAAAATTGTAGAAGTCTTCCTTCGCAATTGCGAAGGAACCATGCTTGCCTTGTCTGGAATTGTCAATCGGTGAATGCCGGAAGGATCAGGAAGGGTCAGGAAGGGTCAGGAAGGGTCAGGAAGGATCATAACCCCATTCGTGTATAGAATTAGCTTCGGTAAACAGCGTGCTGGCAGGGACCGTTTTAGTCAGGATCTTGTAATTGCTATTCAGATTCGACCTGCCGTGTTCGATCGCATAGACCTTATTGATCGTAACCCAGTCGCCTTTGTTTATCCCTGTATTCTTTTCTCCTGACGGATTAGCTAAAAGATCGTCCAGCTTGTCACTGATCTCTTCGTAATAATCAGACCGATCTAACTCGGTGTCCACATAGCTAGGAACCTTACCGTGCTTTTGGATGTAAGCCTTTTGCTTTTCATATTCCGGTACCATGTCTTGAGACTGCCTAGGCACCGCACGGTAGATCTTGATACGAGCCTTAGGCTTGCCCCTAGCCCCTTGGATGATACTTATGGACTGTTGGTCCCGCCCCGTACCACCTTCGTCACCATAATACCTGGCACCATTAGCTGAGTAGATATCGTCAGGGTAAAAGTCCGTGAGATCGTGCATAGGTGCCCCCGAAGCTTTATCGGGAGCTTCATGCTCCCCATGGTAATCTTCTTCGGCTACGACTCTTTTCAAAGCTAATAAGATCTTTAAATTCGATTTAGCCATTTCATCTCTTTCAAAAGACTCATCAGAAGATTTCGTATACCGAAAAAGTAACAGCGCTCTCGTGATGCTTCTAGGGATTACTGAGAATAGGGCTTAATAGCCAGATCAAACTATGTTTATTTAATTCGCAGGTTTCATTATGGTCAGATCAAACTATGTTTATTTATATTTATTTGAATGAATCAGACTTGATTGGAAATCACTTTTAAGGCTTCGAGCCCTGTGGTATTTTTGGACCAACGATCAACCAAGGCGGACCTTATGACGACGACCGAAGAGCGCCCGAAGCTAAACCAAAATGGTGGCGACGGTGATTTTATGAATTCCAGGCGGCTTTACCACGGGGCTGCCCCTTACGTGTTAGGGAAGTCTGTTTTAGACTTTGGTTGTGGGTACGGCCACGGATCTTATTTTCTTAATCCTTGGGCTTTGAAGGTCACGGGTTTTGACTTGCACCAGCATGTAGTAGACAAAGCGAACGAGCTTTTCGGTTCCGCGACATTGAAATACACCAGCGATCTGGCCACGGTTGAAAAAGAACCTTTTGACGTAGTGGTGTCGATCGAAGCTATCGAGCATTTAGAAAAGCCGGACTTAGACGAGAAGCTTGCTTGGTTCGCTACCAAGGCCCCTAGCATCTATTGCACGACACCTAATGGGAACGTGTTCCACTACCAACCGCAAACCCCAGCGGAACGCCGGGGGTATCATATTTGGCACTACACGGAGACGGAGCTAGTCGTGCTCTTTCGTAAACATTATAAATTTGTGGATATTCACGGGGTGCTTCGAGACCCGATGGCGGAACAGCCCCGAGGCCGGTGGATGGGTTATGCCATTTTCGCCAGCAATTTGATAAGCACCCCGGAAAATTTCATGACGGACTATAAGGTTCGTGGTGCAAAGTGAAAGCGATCTTTTGATACATAAGCAAATCGCTAATCTCGGGGCCAAAATCCATCAAGCCCCGACTGAAAAACTCAGAAAAGAGGCGCTCCAAAAACTAGTCAACTTCGTAGGCTTTTATACCCGTGACGACAAATTGAAAGCTCAACTAGAAGAAATATTAGAGGTGAATTTTGGCCGTTTATCAGTATAAGGATACAAAATACAAAGTCGTCATGTTTGCCAAACTGAAAAATCCACAGACCGGAAAATGGATCGAGTCGGTGGTTTATCAGCCTTTGGATAAACAGGGTGTCTATGTCAGAGTGCAATGGGATTTCTTCCAAAAATTCAAAAAGGTATCGTATGGAAAAGATATTGACCGCTGCGAATGCTCGAACAAGCTATGAACGATTTCAACAAAGTTTTCTATTGTGGGTGCTGTGAAAATCCGTTCCCTACGCTTTACAAGCACAGCCACCACAAGACCCCAAGAGCTTTGGGTGGGCGAGACACCCCAGACAATTTGATTGACCTTTGCCCAGGGTGTCACGACGCTTTGCACAACGTCGCCCACAAGCTGATGGTACACCGACACGGCCAAGCCAGGGTGATCGATTCTTTGTCGATGATCTTTAAAGACAACGTAGCGGCTAAGCAACGGTGTTTGGATTTAGCGGTTCAAGTTCGCAACGCGATGATCGCCCAAAAGGAACGCGGGGAACGCGAGCCCAACGAGCTAGTCAATATAGCTACTACGATCCGCCGCCAACACAAAACATTAATCGAAAGTCGAGCTAGGGAATTAAAGATCTCCCAAGAGTCTTATGTGCGGGGGTGTGTCCTAGCCGACCTGGCTAAAAGATTCGAAGCTTTGGCGATCAACGTCGCCGAAGAAACGGTGATCATCAAGCAGCTTAGGAAACGCAAAGACTTTTGATCATGTCAGAAAAATCCCTATGGGCCAAATCCAAAAGTAGAGTACTTAACCCTACAAAATGATTAAGCTCTACTAAAGTGATTTAATCGCCCCACCCCTTAAATTCGCTTAAGGTACCTTTTCGGTGAGCCACGTCTATTATCGCTGCTAAATCGTAAATCACCCCTAGCAGTTCTATGTGATCGTAATCCACAGGGTTTTGTAAGACCTTCTTTAATTCTTCAAATTCCTTAGCTGAAGGCATAAAGGTCACGACTACACTTTTTCCCCTCCGCCCACCCTGTACCGTCTTGATGGTACGTGCAAACCCGTCTACCCACCCGTCGTCCGTTTTGATCTCGCAATATCGTTCGGGGATTTCACCACCCCAGGTTCGATGGCGTTCCATGATTTCAACGATAGACTGCGCTGTCAACTTAAGATCGGCGGGCACCACTTGTTCCAGCAGGGATATGAAAGGGACTTTTTTAAACTTGCTTAGGAAGTCTTGGTACTCCCGAGCATAAGCCTTGCCTTCTTTCGAAATGTAATAGACCCCTTTCCGATTGTCGGAGCTTTTGCTGATGCAACAAACCCCGTATACGGTGTAGGTGTTGTTTTTGTATTCGTAATCACCTTCCATAATCTTTCTCCGTCTCAATTCACCCCAGACATAGCCGAACGTCAAAAATATATCTATAGGCCAAATCCAAAAGTAGACACCTTAACATTATGAAATAATTAAGCTCTACTAAAGTGATTTGATCACTCTTTTACCGAAAAACGGTGGGACGTAAACTTCCCCGAAGGATTCTTGAAAGATTTCTTTAGACGGCCAGTGCATAGCGGTCAGATTCTTTTTTCGGGAATCGTCCAAGCAAACCCCCCAAGGTTCTTTATCTTCTTCCATGTAAGACAACCCCCAACCAGAATTATGACCGAAGATTTGGTACCGGCCTTCGATTTCCGATGGGGATCGTCTATTCCATATGATAGATCGATCGGCTTGGGCTTCGTTCAAATAAGATGTAAAGCCTCTTACACCTAGATCACAAGCGGACTCCAAGGATAACCCGGTACGCAAAGGTGCGTGGGTCACCAAGCCGCCCCCATCCAATTCGAAGTACAAGGGCAATGAGTCGAGGTGTTCTGCTAAGCCGGTCGCCTTCATCGCTTTTCTGGCCGCAGCATAATTTTCGATATCCAGATTTTCGATGTAAGAGCTAACGGTAGCGTCCCCGCCGTTTCCGTACCAAATACCGGAAGCGTAGTAGTCGCGTTTCATAATGAAATCGATGCACATGTGTTCGTGGTTGCCTTTCAAAGCTTTACCGTTGGCTTTAAAAAAGTCTACTACATCTTTTGACTTCGATCCTCGGTCGATCATATCCCCTACGCTGATAGGTAAAACGTCAGGTGCCTTTTTTAAAAGCCGCATCAAAGCATCGTATTCCCCTGCAACATCCGCGATAACTAAACACTCACCACTTATCTTGACCATAGTTTGATCCTTCTTTTTAATGTGTAAAATAAAGGTGGAAATGAATGCGAACTATAAATTGGTCGATTGCTATTTGGGTTGGGATGTTTTTGAGTAGCGTTTCATTAGCGGAACCCTGTAACGAGTGTGATCATACCGACAGCCAATTTTCTTGTGTCGAATTTGTAAGGAATTATGATGGAGATACTGTTACGGTTAACATTAAGGATGTCCATCCATTATTTGGTTCGAAAATCTCTATTCGAGTAGATGGTATTGATACTGCGGAAATCCGTGGAAAGACTGATTGCGAACGCGCATCCGCTATTAAAGCTAGAGACCTTGTTGCTAGCATCCTGAAAAATGCCAAGGTGATTAATCTAGTGGACGTGGGTCGAGGGAAATATTTCAGGGTCACCGCGCAAGTTGTAGTAGACGGATTAGATTTGGGTGAATTTTTAATCGAAAAGAAATTAGCCTACCGCTATTCGGGGGGTACCAAACCGGACTACGATTGGTGTGACTAACCAAAATCATTACCACAAGCTTAAATTAAAAAAATGATCGGTGGGTAGAAAATATGTTTTCAGCACACACGCTCATACTGACTTGAAATATTTTCTAGGAGCTATCCATGTCTATCGATCTAAAAAGAACTTATTCTTCACAACACATCAACCGAGCTTTGGCTTCCGGTACTGTGGTTGAGCAAGAAGGCCTCATCATGGTTTCCCGGCTAGAAGACGGAGTTGAAAAAGCTGGTATTGCGGCTACCATCGGCGGTACCGATATCGCTATCGGTTATTCCCAAACAGCCGATTCCCAACCAGATCGTACTTCCCAAGTAGAAGAAGTCACCGTTCCTTCCGCACCAGCGGCTTTGGAAATTGACCTTCGTAACCAGAATCTGGTCACTTTGAGACTCCGTGCCGTTACCGCTGGTGGTTTGGTTTTAACCATCGACGAAACTTTTGCAGGCGCGACTGCAAACGACTCGGTCAAGGTAGACCTAGCTACAGGCCGTCTAAAATTTCACGCTGATGAAGCGGGCGCTACCGTTACGATCACCTATCTTTATGATCTGACCTTGATTCAATCCAAGCAAAGATTCGGAGAAAGATTCATTAATAACAGGGGCTTGCATAGCGAGCACGGATTCATTGAGCTTGGTCATGGCCTAGGAGAATTATGGACTGATCAGTTCAACACAGCTCTTGATTGGTCCGCAGGAACCGCCATAACATTAGGTGATGCTGGTGTTATTACCCAAGGCGGTGCAGGCCCAGCCCTCGATGCTTTGGTCGTTAGCGTTCCTAGTTCGGACAACCCTTATCTTGGGTTAAGAATCAAATTTACTTCTTAATTTTAATTTAGGTTTTAGATTTTTGGGGCTTGCTTTTAGCAAGCCCTTTTTTTCGTTATCTTTGATGTAGAGAACATCTTCATGTTTACATCGAGAGGCGTCAATGAAATTAAGATATTTATTTTTGTGTGGATTTTTGGCTAGCATTTCGTGTGCTACGGTCAAAAAACCATGCACTAAGATTACCGACCAGGCTTCCCCAGAAATTCCCGGTGATTTCCACGACAAGCCCTATTCAATCGCCGCTGACGGCAATCTACGAATCAAATTCAACCCTAACCTACTCCCTGAAAAAGCGGTTACCTTAGAAATAATTTATAACGGGAAGTACCTTGGCTTCTACGATGTTAAGGATCTAATCTTTTTGCCTCGGTACGAAGGGCAAAGCGTGCCTTTGGTCGCTACCTTTTCGGACGTGGACGGCAATAAGCTTGTTATCAAAACCTATTACATCCAAATTTAGGGGGAAATATGTCTGAAGAAAATGAAAATAAAGCTGCAAATGATGATGGGGTAGTCAGCGTTACCCCAATTTGGGACGGCCCCGAGGTTCAAGGTTTGTCTGTAGGGGATACCTTGTGGGATTTCGATCTTTTAAAGATCCCTTCAATTTGGGCTAAGTACGGTGTCAAAGGTGAAAAAGTTAATGTTTACGTAATCGATTCGGGATGTAGCCCAGACCATTTTGCTTTTGGGCATTCTCCGATAAAAGCGATGTCTTTCATCAACGGCAACGACAACCCCAAAGACGGCAACGGCCACGGGACTTGGTGTTGTGGTAAAATCGGAGCCCAAGGCGTTGGCTTAGCCCCTAACTGCCGGATCACTTCTTTACGGACACTAGATGACAGAGGCTCCGGGTACACCCACTACACGACCAACGCTCTGAAATGGATCGCAAACCAACCAGATCCGCACATAGTCAATATGTCTTTAGGTTCCACCCACTATTCTGCGGAGCAAGCTAAAATTTGTAAAGAGCTTTACGCTAGAGGAGTGTTGCTGGTAGCCGCTGCCGGAAATGAAAACACGATTCAAGATTCGTACCCGGCTGCTTACGACGGGGTATTGGCGGTAGCCGCAATCGACAAGTACGAAGACCGAGCTTGGTTTTCAAATTACGGGGATCATGTAGCGGTAGCCGCGCCAGGCGTTTCTTGTTATTCTACTTATTTGAACAAAACGTACAGAAAATTGCAGGGTACTTCGATGGCTTCGCCAACCGTAGCGGGCCTTTTGACGTTAGGAGCTTCTTTGTTGTTGAAAAAGAATCCGTCTATAGGGCGAGCCGTGATGCGAGATCTTTTGCGTGAAACTTTACAAGAGACTGCTATGGACCTAGGCCAACCCGGTAAGGATCTTTATTATGGTTGGGGCGGCATCCAAGGTGGCAAGTTTATGCAAAAGCTAGACGCCAAAACCTAAGGGGGTGACGGTTGGGCAATATAAGAAGATTCTTGGAAAAGGATGCCGAAGAAAAGATTGAAAATAAAAGGGGGCGGCGAGCCCATACCCGAAATGAAGATGTGTCGGAGTGGAACGGTCTCGGCCCCTACCGATGTTTGGAAAATGTGGAAGGGTACGACCTGGGCGAACATCCCGATGCTAAATCGCGTCTTTGCTTGCGGTGTCGAGAAATGTTCGATAGCGCCCATAGAGGCAATAGAGTTTGTAGATATTGCCACGACACCAAGGACACGACAGAAAGCAGCTTACGCATCATAAACGGCTTTAATAAAGGAACTACCCACCGCCCCATTTCGGAATGGTCTTTTATCAACCTTTACGATATACCCGGCTACAATTCGAATGAAGATTAAAGACTTGCAGTTTAGAACCTAATTCGGTAGAGAGCCTAGATAGTATGCTGTTGATGAAGGAGCTTTTCGATGCTGTTCAATAAAAAAAGTTATGTGGTTGTGGATTTTTCTAATCTTGTTTACATATCCTTTTTCGCTGCCTACCGTGGCGAACCTACTGCCATCCCGTTGCACTACGATGCCCATGTGGCTTATTTCCATAATTGCATAGGTAGCTACCGAAGATGGAACGGTTTGGCGGATTTTGTTTATGCTTTGGACACCCGACCGGATGAAAAGTATCGGTTACACCCAGGCTACAAAGCAGGAAGGCAAAAGCTTTCCCACAAGGACGGTTCCCGCTTTAATGCCTTACAGCCAATCTTGGATAGTATGGGACAGGCTACGACGATAAAAGCGGACGGGTACGAAGCGGACGATGCTATGGCTTCATTCGTGGCTCAAAACTTTGAAGACGAAATAATTATAGTAACCACGGATAAGGATCTCTGGTGCGTGGCAGATCACCCCAACGCCCGAGTCTACGATCCTTTGAAACGGGAATTCATCGACAAACACCATGTGCGTGCAAGCTTTTGCCGGAAAGACAAGCATAAGGTCGTTCAAGAGCACCTTACTGAATTCGCTCAAATAAAGTTGTTTAAGACGCTGTGGGGCGACTCATCAGATGCTATACCCAACGTGGTGCTAAGGACCAAAAATGAATTGTTGCCTCTTCTAACCACCACCGACGGCTCCTTAGAAGATTTCTATGACAAAGTCGCGGCGGCGAAGCTAACCCCAAAGTGCCGGTTGAAGATTTCCGAAGCGAAAGAAAAAATCATCTTAAACAACAAGCTGGTCCGATTGAATTACGGTTGTGTCTTACAACAAGAAACAATCAACCTTCCCGAAGTCGAAGAAGGTCCTTTGTGGGGAGCGCACGGGGAATATGACTTAGACAAGATCTTTTAAGGTGCGGCCCCCTAGGGGGCTTTCCTTAAGCTACTGAGGCGGGTTCGTCTTTGAACAAGACGATAAGGTGATAAATTTTCATCCCGATTTCCAAAGCTTTTTCTACGATCTCTTCGGTCTTCGCGCTATTCAAACTTAGCTCTTTTGTTGCGTAAGCATAAAGCTCTTCGGATTCTTCTTTAGTCAGATCCTTGATCTCTTCAGGCACTTTGTTGATGTCGTTAAAAGCTCCGTTAGCAGCTAACATAGCTGTTACTAGATTGCTCATGTCCATAAAACCGATTTTTCCGTCTTCTAAAGACTTGTCCACCGCTTCGACAACCTTGATAATAAACCCTAGAAGTTCTTTGGTCTCTTTGATGCCTGTCATAATAATCTCCTTATTGGTATTTACTCGTCTATAAACTAAGCGCGGTTTACGTGTAATAGAAAATGATAATGAAAATGTGACGTTGACAGATATTTTTTGACGGGTAAAATTGAAGAAAGTTTAATCAGGTTAATAAGGGAATTTCGAGATGAAAAAGTTATTCGTGGGTGGTCTCTCGTGGGGCACAGACAATGATGCGCTTCGTGGCAAGTTTGAAGAGTTTGGTACTGTTACGGAAGCTAAGGTGATTTACGATCGGGAAACTGATCGATCCCGAGGTTTTGGTTTCGTGACTTTTACCAACAACACCGAAGCGGAACAAGCAATGCAAAAGCTCGACGGGACGGATTTTGATGGCAGGCTCATCAAGGTCAATGAAGCTGAAGAAAGACAGTCCCGGCCCGCCCCTAGGTATTAAGGATTAAAGAGGCTCTAAGCCTTCTTCTACCCTATAACGGTTTAAGACCGACGCGAGTTTGTCAAAGTCTTGAGCCGGGTTAAGACCTACTTCAGTAGCGATGTTTTGCAAAAGATCCATAAACGCCTCGAAAGTCGGGGCGTTTAATATTTTAGTGCGGTGAAGCTCTATGTCTTGCATCATATCCCGGTCGAACACAGGCACTCCTTCAGGAGCCACCGAAGGTTGCCCTGGCTGCCCAAGTGTGTAATCATTTGCATCGTCTTCAAACCGTTCAAAGGCTTCGATAGTTTTAGCGACTATGTAGTCTTTATAATTCCGATTTTTCACCTGGTACTCTCTCAATAAATCGCGGTGATATTTTAATTTCATGGTCGATACAATAATTTAAAGCTTCGTTCACATCTTCAAATTCGACTTGTAAGAGAACTTTATCTTCATCGGTGATATCAATATGCCCTAGTATCATGGCTTCATCCTAGTTTTTTCATTAACCACGCTATAAGGGCTGCTACGATAGCACCCCCTAAAAATGGAGTTAACCAAGACTTGACCTTTTCTATAATTTGATCGATACGGGAAATTTCTTGGTACCCTTGCAAAGACCAAGCTTCCAAAATCTCATCCACATCGTCATAGGTAGTCCGGTCGGTCTGTAGGTCTTTCCAAACGATCTTAGTACCCACCAAGTCTATAACCTTGAATCTTTCCTTACCCCGTGGGTTACCGAAGATCCTACCCGGCCTCACGTTGTAACGATTCAAAGCCTTGGCTGAAAAAGATTCCGCGATCTCCTTAACCCTAGGGCCTACCTCTTCTATGATCAGATCCAAAAGCACCGGGTTTGTTTCAGCCTGGATTAAAATCAAAGGTCTCGCTTCAGCCATAATGCACCCCATTCAGTTTCTTCAAAAGTAACGGAGGGGTTTTAAGCGCTCAATACGGCAAGTAAATCGCTTCAGTAGAGTGCAATTAAATCATAAGCTTAAGTGGTCTACTTTTGGATTTGGCCTAGGGATTTTTTGGTGCGCTATTGGATTACCAAGACACGGTTCTTATGCCCAGGATCTCGATGAACTTGAATGAGGTTCAACTTTTCCAGTACCTTGAGATGACGGCAAGTTTGCCATTCCGAAAAGTCATCCATATCTTCAAGGCCTAGTTCGAAATAATCCGTGCTATCACTTTGGATTTCCTTTAAAGCTAAAAGAAATTTGATCAACTTTGGTGTCAAAGCTGTCGTAGCAAGAATGTTCAAATCAAGTGTGACAGTATTCAATACGAACTCCTTTAGTCCTTTTGGGGCGGGTGGATTCAAACCACCATCTTCCTCGCTACAAACGAGGGCTTTACTTAAGCTACACCCCAGCAAGTTGGGCGAGGTGGACTTGAACCACCGGCCTCAGACTTATCAGATCTGCGCTCTAACCAACTGAGCTACCGCCCAAAACAAATATCCTAAAGTTAACCTAACAAATTTTCAATTCTTTTTTTCTAACAAGGCGTTCGCTAATTGTTTGATTATTTGTGATCCGTATTCCCAAATTACCCGCCCCACCCCATCGCTGTAAGCCAGATCGGAAACGAAAAAGATCTTATCTTCATTCAACCCTTCTTCCGGTTTGAAATTTTCGTCTTCTTCAAGCTGGCGGGAGCCGTCGATGAAATACTTTTCGTACATGTCATAATCAAAATCGTTCTCAAAGCCGGGTTGGCTTGACGCTTGAAGAATTTCCTTGATAGCTATTTGGCTGCCTTCTGCTAAGCGAGCTATAAAATCCCAATCTTCTTCGTCTACTTTGACATAATCTTTAAAACGATCCCGAATATCACTAAAAGTAACCTGGGTTTGGTCGGTGAACACATCTTTAGGCACCGCATTTTTCCCGTACCGATAAGAATCTAAGTAGATCTTTTGCAAGTAGGTTTGTTGCGTTTTGTTATAGAAGCCGTAATTTTCATCAAGCTGTCTTAGTCTGGTGGAAAGCTGCTGACCGGAAAGGTCTTGGCTTATGACCTTGTGTAAAGCGGTCACCAATTTGAAATTCATTTTGCTAGCCCTTTATAATAGGTCGAAGTCTACAATGTCCAACACCCGCTGAAGATCAGTATAGTCTACGGTCAATCCAGAAGTATCGAAAAAATAGGAAGCGGTGCCTGTTATGGCATAAGTTTCTGTCGTTTCTGTTGAAGTCGCTAAGGTGGAAAGCCTAGCTTCCGAGGAAGATATAACTTCCGCGATGGTGGTATTATCAGGCAACCCAGCCCCTACTATAGACATTCCGACATACCGATCGGAAAGGATCGCCGGGGTTACTGAAGTTAGGAATTCGGAATCAGGATTATCCGTGAATACCAAAGCTGCGGTCACGCTCGTCAACAAAGCATTTTGCGAAATGATGATTTCGTCCGCAGCGGTTATCGAAACGATAGTAGCAAAGCTAGGGATTCCTGGCCCCGAAATGAACATCCCGTCTGCCAGTCCAGTCGTGGACGACATCGAAGTGATAGTGTTATCATCCAAAGTTAGATCCCCGGTGACGGCGATCTCATTACTAACAGCGTCCCCTGTGAATTCCAAGATCAAAGGATCGGTCAAAAGCACGTTAGTTGTGCTGAGTACCGAGATCAAAGGAGTGGGGGTTGTGACCCCCGGCCCGTCCACCAAAAGATCCAAAAAGATTCGATCTACTGACGTGGTTTCCATAACCAAAACATCCGAGCCGTCTTCCCCCGTAGCATCTAAATTTGCATCATACTTCAAAGCGATAGCGTCCGCAGCCAAGGCCGTAAGATAAGCCAAGCGGCCTGTTCCAGGAATAGACGACTTTGGGGCTCTTACTACAAACTCGTCTAAGGTGCCAAAGCTATTGGTGCCTGAGGTCGTGAAAGGTATACCCGTGGTATCGGTTAAGTGACACTGCATATTAACAGCAACGTCCCCAGCTTCATTACTGACCCCTATGATCTTTACCCGCAAAATGTAAGACATTAGTTATTCCAAATCATCGAGGTTTATCCCGTGAGTGCCGAGAATGTCGTAGAAATCGTTTTGTAGTGACTCCACGCTGATTTTGTCTTCTGGCCCGTACTTTGCCAGGTTACGAAGCCGTTCTTGGATATCGTGAATGGCTAGGTAAGCGTCCGTAGCGCTGCTAGCTCTTTTGAAAGCTGACGTTTCAAAAGGCTCGTTTAAATCAAATTCTAATTTTCCTTTCATCGCCACCCCTTTAGTCTCTTTACCTTTAAAAAATAAGTAGAGAAAAAGTTTATGGAACTTTAGATATAAAAGTGTAGTAGACATTTTTTAGATGTAGTACATTTATATAGTAGAAACTGTTACACTTTTCATGATGGGATCACTATGCGTTATTTGGAAATTAGGGATGATTTAGTGTTGGTAGAGCAAACTATTCCGGCTTTGTCGAAGGCCGAAATCGTAGCTACTACCAACCATATTTTAATCTTCGACCGATCTTATTCGATGTCCCAACAGCTACGCCAGCTTGGAAAAGATCTTATTTCAAAGCTTAAAGAACTTCCCGTGGGCGACACCGTGACCTTGGGCTGGTTTTCGGGGGAAGATGAATACAACATAATCCTTAAGGGTTTCAAAATAACCGAAGACCGAGATTATAAAATTTTGGAAGACACGGTGAACGGGAATTTACAACCGGTTGGTTGTACGTGCTTCTCCGAGATTTTGTTGTACACAGACCAAGTCGTTGCAGATTTGTCGGCGCTTTCGGAAAACTTCACTCTTTCTTTCTTCACCGACGGACACCCGGTAGTCAGGGACCGCACCCGTGAAATTAAAGACATCAAGAGAGCTTTAACAACCTTGGAAAGCAAAATATCTTCCGGGTTATTCATCGGTTACGGTAACTACTACAACAAACAGTTGATGGCCGAGATGGCTTCTACGCTGGGCGGTTCACTAACGCATTGCTCGACTTTAGATGAATACAAAGATCAATTAAGCACCTTTCTTAGCGGAGCCAGTGAGGCCGGAAAAAAGGTGCGGGTGAAACTTGCTACCGACACCACTAAGACGGACGTGGCATTTTCTTTGGTTGGGGGCGTGGTGAATTCTTATGAAGTCACTGATGAAAATACAGTTAACGCTGTAGCCAAAAGCACCGCTTCTCAGCTTTTTGTGTTGACCAAAGCCCCACCCCAAGGTGCGGTGAAGGTTGATCTAGCAGAGCTAACGACGAAAAAGAATGACCCTCTTCTTAAGGGAGCTTATGCTTCCGCTTTGCTTCTCACCCAAAAAGCTAAGTCGGATCAAGCTTTGGAAGTCTTGGGGGTTCTAGGCGACGTGGCTTTGATCAACCAAGTCAACAACGCCTACACGATAGAAGAATTTGGTAAGGTCGAAGGTAAGATCAAAAGGGCGGTGACCCACCAAGCGGCGCGGTTCAAGGACGGTCGCAACACCAATTATCTTCCGGCCAAGGATGCTTTTTGTTTGTTAGACGCTTTGGATGTGCTTTTGGCTGACGATGAGAATTACTTTTTGCCTTACCACAAGGAATTTGATTACCGGAAGATCGGGGTAGCGTCCAAGCCAGCCGAAGCTTACCCCAAGTTCCAGCCTGATTTGGCCTCTAAATGTAAGATATCTTCTTTGACCTGGCATCAAAAGAAACTGAACCTTTCTGTGTTAGCCGCGATCAACGGCATCGTGGAGCTTGGTGAACATGCTGAAGCTTATGGTTTCGCCAAAAATTATCCCACCCATGTCTTTCGAAACTATGCGTTGGTGAAGGACGGCTTTCTAAACATCAAACGGCTGCCTGTGGTTTTGTCGGAAAAAACCCGCGAATTCTTTAGCAGCTTGGATCTGATCGAAAAGGCTGGTGACACCGACATCTTGGTGTTGGAAAATATCCCAGTTATCAACAGGGTAATAGCAGAAGGATCTACTTCAGCTAAGGATCTTTGCAGGAATGTTTACAAAGAGATTGTCTTACAAGCTCACATGAAAGCTTTGAAATTTGTGAAGGCTGAGATCGAAGGTGCTGCGGACTTGACTACTCACCAAATCTATTCCAAAGCCCAGGAAGAATATCTGGCTAAATATGGCATAGGCAAAAAGGGTGAGTACGCCCCTAAGATGCTCAAGCAACCAGTACAAGATTACTACTACGCTAAAGAGTTCGAAGTTAAGGTCAAGGGACATTCTAGCTTGCCTAAGATTGTGGATGTAAGGGAAAAATTAGCTAATGGCAAAAGCTTGACCGTGACTGGGGAGCTTGTGAACCAAGGCTTGGCGCTTACTTCCGGGCTCGCCGGATCGGCTAAAGTGAAACTGGCTATTTTGGACGATCTAATCAAAGCTAAAAATCTTGATCTGTTTAAGGTCCGAAAAGAAACACAAAGAACAAAGTTCGCTATTCTCTTGGCTTCTAAGTGGTTCGATGAATTTGACAGCCTGGAAAATTGTGTGCTGGATTTGGACGGAAAGAACTTTACTCTCAGTGTAAGAGAAGTTACAGTCGATATCTAAATTCTCATGAAAAGGTTTTCTTAATGGCTAGAGGTCGTGATTTTTACGGTTTACCGAAAAGTGACCGACTTCTAGCCTTGTCAGGCGCTCCCGTAACTTATCTAAAAAAGCATATTAACCCTTCCCAACTTCATTTTGTGACGACTTCGGTCCAAGGCCCCAAGGGCACTTTTATCATCAGCCCTAAAAGCCAATCGGACGCTTTAGCGGATGTCTTGGAAAACATCGATGCTTTAGGTGGCAGCGGCTTGTATGTAGTAGGCTCTTTCCCTACCGAACAGCCTGGGTACGAGCTTTCGACTTTGGTGAGCCGTGAGTACTTTAACTATTGGTTCAGCCAAGGCGAAATGGCCCAGGTGAAATGGATCGACCTAGGCCGCCCGGACTGGGACTTTTTGAAGTCTTCAGACGACTGTGACTTGGCTGTGATTCACGGGTTGTCCGAACAAACCGAAGATAAGAAGCTGGAGATCGCTAAGGACTTTATTCGCCGCACCGAATCCGCCACGACTTTGGTATTAGCTTCCACGCCAAACATTCTGAAATATGTAGTAGACAAATTAGGGAACAATCCAGATATCGTTTGGCAGCTAGCCAAATCGTCCCACCATAACATGACTTAAATCACTTTAGTTTAGACCTGTGATTTCATAGTCTTAGATGCCAAAATCGTTGAATTGGCCCATAGCAAAATTTCAGACGTTAAAAAAATATCCTGCGCTCTTTAAAACCTCTACGAGGGCTATCAAGAGGCAAGGGACAAAATAAATGAAAACCGTAGATGCTACGACGGAAGTTCAGGTAATCCGTGCTTTGCTGGATGCGCCGAATCGGGGTGCGGTGATCGGCCAGGTTGAAGAAGATTACTTTGGCTACGGCCCCGCTCAAGAAATATATCGCAGAATCATGACTTTGATGAACGTGGGTAAAGAGATCCCGACTTCCGAGGTCTTTAGGAACGATCAGACTTTGTCCGCTGAAGCTCGTACTCTTCTGAATCAACCGAATACTTTGTCCGAAGACAATATCCAAGCCGCTTTAGAAAACCTGATACAACACAGGAAGGCTAGGATCTTATCCGCTGCTATGGCTCACACCATGGAAGTAATGTCAGGGCATAGTGCTGACGTGGATTTAGTTATAAGCAACGTCGAAACGATGTTGCAAAGATGTCATACCACTCATGACAAAGCCGAGATCAAACACTACAACAAAGCTGATGCTGATGTCATTTGTGAAGAAATCGGTACGGAATTAGCCGACACCAACGATGACAATCTTTTGAAGACCGGCTGCCAAGTATTTGATGATCGTTCAGGGGGCTTGCACCGCAAAAACGTGTTGGTGATGGCTTCGGTGCCTGGTGGGGGTAAGTCTGCTTTAGCTTTGTCGATGGCTATGAAGCAATATGAATACGGCTATAATGTTTGTTACTTGTCTTACGAGATGGATGAGATCGAACTTCGGTACCGGATGCTGGCGTCACAATCTAGGATTGACCATAGCAAGATTAATCTAAAGAGGTTGACTTCAAAGCATATCGATTTGATTAAAGAGCGGTTCAAAGATTTCTTATCCCAAACCAAAACAGATAATCGCTTGTCGATCTGGACACCTTCTAGGGAATTGACAATCCCGCAGATCGCGTTGGAACTTAAGCCGATGAATTACGACGTGATTTACATTGACTACATCAGTCTTCTAAAACCTACCGATCCCAAAAAAGCTATGTGGGAAATCTTGGGAGATCATTCCCGCCACGCTAAATTGGCTGCTAACAGTTTGGATGCTGCGGTGGTGTTGTTAGCTCAGTACGATGACGAAGGTAACAAGCTGAAATATTCCAAAGCGATACAAGCGAATGCGAACTTTGTTTGGGTTTGGGATTACGGGGAAAAAGAAAAAGAATCTAATCTGATTAATATAAGACACCTAAAAGCTCGTAACGCTCCGGTCTACAATTTCTATCTGGAAAAGGACTTTACCACCTTCACCTTTAATGATTATTTTGGGCCTGCCCCGTTAGAGGAAGAGGAAGAGAAACCGAAGCGTTCTAGGAAGTCGGTGCCTACTATGCCTGAATTAAGGGGCTCTTGATTGATTTCCTATTACACAGCTATCTGGGCGATCTGTTATGCCGAGGCGATCCATGAAGACGTGTATCTTCCCACGCCAGGGACTAACGAATTTACCGGAACAGTAGAAGATGTGTTAGATCAGCTTGCTTCTGCCTACCCAGATATTTGCTTTGATTCCGGTATTTCTAAAAATGATATCTTACACAATGCCTACAACACGCAGACTATTTTTATCTTACAAAAAATTGAAGACCAATTAAGGGACATAGAAACTTTTATAAATACCACGGGTACGATGGCTCCTACGCTCCGAAGTTATCTCAGGTACCTTAGGCCCATCCACCCAGACTTTCGCTTTAGCGGGGACGATGGTGCCCTTACAGAGCTAAAGAATCAAACAGGACTTACATCGGCTAAAAGTCTAGCTAAGTCTTGGTTGCGAAATGTGAAGACCAAATTAGAATTTTTAGGTGGGTCTGAGGCTGTAATCATTTTTCCTAACTCGAAGCAAAGCTTAATGCCGTCGGGGTTGGTGAATGAAAAGACCTATTTTTCGGGGATGTCGGTGGCGATGAATTTACGAAATTTGTCTTCTATCCTTATAGAGCACCACCAATCAGGTATCTTTAATTTCGATAACGAAAAGCTGTTACACCAAAGTCATGGTGATTTTTACAGGGTGTACCGGTCTTTGCAATCGACTTATGAAATAAGGATGGACCACACGAGGGTTTGTGGTTTTGATTATGTTGCGGATTGGGTATCATTGCTCGATTCAATTAAAAACTTTTTAGAAATTTTGCGATTTTGTTATTACAACGAAGCTAAGGGGAGTAGGTATGGGTACGACAATAATGTTCAAAGCCAAAGAGTTCAAAGAGACGCTGAAGGTCTTCGCAAAATTCGCGTCGTTCAGCGTCAAAAAGCCGACCATCACCTTCACCTTTGATCCTTTCAAGATGGTGATGGTCACCGACAACGCTTTTATTTCGGCCAATCCACTTTCCGGCACCGTCCACGGTACGGAAAATATAATGTATTCTTTTGACCCTACTACGCTTATGAATATTAGCTTGTCCGGGGATGATGTAGTGTTGTCTTGGGAAAGTGAGACTTCCGAACTTGTCTTGCGAAACGGCAAGCTCACCACTAGTCTAAGAGTCGCGGTGGACAAGCCTTCGTTTGATGCGATTCCTAGCGGGATGGATTCGGTCAAGATCCCTTATGGGGTGTTAGTAGCTGGCACCAAATATTTAAGCATCCCTTTTTCTTTCCATGATGAAAAGAAAGACCTTATGCCGGTAAGGTTTTATTCTGAAAATGGTAAGTTGACTATGTCCGCTGACGACCAATTTTCCCTTGCTAAGATCACTACCGATGTTTCTTTAGAAATGGAGTTCGATGTCAAAGCGCCAAAGTACTTATTAGATTGCTTGTACTCGAAGGGCGATATCACCGATGCTACACCTATTCAAATTGGTGTTAGTAATGTACACACGATGTTCAGCAATGATATCTTCCAGGTGTATTCGGCTGGCATCGTAAAGAACACATCAGATTTTGATCTCATAGTTTCCAATTTCAAAGCTAAAACGTCATGCTCCTTTAGCCCGAAATCATTGGCTACTGCGATGAAACCCTTGGTAGGTATGATCCCTAAAAAGAGTGATGGTACGATTTTGACGGTATCTTTATCGGATACCATGACGTTAGGGATCAAACACAAAGACGTAGGAGAAGGCAGCGTAGACGAAGTTGACAATATCGAAGAAATCTTCAATGAAGATTCCCAAAGAACTTACAAAATAAATATGTTCCCAAAAGCATTCGAAGATTACACCAAGCTTTTTGCTGTAGAAAAAGGCCATATGTCTGCGAATGACCGGATGGTTTACTACAAAGGTTGTATCGAATCCGGTGGGGCTTCTTTAAGCTTGAATTACATCTTTCCTGTTGTCATGGTTTAAGGGAGAACTTTTGTGAAAATGGCCAAGTGGTATTTAGAAGACTCCATCAAAGACGGCACCGGTGAAGTCTTTGTGCTGAAAGGTGAGTCTTTAGAAGATGCAAAGCACCGAAAGATCTATAAAGTTTCGCGGGTGGAATTTTATTTGATCTATAGCGCTCAAGAAAAGATGATTGGTTACCTACTACGCTATCGCTACGATGAAAACTTTCCTAAGTTCTGCTTGTTCAATTCATTCGGAGTTGTGTACAACAAGAAAGAAGCGGTGAACCCTGAAAATCTTTCTTTTGAAGTGATTTTCGAAGATCAAGTAATAAGGCTTTTGGCATTCGAACACCCAAACAAAGTCAAAGACTACATGCTAGTTGGGCGATGGCGGCCTACTAGTACCGATAAAATTATCGATGACAGGGAAGAAAGAGGAGACCGCAGTGCCTAACGCCCGATACCCTGGCCAGCTAGCGGAAGCCGAAGCCGAAGATACCCGGTGCGGTCACTGCCAATGGTACAAAGCTGGTTTTGGGGACAGCGGAAATTGTTCAGTTACCCGTGAAGTAGAAGCTTTCACGTATGCTTGTGTAGAATACACGGAACCCTTGCAAGATGGGTTCTATGAGATTATTAATGATAAATATGTGATGGGGGTTCGTAAACGACTCGCATCCCCTAGATTCAATTTGGATGATTCCTTATTGGAAGAGCTACGTGGGTATGTCGTAGAGGAAGAATTTTCCCAACACCGCTTCGGCAGCCAACAGGATCTTGAAGAGATCAATCGTTATCTTCGAAAGATCGTAGTAAACAGATCTCGCGTATCTACTATCTACACTTCGTTGCTAGATACCAAGTACGATTTTGAAGAGCTTATCCAACACGCTGAGCTTTGGTTGTATTCCAAATATCCTAAGATGACGAACCTTAAAAATGAAGTTATGCGTAGGGCCGCCTTGGACCGACTAGTACCGGAACAAATTCCTTTGCGGAAAAAGCTAAAGAAATTCTCAGCCGTGGCCGAATACATCGACAAAAAGTTTGAATCCACAGAATTTACGCTATCTAAAATTCTAGCGTCTTCTGAAAAGTTGTTGTTTTCACGGGAAAGGTTTACCAATGGCTGATGCTTTTGAAGAAAATGTAGTAGACGACGAAGAACTTATGGAAGAAGGGGAAAACGGGGGAGAAGGGGAAGAAGGGGAAAACGGGGGAGAAGCTACCCCGCTCAAGAAAGATAATGAAAAGATTTTAGGGACATGTTCGATATCGGATTACGAAAAAGCATTCCACAAGATCTTTTTAGAGCTTTTAGATTACGGTAAGGGGTTACACAACGCTAAAGAAAGTTTCACTACCGCTCTTTTGAATACAGGCTCCCGAGAGAACCCACAGGACGTTTACGAATTTATGGATCTTTTTTCTTCCCGGATCGAGAAAATCCATATCGTCAAAAGGTTGTGTGTGATGTTAGGATTACACAGCGAAATGGATGCTATCATCAATCACGAAATGGAACTTATTTATAACCGGCCTTCAAAGCCTCGAAAGTCTTTTGTGATGGATTCTGGTGGTATCGTAGCTGGTGATATTAGACAACAATAAGGGTATGTAATGACTGAAATTAACGAGACTAAAGAAGAAATCAAGAAGCTTGTAGTGTTCGTCGCCTCCGAAAGAGACCAAGCTGGGAATTATTCCCCGGTCCTGGACATGGTAGAACAAACAAGTGGTGTTATTCTACTACATAATCAATATGACTATGCAAATGTGAAGGGGCGCGAAGTATTAAGCAATTTTGAAACGGCACCTCCGACTGATCCCCACCCTTGGGAACAAAGCTTGAGGCAGGATTTTTGGGGCATACAAGAAGCTGATATAGTCGTATTGGACCTCGACAGCTTAAACAGTGTACACTTTATGGCAGTAGCAGCTTTATACCATAAGCCGATGGTTGCGGTGTCATCCACTTTAATCTCAGTACCTGCATACTTTTCCGGCTCCGTAGATCTCATAGTGAAGCCTGGGGAAGTTTTAAACAGTATCAGTTATGCGTTGACCCGACGCGAAGAAAGATGGCTGGCTGCGGAAGCTGAGACCAAAGCGAAACTTGAAGATGATGCAAAGTTTAAAGCATCGTTATCGGATGCCAACACTTCCACAAAAGTTAAAATGCAAGATATCTTACAGCGATCGCTTCAAAAGACTCTAAGCAAAATGGACCTTCCTGTAGAGGGTAGCGTCAATTAATGGATTACTATGCCACTTTAGGTTGTAAGTCTGATGATCCGCCTGATGTTTTACGCAAAGCATGGCGCAAGCTGTGCTTGGAACATCACCCGGACCACGGAGGTGATATCGATAAGTTTTTAGAAATCACCCACGCCTATCGGATGATCACCGATCCTTCCTACGCTAGGAACCAAAAAAGCCAGCCGGTGAGGGATTTAACTTTCAATATCCAGATGATCGTTTCTTTTGGCGACGCTTTTTACGGTACCAGATTAGTAGTGTCTTACAATCAAATCACTTTGAATGCGAAGCTAGAGCCTCTTAAGACCACCGAGATCGAGCCAGTAACATTTGCTTTTGATTTGCCCCCTGGGGCACTATCTTTCAGGTACATCGAAAAAAGTAAAGGGAAAAAGTTTAATAATCAAACTGGAAATGCTGTGGTAACCGTTATCACAGAAAAACATCCTAGGTATACGGTCAAAGGCATGGATGTGTTTGTGGAAGAGAAGGTGCCCCTTGAGACGATTCTAAAAGGCGACTACATGACTGTTGAGACTTTATGGGGGGTCAAGACTACTTGGGTGCCGCCGGGAACGTTGCCGGGGGAATCGTTTCGTGTGGTGGGGTGCGGGGTAGACAAAAAGGGTCACCAATATTGTAAGATAAAAGTCGTCTACCCTGACAAGGACGATCTTAAGAACAAAGATACCTGGAAATCGCTAGGGATTAATTGGGCCAAAACGGATAAGCAAAACAAAGAAGATGAGGAATTATTTAAGAAATTCGAGCAAATGAAAAAGTAACTAACTAATGAGACTCGTATAGCCCTTATCTTTAGAAGGAACCCATTAGATAAAGAGCTTGTTATGGTTGATATCCCGAACCCTAAAACACAAACTCCGTTCCAATTTCGAGAAGATGCTAATCAAGTCTACTATCATGATTTGAAGATTTTCATACAAGGTGCGGACGTTACGCCTTGGATCACTTCTGCGGTCAACCTAACAAGAGGCGACCGTAACGTGGTGAGTTCGCTTACATTCCAATTATCGAATGCTTACCGAGCTTTTGAAATTACCGAAACAAATTTGAACCTAGGCGATCCCACAAGTAAGGTAGACGAAATTACGGGACAAAGCATTACCCGTGAAAGACAAAAATCTGATGATGAACGGGACAAGGGCAAAACCACAAAAGGCCCTAATACGGGAAGAATAAAATCAGCAGGTACCTTCAGGCTATCCGATCCTTATGGTGCGGGTGCGGGTTATTCCGAATTGGCCAAAGCTACTATTTTCAAAAACAAACTGGAAAGCAATACCAATTGGCGTCACGGGGTGGCTAAGTTCGGTACCTACAGCAAAGGAAACACCCGAGGTGGAGCTTTAGCGGATTCGGATGCTGTAAGGGATGCTAGTAGCGCTACAGGAGCCACCACACCTCGGTATTTATTTACCGTGGGCTCTTTAGTTTTTCATAAATATGACCCGGTTCGATTCTTTGTAAAAAATCCACTAAGTGCAAGTGACGATGAATGGTCTTGTGAATTTGCAGGATATATCGAAACTAAACCCTACTCACAAAATTATATCAATGGCCATTCTATAGTAAGTTTGACATGTCAGGACATCCGAACTTACATGCAGACGATGCGAACCCAAACTAATCCGGTAGCTCAAATCGGTAATGAAAAGATGCTTTTCTTTGGGAATAACAAAAATGATGTTCCCGGTACTGGCGATGCTGGAGCCTTTAACGATTTGAGAATATCAGGTCGGGCGGGGCATTCCTTGTATGGGCAAACTTTTGTAGAGTCGATCAAATTCCTTTTATTAGGTGTTAAAAAGAATGGTGCCTATAACGGCAGGGTCGGTAAATTAACCGAAGGCATCACCTTAAAGTATGATCCCAACGATAGCGAAATCAAAAAGAAGCTCACCCTAGAAAAATGGAATAATATAGTAAATTTCGGCACCTATCCTTTGCCGGTAACGGACGATGCAACACCAGAACAACCTGAAGGTGCTACTACCAATGCGACGGGCGGAGCACCAAACGTACCAACAAAGGAACAAGAGGCGGAACAGTTCCCTAAAGGGGCAGCGGCCAGGGCTGGCAAATTGGGAATTGAGATCGAGAAATTTTTGACACGAGCCCAAATGGAAAAAATGGGCCAAGAAACAAAGGACGGTGGTCAGTTTTCACCCGATGTAGCTCGCGTCCATTTTTTAGTACCGCCTGACCTTGGGCCTGTATCCAATTTAATAGCTGCTTCTATGGTGGATGCTCGGGTATCTGTCCGGGTTGAATGGGCATCTCGTTTGGAATTGATAATCCAGCTTTGCAAAGCTATAGACTATCAATTTTATGTAACAGGTATGGGGGATGTTGTTTTTGAATTCCCTATGTACGATTTTATGCCCACTGATTTTAATAGCGTTTATAATAATATCTATACATTTCAAAGGCATGTCGTATCTGACAGCATCAATGATGAAGGCGGTACGCCCATAACAGCTTTAGAAGTGACCTCGCGGATTCTAACAGATGAATTGGCACAAGGTCACCCATCGACGCCCGGTTCCGCTCCGGTACAAAATTATGAATTACGCGCAACTGCTTTTTCAAATGTTTTGGCTTCGAGGGTTGGAGTTCATGTTGAGACACACTCATTGCCAGGTATTACCAGCCACGCTAGATTAGCCCAATATGCCTTATTGGAATTTAATAAGCGTCTTGCTAATTATAACAAATTCGATATGCAAGTATCTTACAGACCTTTCATAGGTATCAACAGGCCTATCTATCACCAAACGAAACAAAGAGTGGCTATCTGCGATTCATTTACCTATAGTTGGAAAATCCGAGAAGATGTATCTTTGGAAATGAATTTGTCCTACGTTCGTAGATTAGAAGGTGAAAATTTCCGATTTATAACAGGTGGGGAAAAACAGCCTCTTTCTTACAATACAATTTTCGATACTAAAAAATCTGCTACCCACCTTAAGTCGGTGGGTGTTGATGTATTCACTAATGAAACAGATGAAAAACCAGGCGGTAAGAAGAAAACAGTTCAAGAAGAAAAGACAGACCCAACGCAGTCCAAAGAAGCAAATCCTTGAAAACGATATTGGTGGTGGATAATGCCCAACTGGGATCAAGAAGCGGTGCTAGATGAAGATAGAGACGACGCGCAACGGAAGGCACTTCGGTTCCCCTTCGGCGCACAATTAATAGCAATAGCAAGCGAATCCGAAAGCGGGGTCTTTTCCCATTATGGGAATCAGGCTCAAGTACTAAGCTTAACCCACCCGTTTATCTCCCAAAGATCTTGGATTCGGGGGATGCCAGAAGGTGGTACTAATTATGTCTTACAATTCCGTGCTGATGAAGCTAAGCCGCAAATAATAACTTCTGTTCAAAGGGGTGTAAAAAAGAAGATAGAGAGTTACCGGCAAGGTAATTCTTTGTATCGTCCTTTGCTTCCCGGCGAAATTGATATGTTATCGAGCGGCGTAGCCCAGGTATTCATGAGCCGTCGCCCTACTTTGGATCTGTATGGTGGCATGGTCCGTCGGTGGGCTGATCAAGATAAGATGGTAGCGGGCGACCGTGCCCCTATCCACCTTCGCCAAGGCTTACAATACCGGTCTAATGCCTTAGGTGATGAAGAAAGATTCGGGGTGGTGTCGCGCCCTAAAGAAAATGAGGACGGTACTTTTTCTTCTTGGGAAAAAAATTATCCCAAAGTTCGAGGCAATTTCACCGCCGAACACTATCAACAGCTAAAGAATCCCAGTAACGCCGAACCAGAAGTTTTGTTCCGTAAACAATCAGGCCACGTATTGAACCAACGTGGATTCCCTATAAGCCATTCCCGAACCGGAAATGCGTTAAGGCACGTAGAAGAATATTTTGATAATGAAGATGATTCCACAAAAATTGAGATCGATGAAGCCGGTAACTATGCTGTTACCTTAAGTCCCGGTGCCGCCGTAGGCTTTGAATTCAATTCTCCTAGTGGGGGATTTGGGCGTGTCGTAGGTTTGGACGAAAAAGCTACCATACGCGGGGACATGATTTACGGCATCCAAAAAAATGCCATCTTTAAAATTGGTGAATCTTTAAGGTTTAGTATAGGCGGATTATTCGAAATAGCTTCCCGAGGCGGAGGTCAAAGATTACAGTTTTCGGATATACCAGGGGAAACCATGGTCGCGCTCACCACAGGTGGGGGCCATTCCATGATCTTCGATGACACCAAAAATAAGGAAACTATCAATATCATACATAGCTCCGGGGCTCGTAACACGATGAGCAAAGATGGCTCTGTTAAGATCAACGCCGGGGACGGTTCTAACCTATTCATGAACGCCGCCAACTTAACGACATCACTTACTTCAGGCTTCGGCACTTACGTTTCTATGGGAAAAGATGTTAGGCTTGTGTCCCCGTTCCAAGCTTTGATATTAGATGGGTTAACCACCGCACAGTTAACATCAAATGTAAATATTTTACTTAAAGCTCCGAAAGTGGAGATCTCAGGCGGGGCGATAGCACTCGGAGCTTTAGCAGCCTATAGCGCTACCCTGGCGGAGCCTTTAGCTTTGCTCTTCGATGCTCATATCCACGCAACGCCTACGGGGCCTAGCGGACCACCCTTACCCCCGAATACAGCAGCCTTGTTCAACGCTACCCCGGCTACTTCCTTTGCAGCCTTGTTTGTAAAAGTAAAAGGAAATACACCTTAAGGGATGACTTGTACATCGATCGTCAGTGTTATACCTGGGGGTACCGGGCACGGTAACGAAGGAATCTCGATATCTGGAATTCCTAAGAAATCCAATAGCAGCCCTAAAAGAAAATCTAAAGGATCTGGGGGTGGGAATGGGATCGGGGGCAACCCCGGTATAATTATCGGAGGGATCGGTGGCAACAGATCAAATATGTTCAGCGAGAACGGACACGGCAACGAAGGGATCTCTAAAGGGAACGGTAAACCCAAAGCATCCAATAGCAGCCCTATAAGAAAATCTAAAGGATCTGGGGGCGGGAACGGGATCGGTGGCAACCCCGGTATTATAATTGGCGGTATCGGTGGCAACAGATCAAATATGTTCAGCGAGAACGGACACGGCAACGAAGGGATCTCTAAAGGGAACGGTAAACCCAAAGCACCTAACAGTAGCCCTAGAAGAAAATCTAAAGGATCTGGGGGTGGGAATGGGATCGGGACATCAAGAGGTAATGTGACTCTAAAAGGTATTTTAAATAATTCGAAACCTGCGGCTTCCACGGTGAACGTCACCACTAATGTAGACAACTCAACCCCCTATCACAGATGTAGTAGATTAGATAACTGATCAACATCCTGTATTTTAACTGCCTCCTAGTTATCTTAACTTTAAATCATCGTTTTGGCAGAAATTCTACCTGGGAAGGTGACAATCATAATGGAAGCTCGACGCAAACAAGAACTAAGGTCTCTGATACACACTATCCCGTCATTGGTAAAAGCCCATTTGGTGAACCAAGCCTTTGAGACAGAGACCATCATAGCATCAACTTTTCAACTTTCGGAACCGTTTCGGGTGCTGATGCACAACATCCCGCAAAATTACATTGAGAATATCGCTTCTTGGTATTCAAAGTTGTCCTTCAAAGCTTTTCAAGGCGGCTTAAATAATGCCAAGCTGAAATTGGAAACAATAAACATGACCGCCCCTGCCGGGGAAGAACGCGAAGAAGAGATCAAAACTAAGATACCTATGCCGTATACTTTATCCCAACACCTAGCTAAGACCTTCCAAGACAATATTGGAAATCTTGTCCAAACCGTGCCGAATTCCTCCGATATTTTTGTACAATTCAAAAAAGATCTCGAAAAGGCTTATCGTGACGGTGTCTCGGAACATCTCAAGATGCTTGACGAAGAAAAAGAACAAGAAGAGGAACAACGAGAAGAGGAAGAAAAGCACGATGTAGTAGACGGTACTGAATTTGAAGATGATGCTGAAGAACGTGATGAAGAACGTGATGAAGAACTAGAAGAATTCGAGGAAGAAGATATCGACGACGAAGCTGCGATGGAAGCTGAAGAAGATATCGACGAAGAGGCTTTTTTAAAAGAATTATTGGACGAGATAGAAAGCGAGCCTACAGTGGGTCGTGA